>FWPU01004441.1_pt1 | contig 32631 bp, 47 predicted proteins | sample 2228361 | NCBI WGS metagenome assembly FWPU01 (sample SAMEA103939777, study PRJEB20133) | metagenome
CTGATACCGAAACAGCCTCTCGCACCCTCTTGAAAAACCGCCGTGCAATCTCTCTTACTGCCACCTCATCTACCTTGTCCCACTTGTCCCAGAAAGCCTTGGAATTCAGACGCTCTATCATAACGGGGCGTATATTCTGAATGTCGGTCTTCTTGTACCATTGGGGTAGTCTCAGCTCTTTCTGTCTATCTCGTTAAAAATGAACAGGGAGCCGAATTCGCGAGATGATGAGGTCAATAAAATGTAGAATTCATTGAAAAAATTATAGAGATGTTGATACCCTATTGCATGTCTAAAGATTAGAGAGCAAAACCATGTACCGCCCCGAAAGCCTTATTATAGACAATAATAGACTAAAATTATTTGAAGAGCTCAATAAGATATTACAGGAACAGAAGACCTTTGATGTTGCTACTGCTTATTTTAATATTGCAGGATTCCAACTTATTAAAGATTCATTGTCAGGTGCTGAAAAATTCAGGTTAAAGAACCCCGATATTATACGCAATACCATGCTTAATGAGATGAGGTGTAAGAAATGAAAAAGCTAACGGAGGGACAAATAATTACAATTTGCGAGTTATTGAAAGATGGAAAACCACTTCCAGAACATTATAGATGGCTACTTTTTGAAGGCAAGCAAGAAACAGAGTTGATATATGCTGGAAAGACAAGGGAAGTGGATGTTCTTGCTGAAACAATGGCTGTGCCACTTCAGAAGGTAAAGGTTTTTGGAAATGTAAAGGATGATGAGTGACACAATATGTTGATTTTTGGTGATAACTTACAGATTTTGAAGACCTTGCTTAAGTGGAAAGAAGAGGGAAAATTAAAAAATCCTGATGGCTCAAGAGGAGTAAGGCTAATTTACATTGATCCACCATTTGGAACAGGAGACATTTATGGAAGGAACAATGTTGGTGCATACTCAGCAAAACTAATGGAAGCAAAGTATTTAGAATGGTTAAGGCAAAGGATAATCTTATTAAAAGAATTGCTGACCGATGACGGTAGTTTTTATATGAGAAGCAATTATCACTTCGGGCATTACATGAAGGTTTTACTGGATGAGGTTTTTGGAAAGGAGAATTTCCAAAACGATATTATCGTGAATAGGGTTAAAAAAAAGTGATATAAGAGCAAACAGATTTAATACCGCAACAGATTCAATATTTTTCTATACCAATTCAAATAATTTCGTATTTAAAACTATAACCAAGTTGCTTGAAACTAAAAAGGGGGAACGATGGCACGCAATGGATTCCCAAGGACCTGGACCTGAACGAGAGTTTTTCGGTAAAATTTTGAAGCCACCTTTAGGTAGACATTGGACTTTTACTCAAGAAAATATTGAAACATTAATAAAAGATGGGCGGTTCAGGATGAAATGTAGAAACTGTGGCTACATACATACGAGAGGGACATGGGAGAAATGTCCAAAATGTGGAAAGGATGATCCAAGACCTGAATATAAACTTGAACCCACTAAAGAACAATTATTGGATTCTAATTGGACGGACATCCATGGTTATACATTCAAATGGGACTATCCCACCGAAAACTCCGAACAACTCCTTGAACGAATCATCAAAGCCTCTTCCAAAGAAGGAGACATTATCCTTGATGCCTTTGCTGGCTCTGGCACAACAGGAGCAGTAGCAGAAAAACTTAAAAGAAAATGGATAATGATTGATTCTTCTAAGTTTGCGATTTACACAATGATCAAACGAATGCTAAATCTTAAAGAGCAGATTGGAAACAGATGATAAAGATGACCAAACAGAATGGATAACATCTGTGAGCATGTTTACAGAAGGTTGGGATGTCCAAAATGTTTTTCAAATTGTGCCACACGAGGAGAGGGCATTTAACTCAAAATTATTGATTGCTCAAGTGTTGGGTAGAGGATTGAGAATTCCTCTTGAATACAAGGGTGAACAACCCGTAGTTACAGTGTTTAATCACGATAATTGGGCAAGAAATATAAAACATCTTGTAGAAGAGGTTATGGAGATTGAGAAAAGGCTGTATACTTACCCAGTGACTAAAGAAAAAGATTACAATTTTGAAATCTATCAAATTAAGTATAAGAAGGATGAAAAAGAATTTGAAGTTCCACAGACCGAGCCTTATGATTTATTGAAGAAAGAATATATCACATACTCAACACGAATAAAAGGTGTGGAAAAAGAAACTGTTTATGAAAGAGTTATAACAGGTATAAGAGAGGAGAAAGCTACCTACATTACCTACAAGATGTATCCTGTTGATGTAGTGGCTCAAGGAGTCTGGAATAAATTAAAGGTGTTTGATTTGGTGTAATAAAGAGAAAACAAGCCAAGACAATCCGTTTTGACTCGGAAATTAAGGAACTGGAAAAATTAAACACATCGGAGATGATAAAAGCATTGCTTGGAGTAGAAGCATTTCGTAAAGGTGCTACAGTATTTTATGAGGATGAAAGTTTACTGATAATGGCTGTTAAGGAGGTAAAAATAAATTTTTGTTTAAAACCCCTTTAACTGTAGTTTTTGCTCATTCTATGCCAGAGAGAAGATTTATAGAGAAGTTAACATCTGAAGCCAATGCAAAGTTAATAGATGGTTGGATAAAGTCAAGAGACACTGGATTTTATAGTATAGAATACTCATGGAGAAAAGGAGAACATCCAATTTAGTTTTTTAACTCCGATGGATTTTGACAACTTCTTCGGTGTATTAAAGAAAGGTGATTTTTCTGGTTTTAAATCTCAATTAGATAGTGAACTGGAAGCAATATAGTATGGAGAATATAATTGTGGCTTATCTTGATGGTGTGCGGGAGAAGGTAGAAAAATTGAAAAAAATACCAAGAATCACAACTGAAAGATTTGGAAGAACTTAAGCAATCAATCTTAGACAAAGCCTTTATAAGGAGAATTGATAGAATAAAGGCAAAGGAACTTTTAGAAAAAGCCGAGAGAGAAGTGGAAGGGTGGGAGAGTGAGGAGGATAATTGGTATAATATAAAAAAGGAGGGGGGGAATAATATATGGGAATAATTAGTGATGAACTTGCAGAGAAGATTAAATCTTTGCCTGACAACGAAAAAATAGAGTTGGTAGATTCTATCTTAATTCAGCTTGACAAGCCTGACCCAGAAATTGACTGTATCTGGGCAGACGAGGCACGTAAACGCTGGCAGGCTTATAAAATCGGGAGATTGGAAACAGTTTCTTATGATCAGGTAATGGATAAGTATCGCAGCAGATGAAGGTTCGCTTCCTAAAACCAGCGCAATCTGAAGTTGACGATGTCGTTGCATGGTATGAGTCCCAGTTGCAAGGCTTGGGAACGCGATTTCTGGACGATCTTGATCGTATTATCAGAAGAATTGTGGCATATCCTCTCTCCTGCATGGAAATAGAACAGGGTCTTCGGCGTTGCTTGCTCCCACGCTTTCCATATGGAATTATCTACGGTATTGATTCTGACACTGTTATCATTGTCGCAGTTGCCCATCTGCATAGAAAGCCACGATATTGGGTCGACAGGTTGCTTATTCAGAAAACCGAACAATAATTATAACTTTCTACCTCTTCCCGAACAAAAAAGATTGTGGCTTATCTTGATGGTATGCGGGGGAAGGTAGAAAAATTGAAAAAATACCAAGAATCACAATTAAAAGATTTGGCAGAACTTAAGCAATCAATCTTAGACAAAGCCTTTAAAGGAGAATTGATAGCAAAAGAGGGGGAGGGACATTATCTAAGGGGTAGAAGGGATTGAGATTATTGAGTATGAAAAAACTTTTTATCTGCCAGTTACTTTGTGAGCTCGTCAAGAATCGGCTTGAAAAGGCAAGGAGTGTGTGAGAGTGGAGATATTCTTCAAAGTAAAAACACCACTTCGTGTAGAGATAAGAACTACTGCTGATTATTGGGCATACCTGATTACCATTAAACACCCTGTCATGAAAGGCAAAGAGGAGATTGTAAAGACCGTGCTTCAGGTACCTGATGAGATAAGACAGAGCCGGACTGACAAGGATGTATTTCTTTATTACAAGCAGTTTGATAAGCTATATTGTGTGGTCGTCAAACACAGAGGGAAAGGTGGTTTCCTTATTACTGCCTATCCTGCAGACAGGGTAAAGGAAGGAGATGTAGTATGGAAAAAGTAGTTGTTCACTATCACAAGGACTCAGACACAATGGATATCTGGTTTGGCAATCCCGAGGATGAAGTAATATGTGAGGAAGCTGGGGAGGGTATTATTCTCAAGAAGGATAAAAATGGTAAGACAATCGGTATTGAAAAGCTCTATGTCAGTAAGACTGTGGGTGTTGACAAGCCTTTACCTGTTGAAGTGATAGTGGCTTAAAACTGACTTTTATCTTGACCATACCCATCCGTGAACAGAAGCCTAATCCTCTACCTGACCGCAAGGCATTGGACGACATTGTCTTTGACATCCTCGGACTGACAGAAGCCGAGCGAAACGAAGTCTACTGGTCTGTCTGCGAGGTGGTCAAGAATCGGCTTGAAAAGGCAAGAACCTGTTGCCTCATTTAAAAATCTACTCGAAATGATATTCGTTGCTTCACGTAAAATCTACTCCAATTAATTCTGCTTTTTTATCATCTTCAAGGTCTATATTATCAGAAAGGACAGAGCACTTAGACTTAGCCTCATCTCTACCTCCCATCTTTAATTTATGATATTTTTCGTATAGATTTTTAAATGAGGCAACGAATCGATTTGGAGTAGATTTTTGGTGAGGCAATTCGAATCCTTTACAAGGTGCACACTGTGTGATAAACTATTTTTAATGAAGATCAAGATTGTCTTCTCCCTGATTATAGCTGTTATCCTTATTATAGTAATCTTCCTTGGCTATAGGGAGGATGATTTAATATTATCGACTTCATTTAAAAGTTCCTCAATGCATGGGTTACACCTGACCCATAAGGCAGGAGATGAGATTAAATGGGAATTGAGGGCTCAGGACGCCACATTTCCAGAAGGAGCAAATGAGATTACAATTAATTCGCTACAACTCAGGATATATGAAGACCACAGGATAAATCTTTCTGCTAAAGGCGGCATTTACAGAATAGACCGAAAGCTCCTTACGATTAACAGACCTGTTGAGATAAATATAGAGGATGTCAAAATCCTGACAGATACATTGACGTGGGATGGAGAATTAGGGTTGATAAAGACTAATGATGATATCACCTTCAGTGGAAAGAATTTCTATATCCAGGGAAGGGGGCTTGAGGCAGAAATCAGACGTGAAAGGATAAGGATACTTAAGGATGTCAAGGGCACTTTTTATCTTTAATGTTATCATAATCCTTGCCCTCTTTCCATCTTTATTCGCAAAGGCATCAACAGAGGCAAAAGAGGGTAGAAACGAAGTAGATTCCCCGAAGGGGAAGACAAAGGTGGTGATCACCTCCGAGACCCTTACTGCAGACAATAAGAACAATACCGCTGTATTTGAGGGTGCTGTTGTAGCAACTATGGAAGACATAACGATTCACTCGGACAGGATGTTCGTCGCTTATGATCGTTCTGAAGGTAGAATAGATAGGATACACGCTACAGGAAATGTCAGAGTTCACAGAAAGGATAGCGCCATCTTTTCAGAGGATGCAACATACTCAGGCAACGAAGAAAAGATTGTCTTTACAGGAAAACCAAAGTTTGTTGAAGGAGACAATGTCGTTACTGGCAAACGCATAATATACTTTCTGAAGGATGACCGTGCTATTGTGGAAGACAGCAGGGTGTTACTCAAGGTCAAAGGCGAAAAGGATAATGCATTATTTAGAGATAAGGGAAATTAGAAAGAGTTACAACGGAAAGACGGTTGTATCTGATGTCAATATAAACATCACTTCAGGAGAGGTGGTAGGCCTGCTTGGTCCTAATGGAGCAGGCAAGACCACCACATTCTACATTATTCTGGGTCTTATCACCTCTGATAGTGGAGAGATTTATCTTGACGGTGAGAACTTAAATAACTCTCCCATGTATAAAAGGGCAAGAAAGGGGATAGGTTATCTTCCACAGGATACATCCATATTCAGAAGGTTGAGTGTTGAAGACAATATCAGAGCTGTCCTTGAGATAAGCGGTGTAAAGAAGGATGAGAAGGAGAAGAAACTGAAAAATATTCTTGAAGAGTTTAACCTCACCACCCTTTCCAGAAGGCATGGATACCAGCTTTCAGGCGGAGAACGAAGAAAGGTTGAGATAGCCAGGGCACTTGCCATTGATCCAATCTTTGTGTTACTTGATGAGCCCTTTGCAGGAATAGACCCCATTGCGGTTATTGAGTTGAAGAAGACATTGAAACAGCTTAAAGACAGAGGTATAGGCCTGATAATAACAGACCACAATGTTCGTGAGACCCTTTCGATAACTGACAGGGCCTATATAATAAGCGATGGGAAGATCCTTGCACACGGCTCCCCTGAAGAACTTGTCTCCAATGAACTCGTCAAAAAAAGTTACTTAGGGGAGGAGTTTACACTATAATGAATCAGAGACAAAGCCTTGAACTGAAACTCGCTCAGAAGTTGATACTCACACCTCAACTCCAACAGTCGATAAAACTACTGCAACTGCCAATACTTGAACTATCGCAGAATATCACACAGGAACTTATAGAGAATCCCTTTCTTGAAGAGGTTATAGAGAGATCCGACGAACGGGTAGAATCTATAGAAGAAAACATACCACAGATTCAGACAGATGATACAGAGGCTCCACTCGAGAAGATATTTGGCTTTACCACAGATGATTATTTCGAGGAAAGGGGAAGCGATGGAAGGGACCTCGGTTACTTTGAGGAATTTAGTGATGAAAGAAACCTTCAGCCGCCAGTTGAAAGAAGGATAAAGAAGACGAACCTCTATGAACATCTTCTATGGCAGTTAAGGCTCTCCAACGTCGCCGAGCCCGTGGGTCATGCTGCAGAGGTCATAATAAACAATCTCAATGATGATGGTTACCTGGAGGCTTCGATTGAAGAAGTGGCAGAGGCCTCACATGTAAATACACAGACCGCTGAGGAAGCATTGAGGTTGATTCAGGAGTTTGACCCTCCTGGTGTTGGTGCAAGAAATCTCCAGGAGTGCCTCCTATTGCAACTGAGGCCCCTGAATCTAAAGGATACACTTGTCGAAAGAATACTCATTGAGGGATTCAAGGAGCTTGAGGAGAAGAAATACAAACAACTTGCTGCAAGGTTCGATACTTCTCTTGAAGATATCATTCAAGCTGTCAATATCATAGAGAAACTCGAGCCAAGACCCGGAAGGAATTACTCAGACGAAGAGGTCCTCCACATAGTGCCTGATGTATACATCACGGAGTCTGAAGGTAAATTTGTCATAACCTTAAATGATGAATGGATTCCGAGAATACGACTCTCGAATTATTACAGAAAGCTTCTTGCTAATAAGGATAAGCTCAACCCTGAGGAGAGGCAGTTCCTTGAGGAGAAGATGCGTTCAGCTATGTGGCTTCTAAAAAGCCTTGACCAGCGAAACAGGACAATATACAAGGTGACCGAGAGTATCCTGAAATTCCAGGAGGATTTCTTCAGATATGGCATCGAACACCTCAAACCCCTTAATCTGAGGGACATTGCAGAGAAGGTGGGCATGCATGAAAGCACAATAAGCAGGGTTACATCCAACAAATACCTTCAGTGTCCGCAGGGCCTCTTCAGCTTCAGGTTTTTCTTCAGTAACACTGTCCCATCAGGAAGTGGAAATATCTCATCAACAACTGTAAAGAATTATATTAAAGAGCTAATCTCAAAGGAAAACCCAAAGAATCCACTGAGTGACAAAGAGATCGTTGAGTTCCTTAAGAGAAACTCTATAAAGGTGGCTAGAAGGACGGTGGCAAAGTACAGGGAAGAATTGAGGATACCGTCTCATAATAAACGAAGGAAATGGGCTTAAGTTGTCTTTGAATGATTATATACAATCACATCTGTCTAAAATAAAGATTAACATTTTAGAATATCTTGGACAGCAATGATATACAATACTTAAAATACTTTTAAAAGGGAGGAACGAATGAACATAATCATCAATGGCAGACACATGGAGTTGACCGACAATCTCAAAAACTATGCAGAAGAGAAGATAAGTAAGTTTAAGAAGTATCTGAACAATATCACAGAAGCCACTGTGACATTGAGCGTGGAGAAATACAGACACAGGGCAGAGGTTCTTCTAAAGGTGGATGGCTCATTCATACAGGCTGAAAGCATCACAGGGGAAATGTACTCATCCATTGATGAGGTAGTAGAAAAACTGGAACGCCAGGTAAAGAGATATAAAGAGAAGATGGTTTCTCATAGAAAGAATAAAAAGGAGACAATCACTCCTGAAGAGGGCGAAGAAAGCATACCTATGACCATCATGAGAAAATCCATTGACGTAAAACCGATGAGTGTAGAGGACGCAGCAATGTATATAGAGATGTCTGATAAGAACTTCTTTGTATTTACAAATGCCCATTCGGGCAATGTCAATGTTATATATAAGAGAAGTGATGGAAACCTTGGACTGATTGAACCAAAACAGTGAAAAAGACAAAAGGTGATGAACTCCTGACGATTATCCTGACAGGTTTATCAGGCTCTGGCAAGACTGTTGCCCTTAATGCCTTTGAGGATAGTGGTTTTTTTTGTGTAGACAACCTTCCTACCACCCTTATAGGGCAATTCATTGATTTATGTAAGAACACCCAAAGCATCAAAAAGATTGCAATAGGGGTTGATGTGCGCGAAAGGAGGTTTCTTAGTAATCTCTTGGATGTAATCTCAAGCCTCAAGAAGGCCCATAGTATAGAGATTATATTCCTTGAGGCTAAAGATGATGTGATCATGAGAAGGTTTAAGGAGACGAGGCGTCCACATCCGCTTGGCAAGGGTGACATAAAAAAGGCACTGAGAAAAGAGGCTAAACTATTGATGGGCATAAGGCAGATTGCTGACAGGGTTATAGACACATCATCTCTCACCCCCCATCAGCTAAGAAGAATTATAACAGAGGCATATTCGGGGGAAAGGCCTAAAAGGATGAATATTACGCTTATCTCTTTTGGCTATAAATATGGTATCCCCCTTGAGACCGACCTGCTCTTTGACGTCAGGTTCTTGCCAAATCCAAATTTTATAGAGGAGCTTAAGAGATTCTCTGGCACATCTCCAAAAATAAAGAACTTCCTGCTCTCTCAGAAGGATACCGAGATCTTCTTCCAGAAACTCTATCCGCTTCTCGAACACCTTATACCTCTTTATATACAAGAGGGCAGAAGCTATCTCACGATCGGGATAGGCTGTACAGGAGGCAGACACAGGTCACCTGCTATTGTTGATGAGGTTAAGGGATTTCTTAACAGAAAGGGACTCGATGTATCGGTAGTACACAGGGACATGCAAGAGCAATAGTGCACTTCTGCTCTTCCATGGTTAGCCAAAAAGACCCTCAAGATAATCAATATCTGTTTCTTTTACCAATCCATAGATGGTCAGGGCAATGGGTGTGTTATCAACAAGCCTTCTTGAGAGTTCCCTCACATCACCAAGTGTAACCCCCTCCACTGCCTTAATTATCTCTTGAGGTGAGAGGTATCTTCCAAGGTATATCTCCTGCCTGGCAAGGTTTGTCATCTTACTGCTTGTTGACTCAAGGGCAAGCAAAAGATTACCCTTGAGCTGTCCCTTTGCCCTCTGAAGCTCATCCTCTGTAATAGAGTCCGCAAGTTCCTTAATTTCTGAAAGTATGATATCGATCACATCTCTGAGATTGTCCTTATCCACACCGGCATAAATAGCCCAGAGTCCTGTATCAAAGAATGGTTGATGATATGAGTATATCGAATACACAAGGCCACGCTCCTCCCTCACTTTCTGAAAGAGCCTTGAACTGTATCCAGAACCCAGTATGGTATTAAGAAGATACATGCCATACCTCTGCTCGCTTTTGAAGGGAATCCCCTCAAGGCCCAAACAGATATGCGATTCTGAAAGTTCTTTGGTCGCTATATTCAATTCACCTTTAAACTCTGAAGGTAAGAGTGTATCAGGTATTTGGCCATGCCCCATCCTTCCAATAGTCTTGTTGAGCCTTTCAATAATCAAATCTTCATTCAGGTTTCCGCTACAGGCTATGATAATATTGCCTGGTCTGTAATAACGGTCTATATGGTTGAGTATGTCCTCTCTCGTAAACCTTGTAATCGTCTCTATGCTTCCTACCACAGGAAGACCGAGACCTCTTTTGCCCCATATATTTCTGTTAAAAAGCTCATGAACATAGTCAGAGGGTGTATCCTCGATCATCTTTATCTCCTCTGATATGATATGCTTTTCCTTCAGGATATCAGACTCTGGAAATGTAGAATTCAAGAATATATCCGTTAAAAGCTCAATGCCCTTCTCCATGTACTCACTTATGGTCTTCACATAAAAGGTTGTTGTTTCAGGAGAGGTGAATGCGTTTAACTCACCACCGATTGAGTCAATCTCCATGGCAATTGTCTTTGCATCCCTACTATCAGTTGCCTTGAAGAACATGTGTTCAAGAAAATGGGAGATACCATTGTCTTCAGCCCTCTCATTCCTTGAGCCAACCTTAACCCATATGCCTACACACACAGAACACGAATCATCTGTCTTTTCCATTACTATAGGGATGCCATTGTCAAGGAATGTCCTTTTATACACTGTTTGCCCCCCAAAAAAGTCATTCTCTGGCTTGACCAGAGGATCAACTTCCTTTGTTCCCGAAAGCTTTCGGGATATGAAAATTTAAGCTTTAATACTGATGGAAGGGTTTGGATTTTTGTTATAACGGTGCTTTAGCGTTTTCCTGATGTTTCTCTCTTCATGTCACCGACCGCCTCTTTCTTGCTGAGGCGAATCCTGCCCATCTTATCAATCTCTATCACCTTAACGAGTATCTCCTCGCCCTCTTTGAGTTCATCAGAGACCTTTGCTATCCTTCTATGGGCAATCTGTGATATATGGAGAAGACCCTCGACACCAGGCAATATCTCTACAAAGGCACCGAAATCCACAATCCTCCTGACCTTACCCATGTAGAGCTTTCCGACCTCAGCCTCTGCAACTATACCATTTATGATATCCATTGCCTTTCTGGCTGAAGCCTCATCAACAGATGCTATCTTTATAATGCCTGTATCCTCGATATCTATCTTAACACCTGTCTGTTCAATAATCCCCCTGATGACCTTTCCTCCGGTACCTATAACATCCCTTATCTTTTCAGTCTTGACCTGCATCGTGAATATCCTCGGTGCATGCGTTGCAAGGGTTGCCCTTGGCCCTGCAAGCACCTCGGACATCTTCTGTATGATATGCAGTCTTCCCTGCCTTGCCTGCTCAAGTGCCTTACTCATCACCTCCTTTGAGACACCACCTATCTTCACATCCATCTGAAATGCTGTGATACCCTCCACTGTTCCTGTCACCTTAAAATCCATATCACCAAGGTGGTCCTCAAGCCCAAGAATGTCAGTCAGTATTACTGTCTTTTCAATCTCTTTGATTAATCCCATAGCAATACCTGCCACATGGGCCTTCATCGGTACACCTGCATCCATAAGCGCAAGAGAGGCACCACACACCGTTGCCATTGAAGATGAGCCGTTTGACTCCAGTATATCCGAGACAACCCTTATGGTATAAGGGAAATCTGATTTCTGCGGACATATGGCCTTAAGTGCCCTTTCGGCAAGCATACCGTGACCGATCTCTCTACGGCCCGGGGCACGGAGTGGTTTCACCTCGCCAACACTGAATGGAGGAAAGTTGTAGTGAAGCATAAAGCTCTTCTTGGATTCACCCTCAAGGGCATCGATAAGCTGTTCATCTTCTGATGTCCCAAGTGTAACTGCTGCAAGGCATTGTGTCTCACCCCTGACAAAGAGTGCTGAGCCATGGGCCCTTGGAAGAACGCCAACTTCACAACTTATTGGCCTTATCTCTTCGGGTTTACGGCCATCTACCCTGATACCCTGTTGAAGTATCATATTTCGAACATGGTCCTTCTCAAGCTTCTTAAAGACAAATGAGATATCCCTTGAGATATCCTTCTCATCTGTATTTAAAGTGGCAATGACATCTTTAAGGACATTATCAAGTGCCTCCTGTCTCCTCAGTTTATCAGGTATATTAACAGCCTCCTTTATCCTCTCAAGGGAAAGCCTTGAGACAGATGTCACCAATTCATCGTCAACCACAGGTGGGGTAACAGGCCTCTTTTGTTTTCCAGCAATACGGGTAAGCTCTCTCTGAAGTTCCACAATCCTCTTGATCTCTCTGTGTGCAAAATCAAGGGCTTCAAGAAGCGTGGTCTCTTGTATCTCAAGTCCTCCACCTTCCACCATTACAACTGCCTCTTCAGTGCCTGCCACAACAACATTAAAGTCACATTCAGCCGTCTCCTGAAGGTCAGGATTGAGAACAAAAGAATCACCGATTACCCCCACCCTTACAGCCCCTACAGGACCGTTGAAGGGGATATCAGATATACAGAAGGCTGCTGAGATACCAATAATACCGAGTATGTCCGAGATATTCTCATTCCCAAAGGACAGAACAGATACAATTCCCTGTGTCTCTGAGTAAAATCCTTCAGGAAAGAGTGGTCTTACAGGACGGTCAATAAGGCGGGATGTGAGTATCTCTTTTTCTGAGGGCTTCCCCTCCCTCTTGAAAAAACCACCCGGAATCTTACCAGCTGCATATGCCTTCTCCTGATAGTCTATAGTGAGGGGGAAAAAATCAACATCTTCCTTTGCCTTTTTCTTCGCTACAACAGTCGCAAGGACGAGCGTATCTCCGTATCTTACTACTACAGCACCGTCAGCCTGTCTTGCAAAACGTCCTGTTTCGAATATGAGGGGTTTCCCTCTGAGGTCAATCTCAACAACATTCGCCATTCAGCATCACTTTCTCAATCCGAGTTCCTTAATGAGTCTCTCGTACCTTCCTCTGTCCTTTCTCTTGAGATACTCAAGAAGCCTTCTTCTCTGTCCAACAAGCCTCAAGAGCCCACGACGTGAATTATGGTCCTTTTTATGGACCTGAAAGTGGGTAGAAAGGGAATTAAGCCTCTCGCTTAGGAGGGCAATCTGGACCTCAGGAGAGCCTGTATCTCCTTCATGCAGTTCAAAACGTTTAATAACCTCTTCTTTTTTCTCTCTGGTTAATGACATGTTCGCCTTCCTCAATATGAAGTCTGAATAATTCTATCATAAGATATCAGGTGATGTAAACACTCAATTTCGTCTACGGGTTAATTATTTTCTGACGAAGTATACTCAGAAAGAATAACGGTGTAAATTATTCCGTGCACTGGCCTATCCATCTTCCCTTAAGATGTTGAGTCATATCCATACCGCCCATCTCATCCCCTGTCATGCTCATTTTAATAATCCCTTCAAAGGTGTCTCCCTTATATGTCACCCTGCCATCACCCCTTGTGATACCCTCTGGCCCTTTACACTCCACGATCCACGTAACAGTATCTCCTTTCACATCATGCCTTACCATCTTACATTCCTGATTGGGCTCCTCCTTCTGAGGCACCATATCCTCTTTTGTTATACAATGGGTATAAGTTTGTGAGGGCATCTGCATAGGCATACCAGACACCTTCATCCTCATTGTCATCTCCCATAGCCCTTCCTTCATGTTTGGCCCTTCTGCTATGGCATTGCCTAAAAATAAAGAAAAAATACATAGTGAGACAAAAATCTTCTTCTTCATCCCTTCCTCTTTTTGCTTATACCACTTACATGATTTCTTTATGCATCTCTTGGGCGAGGTTTATAACGTCAAACCACGGTCAAAACCTCAAGGTATTACCTTATTGAGGGGATATTCAACAATCCCCTCCGCACCTGCTGACTTGAGCTTCGGGATAATGTCGCGCACAATCTTTTCATCAATCATAACCTCAAGGGCAAACCATCCCTCGTCAGATAGTGTTGATATTGTGGGTGAATGCATAGCTGACAGTAGACTCATCACCCTCTTCAATGAACTCTTATAAACATTCATCTTTAAGCCAACCTTCTCTTCTGCGGTAAGTGCGCCCTTAAGAAGGAGAACGATATTCTCTATCTTCTGCCTCTTCCATTTGTCCTTCCATGCCTTCTTGTTAGTAATAAATCTTGTACTTGAGATAAGCACAGTCTCCACTATCCTGAGATTATTAGCCCTCAGTGACGCACCTGTCTCCGTAAGTTCAACAATGGCATCAGCAAGGTGGGGTGGCTTCACCTCAGTTGCACCCCATGAAAAATCCACCTCAGCATTTATGCCATGAGATTTGAGAAACTTTTTTGTGAAGTTTACAAGCTCGGTAGCAATTCGTTTATTCTTCAAATCTTTCAGCCTTTTTATCTTTGAATCATTTGGCACTGCGACAACCCACTTGACAGGCCTCAGACCACCTTTTGCATAATTCAGTTCCGCTATCTCCTTCACATCAGCACCCTGCTCAAGTATCCAGTCAAGCCCTGTAAGCCCACAATCAAGCACGCCGTCAGCCACGTACCTCGCCATCTCCTGAGCCCTTATGAGCATAGCTTCAATATCAGGGTCATCAAACACGGGATAATAGGAGCGTGTGTCAACAGAGATATTGTATCCAGCCTTCCTGAAAAGCTTAATGGTAGACTCTTGCAGACTCCCCTTTGGTAAACCGAGTTTCAAGACCTTCTTCATATCATGTTCCCTCATCAGTGCATATATTACAGGGGAAGATTAAATTATTCAAATCTTTCTCTTCCTAACCCTGATGGTATTTCCATGTGCCTCAAGCCCTTCAATATCTGCAAACCTCTCAACAATATCTGAGATTGCCATGAAACCATTCTTCTTTCCATGAATGATGCTTATTCGTTTTATAAAATCATAAACACCGAGTGGAGATGAAAACCTTGCTGTGCCCCCTGTTGGAAGTGTATGATTTGGCCCTGCAGCATAATCACCGAGTGTCTCAGGGGTCCATTCTCCTACAAAGATGGCACCTGCATTCTTTATCCCTGAAAGGTAACGGCCAGGAGACCTTACCATTATCTCCAGATGTTCTGGTGCAATGAGATTAGCTATCTCCACCGCCTCGATCAAATCCCCTGTAATAATTAATGCTCCAAATCTATCGAGTGACCTCTTTATAATCTCTCGCCTCTTAAGGCTTCTCAATTGTTTCTTGACCTCTTCCTTCACCTTCTCAGCAAGAGATAGTGAATTAGTAACCATGACCGCAGAGGCCATCTCATCATGCTCTGCCTGCCCTATGAGGTCTGATGCTATGAATTCAGGATTGGCGTGTTCATCCGCTATTATCAATATCTCGCTAGGACCTGCTATCATATCAATACCCACATCCCCAAAGACCAGCTTTTTTGCCATCGCAACATATACATTCCCAGGACCAACAATCTTGTCAACCCTCCTTATCGTCTCTGTCCCATAGGCCATTGCAGCTATTGCCTGAGCACCACCAATCCTGTAGACCTCCTTTATCCTAAGAAGCCTTGTAGCAGCAGCTACCCAGGGGTTAAGCCCCTCATCAGGGCATGGAACACAGAGCACGATCTCCTTAACACCTGCAACCTGCGCAGGTATCACATTCATCAGGACTGTTGAGGGGTAATAAGCTTTACCCCCAGGAACATAAATACCAACCCTCTGAAGTGGTCTGATTATATGGCCAAGTGTCATACTATTGTCAGAGAAATACCATGACTGCTCCTTCTGAAACTCGTGAAAAACCCTTATCCTCTTTGCTGACTCTCTAATCGCCTTTAAAAACTCCTTGCCTGCCCTTTTCGCTGAGGCATCGATCTCGTCTTTAGTGATGGAGAGTTCAGAAAGATTTATCCTGTCAAACTTCGCTGTATATTTTCGGACAGCTCTATCGCCATGCCTCCTGACATCAGAAATGACCTTCTCCACCACCCTTCTTACATCCTTTAATCTTTCAGGAGCCATTGATCTCTGGTGAAGAACATTCAAAAAAGCCTTAACCTCTTTCTCTTTTATAATCTTCATGCTCTCTCCTTATCCTTGCACCAAGGACTCTCATCTTTTCTTCTATCCTTTCATATCCTCTATCAATATGATAGAGCCTGTCAATTACAGTGGTGCCCTCTGCAACAAGGCCTGCAAGCACAAGGGAAGCACTTGCCCTCAGGTCTGTTGCCATAACAGGAGCACCCTTAAGGGCCTTTACCCCCCTTACCGTTGCCGTTGCACCTTCAACCTTTATATCAGCCCCGAGCCTCCTCATCTCAGCTACATGCATAAACCTGTTCTCAAATATGCTCTCTGTGATGAGGCTTGTACCGCTTGATACAGTCATTAAGGCCATGAACTGAGCCTGCATATCTGTTGGAAATCCTGGATACGGCATCGTTCTCACATCCACAGGCCTTAACCTTTCAGTGCCCTTTACAAATAATCTATTCCCTCCCCCTTCTATCTCAATGCCTGTCTCTTGCAGTTTGACAATCACCGACTCAAGATGGTCAGCCCTGCAACCTCTTATCTCTATCTCTCCCCCTGTTATGCCTGCAGCGGCAATGAATGTACCAGCCTCTATCCTGTCAGGAATTATGCTGTAGTTAAGCGGCCTCAGCGATTGAACACCTTTTATCTTGATAATCGGTGTTCCTGCACCCTCAATATCAGCACCCATTGTTATCAATGCATTTGCAAGGTCAACAACCTCGGGCTCGCATGCTGCATTCTCAATCACGGTTACGCCATCGGCAAGGCTTGCTGCCATCATAAGATTTTCAGTACCTGTAACCGTTGGGATATCAAAGTAGATAGTCGCCCCTTTAAGTCTCTTTGCCCTTGTATTGATATAGCCTTTTGATAGTTCTATCTCTGCGCCCATCTTCTGAAGGCCCATTATATGGAGATTTATGGGTCTTGCTCCTATTGCACATCCCCCTGGCAGAGAGACCCTTGCCTTGCCTGTCCTTGCGAGCAAAGGCCCAAGGACAAGCACAGAGGCACGCATGGTTTTTACAAGACTGTATGGGGCCTCCACTGAGTTTAGGTTTCTGCTATCAAGTGCGACAGTACCATTCTGCTGTTGAAACGATACGCCAAGATGGCCAAGGAGGTTTCCCATTGTAGTTATGTCTCTAAGATTCGGAACATTATGGATGAGGTTTTCACCTGAGGTAAGGATAGAGGCAGTCATTATTGGGAGGGCTGCGTTCTTAGCACCACTTATTTTTACAACACCCTTTAGCCTGACACCACCCTCTATTATCAACTTTTCCATCGGGCCATTACTATCCTCTCCATCCCGGCGTAGTCCCTGAGAATCTTTAAATCCCTGTATCCTGATTCTCTGAGCATATCCATTATAGGCCACAGGCCATCAGGGGATATCTCCATTATAAGCGTACCGTCATCCTTAAGATGATAACGAGCCTCGGGTATTATCCTCCTGTAAAAATCCAGCCCATCTTCTCCCCCATCAATAGCACTCACAGGCTCCCACTCTCTTATCTCAGGTTGAAGATCATTTATATCCTCTGTCCTTATATATGGAGGATTTGAGATTATAAGGTCAAACATTATTCCATGTTTAAAAGGCCTGAAAAGGTCTCCGATAACAAATCTTACATTATTGATATTATTTATAAGTGCGTTCTCTTTTGCATATTCTACGGCAGTCCTTGATATATCGCTACCATATACATAGGAGTCTACGAATTCCCTTGCAAGGGTAAGGGCAAGGCATCCACTCCCAGTGCAAAGGTCAAGTATCGTAAACCGTGAACCGTAAACCTTAAGGCATTCTATAGCGTATTCTGCCATAATCTCAGTCTCGGGTCTTGGTATCAGGACACCCTTCCCAACCATTATCCTCAAATCGAGAAAATCCACATATCCTGTTACATATTGCAGGGGTTCACGCATTGCCCTTCTTCTGAGTATTTCATCCACAATCCTCTCCTGCTCCTTATCAAGTAAAGGGTTATCCCTGTAAACCCTTACAGTATCCATCCCGAGGGCATGCCTTATCAGCATCTCAGCCTCCTTCATGGGCTCATCTATTCCTAACCCCTCAAAAAATTCCATGGATCTCCTGAGCTTCTCAATTACCCTTATCATACCTAAATCTCCTTAAGCCTCTCTGCTTGATAGTGGGCTGTAAGACCTTCGATAATCTCATCAATCTCGCCGTCAAGAATAGATGCAAGCTTATGAAGCGTAAGGCCTATCCTGTGATCAGTCACCCTATTTTGAGGGAAGTTGTATGTTCTTATCTTTTCACTCCTTTCACCTCTTCCAACCTGTGACTTCCTCTCCTTTGCCCTCTCTTCCTCTTGCCTCTGCATCTCAAGCTCATAGAGCCTTGAACGTAGAACCTTCATCGCCCTCTCTTTATTCTTTATCTGTGAACGGCTGTCCTGACACTGAACCATCATGCCTGTTGGGATATGAACAATCCTTACCGCTGAATATGTGGTATTAACACCCTGACCGCCAGGGCCTGATGCACAGAATGTGTCAATCCTGAGGTCTTTCTCATTAATCTTCAGGTCCACCTCTTCGGCCTCTGGAAGCACAGCAACCGTTGCTGTAGAGGTATGGATCCTTCCTGACGTCTCTGTGAGTGGGATCCTCTGGACACGATGCGTTCCGCTTTCATACTTCAACCTGCTATATGCCCCTTCCCCTTTTATTGAGGCTATCACCTCTTTTATTCCACCTACACCTGTTGAATTGATATCCAGCACCTCAACCCTCCAGCCTTTACCCTCTGCATATCTTGAATACATCCTGAAGAGGTCACCTGCAAATAGTGAAGCCTCCTCACCACCTGTACCTGCCCTTATCTCAAGTATCACATTCTTTATATCTCGTGGGTCTTTTGGTATAAGCATCATCTTCAATCCATTCTCAACCTCTAGTATCTTCTCATTCAAGACTACAAGTTCCTCACGGGCAAGTTCCTTTAATCCATTATCACTGCTTGAATCAATAATCTCCTCAGCTTCCCTGATGTCAGAGAGTATCTTCTTGTATTCACGAATCTTCTCTATAATCTCTGAAAGCTCTGCCTGCTCCTTTAAATACTTTCTGCTCTTTGATATATCTGAGAAGATAGCAGGATCTGAAAGGAGTCTTGACAACCCTTCGTATTTCTTCTCTATATCTTCAAGTTTCTCTAAAAGCATCTTGCGATCATCTCCTTATAATTATAATAACAATTTTTGATGTATTAAAAACAAAAGAGGAAACCCATTTTGCACAGTAGACTCGGGTTTCCTCCTTAAGGTAAGCTACTTCTTATTCTTTGAGTATTTCCTTCTAAATCTGTCAACTCTCCCCTCTGCATCGACTATCTTCTGCTTTCCTGTGTAGAAGGGATGACACCTGGAACATATATCTACATGGATAGAGGGTAGTGTTGACCTTGTTATGAATGTCTCACCACAGGCACATACAACCTTCACCTCTTTATACTCTGGATGAATTCCCTGTTTCAAGATAACCTCCGTCAAGATTATTTTTCATACAAAATATAACAAAGAAGATACATATTTTGCAAATGAGTGTGCAATGGTATTGGAGTGCAAATTTGGGGTCAGACTTATACTGGATGAGATAATATATTTGCATGGCAGCCGCGTTCGACAGTCATAGAATAACAAAAACGAATTTATTAAGCAAAATCAATTAGTTATCCATTAAACAAGATTTTGGCGTGTTACTATGAAATTAACCCTTTAAATCAATCTTGTATAGCTTAGGTGGTGGAGAAAAATTCAGCTTTTTCAATATATTAGCCTGTTCATGGGTCAGTTCAGTCCTTTGTAGAATACGTCCATCTTTTGATTTAAATTCTCCAACATGCATTCGCTCCATAATGGATCTAATCTTATCCCATGTGAGTCCTGTCTGACGTTCTGCAATACGTGCAAGCAGTAGTGCAAGAAAGCATAGAAGGACATGAGCACGTTTGGAATTAGGAGAAAGTGCCCTATTGGCTACCATTGCAAATATGGCCCATTCTACAGGAGATCGAAACTCACGGCTCTTAAGGGACTGAATTATTATTTTATGAAGTCCAAGCATCTTCCAGATTTTACGAAGACAGTAGAACCATCTTTGTTTCTACGGGAGATTGTCCTTACATACATGCCTATATTATGGGCATGTATATCTTATTTTTGGAGAAAAGTTATTAAATCGTGTGCCTATGAATTTTGAAGATTGAAAATCTGATGTGACCCAATCTGACTTGAGCCGTTTTTAAGTTCGTCCTTGAGAAGTTTATATATATATTGTAGGTTTGCATAATTTTAGAGTTTTAATTTCTTTAAAATTGCATCCCATATATCCAAAAGATTTAATCTTTTCGCCCATAATGCAATATAACCTCTATCAATTTCATCACCTGATATTTTCAACATACTGGCTATATCACGAAGATGTTTTTCTGATTCGCCTTCTTTGTAATATCTCATTTTCATAATGATTACATCCTCTGGAGAAGCAAAATTTGCCCATGTCTCCTCAACAGGTGTAACCCTTTTAAACCGTTTAAATCTGCTTTTATCAAAGTCATCTCCTTTTGCAATCACAACATCAACCTTTAAACCCGAAGCAGGATGTATTATGTTAAATTGATATTGATTTATAATCGCATCCAATACGGCTTCTTCACTTATATAAAACTCATCTTTTGGAAACAGCTTTAATAGTCCTGCTATATGTTCTTTCTTAATATCTGCTACTACATCAATATCGTTGGTAAACCTCGGTTCCCCATAAAACATTGATGCCATAGAGCCTGTGATGAAGTATCGAACCCCGATTGACTCAAACGCATTAATCACATACTTGAGCAGTTCATACAACTCCATGAGATAACCTCTTAGCTACTTCTTTCTGAACTATTGTATCGTCCCATTCTGGATGTTGAGATCGTAAATAGTTTGTAAGCTGTTTTTTTGCTGATGACCACATGCCAAAGGCTATCGCAAGTCTTTGCTGTGGCGTTTTCTCCTTAAACACCTTTGCCATCGTATCATCAATCGCTTCAATATTTCTTTCACTAATGCTCATTTTTCTTTTTTTTCTTCTTCCATATCCAGATGCAATTTATGTAAAAACCGATGATAGATCGGTGCAAAGATTACTGCAACAAATGTAAGGAATGATATGCCACTGAACAATGCATAAAAGGCGGAGAACCGAATCCCCGCTTTCCGTATTCAAACGGTCAACTGGCCCCATCCTGATTAAAATCATTGCATCATTCAGAAAAGCATCAACCCAAAAAGTCCTCCACAAAAATGATAACCCAGTGTTCCAATTCCAATTGAAGAAAATAAAACTATTAAAGAAAAGCCCGTATACCGTAACTGTCTGTGGATAAATTTTCGTCTGCTGATTAATGGCTTCTTATGATGTTCAAACATAAATTCGGGTCATTCCTCCAGAAGCTGCCATTCTGCATAGCCCTCTTTCCTTTCTTCAAGCCTTTTGCCTTTAAAGACAACCTTTTTTATCGTAGGATGCGTCTTCACGGTAATATATGCCCTTACAAGATTCGCAATCGTCGCCTCCTGAAACACAAACTCTGTGCTGTCCTGAAGGAGTATCCTTGTCCTCAGATGCTTATGCCCTTCAGGAATCTCAACAATTAATTCCTTTATGTCTTCGTTATGGAGGAGCATGATAAATTAATGCTTATGAAAGCATCAGACTTTCGTTATTCTAAATGTTCTGTCTATCATGCACTGCCATTCATAGCATCGGCCCCTAAAGAAGTCTATTTACAAGTTGCCCAAAATTTTTAATCTCTTCCCAGCCATCATATTTAACGCCAACTTCGCCATTCCAGTAATAATAGTTGTTCCCTTCTATCTCTGAAGTATTTCCTTTCCCATAATAGTTTTTAAGATACGAATGAATTTGCTTTTTCAGGTCTTTTTGGTTTTTTTGCATAAAATGCCTTCTCAAATATTTGTTCATATTCACCACATACAAATTCAAAAAATGCAAGATATAGCTTTTTGCCATTGGAGTTTAAAATTTTTTTCACACATATATTGCTCTCCAAATTTACATCTTCATTCAACTCTTAGGTAATGAAACAATTCCTTCTTTTTTCGTCTGCAAGTATGTTTATTAAGCTAAATCCCAAGATTCTGATATTAGAGTATAAATCCCGTAAATCTATTTCTTTAATCCTAAAGGCTGTTCCTCGGTTTCTTACAGAGTCATTGTCTTTCAAGTGCATTCTTAAATCAATGCCTACCTTACCATTCTTAAAGGCATTTACTCGTCTATCTACTATAACAAAAAGAACTCTATTAAGCTTGGACATCAATTTTGAGACCATAATGTAAACATTCCATGTGGCTAATACATTATCTTTTTCATCCATTAGATTTATCTCGTTTTTCTCTTCGTTAATTTTCAAGCGTAAACCTTGAGATATCTGCCTTCCAGCATAAAATAGTATTCTTTAATGCCTTCTTACTCAAATCGTCAATATAACCGTATCTTTTGATTAAATCCTTTTGAGATACATGCCAGACTCCTCTATTAAAACAAAATAAGGTTACAAGAGAAGTAGAGCCGAGATCTGGAACAGGAATATTAGTCTCTGATAAGTCCATCTCTTGCTCAAAAGTATACCCTACTCCTGTTGAACCCTTTCGTAACGATAATACATAGCCTTTTCTTTTTAAAGCACAAAGTCTGCGTTCTATTTCCTTAAGCGTCATTTCACTTTCTCCATTATTACAATATATTCTTCAGTTGAACCTAATACACCTGCCTTATTAGCAGGACAATTCTTTGATGGCATTCTTTTATTAGGAATCTTCCGAATAATAGTCTCAACATGCCTAAAACCTACGGACTCTCCAAAATCTGCTACTATCTCGTCAGTTGGCAACTGCACGCCTTTGACAGTCCTATTGCCAACTACCATACATAAAAACCCTCCCCTTTTGACAATCCTACTTAGCTCTCGAAAACATTTGTTTAAGTCAATATAAAAAAGCCATTACATCCCTTGCCCTCTTTTTATCAATCAGTGATATTAGGTCTAAAGCATATCTCAAATTTGGAGAGCTATATCTTAAGGGCAGATTATTAATATCTAATCGGCCCCCTAATGATCTATTATCTGTATCCAAATCCTTGCCATTAAACCCTAACCATTGTAAAGAGAGTCTCGAAAACTGGCCATAAGCAACAGTAGTTCTTGAATCTCCATAAGGTGGAGAAGTTACAACTATATCAACTGTATTATCATTGATACTCGTTCTATAACGAGTATCTTCATTAAGAAGATTCACATGGGTTTTATTGTCTTTAAATTGTCTCCATAAATTCGTCATTGCAGCAATATTGAGCTCGGCTTTCTCTTTGAATATTCCAATAACATCAGGATTGAAATTATTTAACTTTTCATCTTCAATACGATATAGTTTGAACTCGCCATTCCTTGTATTAGAAGATGCCCTTACAGTACAACTGAAAACTACTCTAAAAAATCTCTTATTCTTACATTCGTTATTGAATCTATGGCCCTTCTTAAATCAGCAACTTTAGATATAACAGCAGGTTTAAACCAGTAATCGATATTAAAAAAATTGGGACTATCTATTTCTTTAATGAGAGAGGTCTTAGTTAAGATTTTTTCTAATTCATTTTGTAAAAGCTTATAGTTGAGTGGGGTCATTTTAACCTTACTTATCAAAAGAGAAAGAGGATTTATATCTATGCCATACGAATTGTAACCTCTTATGAATGTCTCTAATAAACCAGAGCCAGAACCACAAAAAGGGTCTAAGACAACTGCTTTTGGTTTTGCAAACATATCAATAAGCCTTCCTGCGACTTGGGGTATCATCATTGCAGGATAAGGATGGATAGAGTGTGTATAAGCCCGTGTACTATCTTCGGCATAATTCCAACTTGGGTCATATTTTTTAGCCCGAGTCGAATCTTGCCATAAACATCGTATGTTGGTTAAGGTGCTGGTACCTGAATCATCATTAATTTGGGAAATCCCCAAACGGTTATAGAAAGCTAACTGCTCCCGCAACATTAGACAATTATGTTTTTCTTTACAAATTTTACAATCATTCAAAGTTGTGGTGCAACAAGTCTGCTCTGCTTTGCATATGCGTTAGCGCTCATTTTTTGCTATCTTATCCTTTATCTCTTCCATCCTTCGGCTATCGCCGATGATTATAGTGGTTGAGATTTTATCACTCATTCTCTAACACCTCCCTTATTCAGACAACATTTCTTATACTTCTTCCCGCTGCCACATGGGCATAGCTCATTCCTGTCAATCTTTTTAGCCTTCACTGCCTGTCTCGGTATGGGTGGAGCAGTTAGGGTTTTATACTCTGCCTCGAATAACTCTGCCTTTTCCGGTATTTCGAGCCATCTATAAAAATTAGTCAACCTTTCAAGAGCACCCAATTTATCATATTCTCTCTCAGCCATTTTGTACGCCTTAGTAAAAAATTCCTCTGCCCTTTTATCCCCAAGTGCATATAACGCATCACCTGCATTTATCACTATCCATACATCATCAGGGAATCTCTTCAGATTTTCCTCTATCTGTTTGACCGCATCTTCTTTTCTTCCAGCCTCAGCAAGGATACAACCTAAATCTCTCAGAAAATTTTGTGGCTGCTGTGAAAGATCAGCAAACCATTTGCCAATATTTATCGCTTCATCCACAAGCCCATAGCGGGCAAACTTAAAAGACATGTCAAGTAGAAAGTCTTCTATATCGTAAAATGCATCTTCGATTACTGCATTATAAAATTCAATATCCTGACTTCCATCCTCTTTAAGACAATACTGGTAGAATTTTTCTATTCCTTTATAAACCTTGAGAAGCGAGTCCCTGTTATGAATCCTAATGCTTTCATGATATGCGACGATGTTATTAATGACCCCGCTAACAATCTCGGGGCATTTCACATTGCTGAGATATCTTTTCCAGAGTTCAAAAATGGCTTCGTAAAGGAAATCCTCAGCAGGCCCGCGCACCTTATAGATATCAGCCCAACCATCAGATAATGCTGAAGGTGTCCCTGCCTTTAAGGCAGCCTCTTTAAACCCATCAATGCTCGTTTCAATACCGATATTTTTAAGTTCAGCAAGTAACTCAGCGTCTGTCATATCTTTTAAGATTTCTTCAGGCATCCATTGCCTCCAGTAGAAATATATATGAGCCTTTTTGCTTCGGCCATAATTGACTGCTTATAGTCCTTTCCTAAGCAAACAAACCAAACTGGTTGGCATTTGTCTTAACCGTTTCATTTCCGTTTACCCACGGAGAACAGAATTCCCATGGCATGTCAGGATTTTTACAGCCGCAGATTGCTGTGTTTATTCCATAGAGTCCTGCGATTTTCTTTATCCTCTCGTAAAGGGCCATCCTCAAACCTGCTGGTAGAAGTCTTGTCTTTGCTGATGTGATAACCCTCTGCCAGGGCTGGCCATAATAGAGTCTGAGAATGTCTCGAGCAATTTTATAGGGCACCTCTTGGAAAAAATTCATGATCGAAGACCTTATGACAAGGGCGCTTACTGATATGTCTTTCACACCGAGGGCTTTAAGCCTTTTGATCAGATGTTCCAATGAGTTTTCTGAATCAGTAATCTTAGGGATTATGGGATCAATTCTTACAGAAACATCAATCCCGATATTTATGAGGTTTTTTATATTTATAAGCCTTTGTAAAGGACTGGCAGAAAAGGGCTCGAACCATTTTCTGTAATCTTCATTAGGTGATACTATTCCGACTCTTGCCTTTACAGCGTGGGTATATTTCTTAAATAGTTCAATAAACTCAGATGGTATGAAGCCCTTTGTGAGAAAGGATATCCCAATGCCCCTTTCAAGGAGAATCTTCATTGAAGCATAAGTCGTCTTAAGGATTTCTTCTATATCCTGAAATGCATCAGATGCTGTGCTGAATGATACCCATTGAGGCAATCTCCTTTTTCTATCAAGTTCTTTTTTTAACATCTCAGGAAGATTTTCATATAGATGAACCTCCCCCTTTGGTGGCGCATCTGTAAATCCCCTTGCATAGCAGTAGACACATGAGTGAAGACAGCCCCTTGTGATGTTTATAGCCGGGATGCCTTTTAAACAGCCAAAAGCAGGAGGCCTAAGGATAGGGGTTTTACGTTTTATAATTAATAACCTGCATTCCATCGCTTCTCCATATGCTGTCCAAGAAAAATTATTTTGGATAAGTATGACTAAGGCACAGTGTTTATCATCAATCATTACCTGTGTCCTGTATTACATCACCTCCGGCTACGTCATAAAATACTACAACATAAAAAGCAAACCCTCTAATCAGTTAAACTGAATATCTCCTTTAACTGCCTGTCAGAAAGTTCTGTTATCCATTGTTCTCCAACAGAAATTGTTAGGTCGGCAAGCTCCTTTTTTGACTTTATCATTTCGTCTATCTTCTCTTCAAAGGTGCCCATGGTTATAAGCCTGTGAACTATCACTTTCATCTCCTGCCCTATCCTGTATGTTCTATCTGTAGCCTGCGTCTCTACAGCTGGATTCCACCAGAGATCGTAGTGTATTACATTTGATGCAGCAGTCAGGTTTAAGCCCGTGCCCCCCGCCTTTAGTGATAATATCATTGTCTTTATGCGAGGGTTTGTCTGAAAGTCCTCGACCAGTTTATCCCTTTTTGACCGTTGAACACCACCGTGAAAGAATAAAGGCTTTTCGCCAAATTCCTTTTCAATCGTCCGCACAAGCAATTCACCCATCTCTTTATACTGTGTGAATATCAGGACCTTCTCTCCCATATCCATTATCTTTCCGATAATATCAATAGTCTTTTCTGTCTTGCCTGAAAGTTCTTTAAGGGGCATTCCCTTTTTTGAGTAGTGAACAGGGTGATTACATATCTGTTTTAAGGCTGTGATTAATTTAAATATCAGTCCCTTCCGCTCTATGCCTTCACTGCTCTGGATCTCTCGCATTGCCGAATCTACAACCTGTTTATACAGGGCAGTCTGCTCTTTTGTAAGGTAGCAGTACTCATCAAAGACTATCTTTTCTGGAAGGTCACAGATAATGGCTTTATCAGTCTTTAGCCTTCTTAAAAGAAATGGTGATGTAACAAGCCTTAATCTCTCAATCCTCTCCCTGTCTCTGTATCTCTCTATGGGTATTGCAAAGTCTCTTTTAAACCTTGCGAGATGACCTAAATAACCATTGTTTATGAAATCAAAGATGCTCCACAGCTCAGAGAGCCTGTTTTCAACCGGCGTGCCACTCATGGCTATATATGAGATTGCCTTTATTGACTTGACTGCCTTTGTTTGATCTGCCTCTGGATTTTTGATATTCTGTGCCTCATCAATTACTACCAGTGACCATTGCCTGTCTGCAAATCTTTTGATGTTACGCTTGAGAAGCCCATAGGTAGTGATAAGAATATCATAGCCATCAAAGTGAAATTTTCTGTTTGTGCCATGATAGAGCCATGTCTTAAGTGAGGGGGCAAATCTTTCACACTCCTTCTGCCAGTTTCCCACGAGGGTGGTTGGACATATAACAAGTGCAGGTACAGATAGTCTATTTTCCTCTTTGAGCTTCAGGATAAGGGTTATTACCTGAATGGTCTTACCAAGTCCCATGTCATCGGCTATGCATGAGCCAAAGCCTTTAATAGTATTACTGTAAAGCCATCGGAATCCTCGCTCCTGATATGGCCTTAATGTGGCATTCAATGTTGAAGGTAGGGCAATGTCTTCGACCCTTCTAATGTTATCAAGCACCCTCCTTAGTGCCTCATCAGGATTAAATAACACCCCTTCATACTCACCAGTAATGGCTGAGGCAATTACCTCAATTGATGAGAGTCTTGGAACAGGTTTTTTGAGTCTGTCAATTATCTTCTGAACCTCCTCAGGCTCAAGCATTAGATAGGTATCCTTAAATTTCACAATACCAGTTGAGGAGTTCACGAGCTTAAGAAACTCTTCTTTAGAGATGCTCTTATCTCCGATGGCTATCTCCCAGGAAAAATCAAGAAGGCCCTCAAGAGAGAGATATGAGACAACCTCTCCCATTACCTTAGTTTTTATAGAAAGACGTGGATGTGCGATCTTTTTTAGTTCCTTTGGTATAACTGTCCTTATACCGAGTATATTCAAGACATCCAGTGTGTTATTCAGGAAGTTCATTAAGTCAGATGAAGTAATAGTTGCACTTACTGTTCCCTTACTATTCAGTATCTCTCTGAGTGCTGGCATGTAGTCAGCTACTATTGCTATCTGGCTTGACACATCTGCTCTTACCTTGAAAGCTGGCTGTGAAAATATTGTATCTTCTGCACTAAAGACCTCTGAAAGTGGGATAGGTAGCATAAGGGGGTCTTTCTTATTTTCCACATCAATGCTCAAGATAAAGCTATCCTCTACTCCAGCGTCAATCCTTATTACAGGAGATATATCCTTCTTTCTTATAGAAAGCCTTTCGAGCCAGGTTGATACTGCATTTGCAGTGTGCTGTTCTTCAAAACTATAAGGTTTATAAACCTTGCCTTTCAAAAATGTCAGGTAAATCTTATCTCTATCCCTCCACAAGGGTAAACTGCTATATTTATGAAAGAGTGATGTAATAATCAGCGATAATATATTTATAACGCCTTCTTTTGACATGATGAAACGGTCATCATACCTGAAACACATAGTATATGGCATGATGGATTTGAGGTAATTGATTGCCTCACTGCACTTTTCATCATGCATAAGAGGGACATATCTTATTGTGAATTCCCCTTTTTTATAAACAACAGCCTCAGGTACAAATGAGTTTGCCTTAATAAAGGCGAGGGCAGTAGAGGTGGCGATACTGAGAAATCTAAAGGAAGGGGAGGACTGAGCAGAGTATATTAAAGGGAGTTGTGAGAAATAATCAAAGACATCATGAACTGATAACTCTTTACACCTTGTCCTTTTATAGACCATTTTATCTACAGATATAAAAGGCACATTAACAGTGACACTTTTGCCTTTTAGTTCATGAGGAAGTTTGTCAATAGGTGATGCAAAAAATACAGGCGAATGTCCTTTATAGCATAAAAAGAATTCTATGTCGCAGGGAATAAGTTTGTCCTCTTTGATCTCAATTCTCTCTATCACTCTACAGACACCCTTTATCGCATTAAGAAGCATGTCCCTGAAACTGCCTGAGTCCGTATAGAAGAGAGGCTTTTCTACGAGAAGGGAGAAGACCCTCTCAAGATGAAAAGCAGGAAAGGACAGATCAGGAGACTCAGATGTATGGTATGCATCGTCAGTTTTATACACTGTCTCTTTATAAGGGATAAAGGGTTCCTTTACTTCAGGAGTTGATTGATGAAGGGAGAGTCCTGACACACCAGTAAGTGATTCTGTAGAGACTCCATGAAGGTTAAATAATAAAAAGGGGTTTTTATCTATCTCATTAGCAATGATATAATAGACTGCTGCAAGGTGTTTACATGGATTTGCCCAGTCAGGACAGGAGCATGTGGCATCTATGTCATCCCATCTTTGTGGAAGGATGTGTATCCGCTGCCCATTAAGGATATCAAGGAGATGCTCCGGCAGTCTGCCGAGACTCAATTCAGCGCCAATAGCTGGATTGGAGGAGATCAGATTCTTGATTTTGTCTGTTTGGGTCTTATTGAACTTCTTCAGATTTATCCTTATGTTATATGGCGTTGGTCTTGAGCCCTTAACCTTTGCAAAGACATCACCATCTTTAATTTCAATTGACCAAACATTCCCATTGTTTGCATATCTCCTGCCCCTCGGAAGGCGATTCGTAAAATAATCAATCCTCTCCATCGCCTCTACCCAGGCATTACCCCACCATGTTTTGCCAAATGTCCTTCTCATGACTCTAAAAAAAGGTTCTATTTTCCTTAACAACGTTTATTTTCATCAGAGTTGTCTAAAAGGAGAGTCTTATTTCTCGGTAGCTGAACGACCTGTTCAACAATTGGTATATCTTCAGCACCAGTAATGCCAAGTTCTTTAAATCTGCGGATGGACGGCACCCTTGATTCTAAAGACCCTACAGCCTTGTTGTATGCCACGATTGCTTTGTCAAGTGCAAAACCAATATTGTTAAAATGCTCTGCAAGGGTGTTCATCCTCTCGTATAATTGTCGGCCGAGTTCACTTATCACCTTGGCATTCTTCGTGATTTGTTCCTGCCTCCAGCCATAGGCTACGGCCCTAAGAAGGGCTATGAAAGTGGTTGGGGTAGCAAGGACAACTCCTTTCTGGATACCATCCTCTATGAGGGAACTGTCTGTCTCCACGGCTGTGCTGAAAAAGGACTCGCCTGGAAGGAATAGAACAACAAACTCAGGGGACTTAGAAAACTGGCTCCAGTAATCCTTTGAGGATAACCTGTTCATATGGGCCCTTACCTGCTCTGAATGTTTTTTCATCTTGAGCCTTTTTTCTTCTTCTGTCTGGGCACTCACAGCATCAAGGTAGGCCTCCAGAGAGACCTTTGCATCAACAACAAATCTCACGACCCATTGGCAGGTGAACAACCATGTCAGGCCTCAACCTCCCGGATTCTGTCACGACAGAGACCTGCTCAATGAAATCGCAGTGCTCGGACATGCCCGAAAGTTCCTGCTACACGCTTCAATGTTATCTCACCCCATCTACCTCGAACCCTGAGGCCTTCTGAGGGCAGAAACGAGGTTACTCGTTTCCCTCTGGAGTTGTTCATGAGTCGTGGCAATGCTCTTAAGCTGTTCTTCAAGACTTCCATATGCCCTGTGCCTTTTTTCCTCCATCTGCCTTATCTGTTCTTCATATCTTTTTAGTGCTTCATGTAAAGGTTTTATAAGCCCATCCATGGATACCTGATGCTCTCCGAGTTTCCCCTTAGCATCAGTAACCACCTTTCCGAGATGTTCTGAGGTAAGCCTCAAGAAGTCTTCACTACTACTTTTTAGCGCTGCTGATGAAAGGACATTGAATGTGTCTTTCATCTCTGCCTTCATGGTTTCGATAAGTGCTTTCTGTTCTTCAAAGCCCTTCTGAGCTTCTTGAAGTCTTGTTATGGCTTCTACCTTTGATTGTCTTTCTGCATCAAGTTCATTTCTGAGCCTGCTTATCTCAGATTCACGTCCCTTAAGTTGCAGATCCCTCTCCTCGGCAATAGTCTGCACAGAAGCAAATCTCTTTTCGAGTTCAGCAATCTTATTCTGCTGGCGCGATTTTGCTATGAGCCATGCAACGACCCCACCGTTACTAAACCAATTAAACCAATGATTAGAGAACCAGTAGCTATCATCTCACCACTTCTGGGATTATCATCCACTCTACTGCCCACTGACCATCATCAAATCTTTTAAGGCACACAATACCTGCTCTTTTAAAGTCTACTACGTTTTTCTCTTTCTCACCACAGAGAAGTAACGAGGCAAGTTTGCTTAAATGCGGTAGATGCCCTACAAGCAATATATCATCTTTCATTTCAGCAAGACGCTTAAACCAGATTTGAGGCTCATCCATAGGGGATAGCCCATCTGTCTCAGATACTCCTTTTTCTGTTTTTATAAAATCAGATAATATCTGAGCAGTCTGCATTGCCCTTAACTTTTCACTGTGGAATATCTGAGTTACCTTGATGTTTAACCCTGCTACATAATTAGCAACTTTCTTGATATTTTCTATTCCTTTTTCAGAGAGGCTCTGAGTAGGGTCTTCTTCCTTACTCAATGACTCTGCATGCTGAACAAGATAAAGAAGCATGGTTAAACTCCTTTTGGATTTTTAAATTCCTGATAAAATTCATTCTTCTTACACACCTCTACCCAATCGCAGTCATAACAGTAATTTGCATACCACTGAGGAAATATTTCTGGTATTTTCTCTCTAACATCGTGCCACTTGATTCTTGCATCCTGTTTAATTTTAAGAAGGCTCAATGCCATCTCATCCATCTCTCTTATTTCCTCATCAGCACTTTCATCATATTGACATTTATTATCCTTGAGATAAGGGCATTTCCCACAAATGTCATCTGCTCCATCACAAACCTCTATATCTTCATTTTCCACCTTTTGTAAAACATCTTTGAGATTCTTCACAAAAACCTCATCATATCCTTCTCCAGAAAAGAAATTGAGACATACAATGTGATGTCCTCTGAATTTTATCATCAAAACTTCAATTATTCAGATAAAGGCTGACCAATGATTTCATTCCATTTTACCCGCGTTCGACAGTCATAGAATAACAAAAACGAATTTATTAAGTAAAATCAATCAGTTATCCATTAGACAAGATTTTGGCATGTTACTATGTCATGGGGTCACATGTCATGGGGTCTCATGGGGTCATGTCATGGGGTCTCATGGGGTCAGGTCTTGTTTCTTGCATTTTAGAAATTTGAAAGCAAATAGGGACAGCGACTGTTTTATTAATCAAGTGGATAAAGGAAAGAAAGGAGTCAGGCTTGCGGATATGCATTTAGGACATCATTAACCTTGCCTAA
>FWPU01004442.1_pt1 | contig 32623 bp, 25 predicted proteins | sample 2228361 | NCBI WGS metagenome assembly FWPU01 (sample SAMEA103939777, study PRJEB20133) | metagenome
AGCTTTTCTCCATAGATCAAGCCCTTTGGGGGCCAAAAACGGCCCTTTTTTTGCGAGAACCCCCCTTAGTGACCCTATGTCGTAAGAGGCTGGTTAAGGGGGGTTCTCGCAAACGGGGCGGCCAGGCGCTAGGCCCCGCGCGTCTCCAGCGGCTCGTACTCGCCCTGCCACCAGCGCGGCGGCCACCAGTCCGGCGGCAGGAGGGGGTCGATCTCGCCGTAGTAGGCCTCCAGGATGCGGCGGACGATGGGCGCGGCGACCTCCGAGCCTTCCCGCGAGTTCTCCACGATGACGGCGATGGCGATCTGCGGCTCCTCCGCCGGGGCGAAGGCGACGAACCAGGCGTGGGGGGGCGTGGTCTCGCCGCCGGTCTGGGCGGTGCCGGTCTTGCCGCAGACGCTAACCGGGGACTCGCCCAGGGTGCTATCCGGGCCGAAGACGTAGGCCGCCGTGCCCAGGGTGGTATCGGTGGTGACGCGGCACATGGCGTCGCGGACGGCCTGGAGGACTTCGGGGCGCACGCCCAGGGTGCGCTCGGCGGTCGGCTGGAACTCGAAAGACGGCTGCTCGCCCAGAATCTGGGCGTGGTGGACGACCTGGGGCACATAGAGCGTGCCGCCGTTGGCGACGGCGGCCACCAGGCGCACCATTTGCAGAGGGGTGACCAGCAGGTCGCCCTGGCCGACGGCCATGTTGATGGCGTCGGACTGGGTCCAGGTGCGGCCCCGGTTCTGGCGGACCCACTCCGGGGAGGGGACCTGCCCGGCGAACTCGTCCAGGCCGCGCAGGCCGGTGCGCGCGCCAAAGCCCAGGCGCAGGGCATAGTTGGGGAAGAGGTTGGGGTCGTGCTGGTTGAGGTCGTAGCCGGTCTGGTAGAAGTAGGGGTCGCAGGAGCCGACCAAGGCCCCGACCAGATCCAGGGGGCCGTGGCCGTCCAGCTTCCAGTCGTCGCGCAGGGCGTCGCCCAGGGGGCGGCCATCCCAGAAGCCCTGGCAGACGTAGCTGTGATCGAGGTCGTAGAGGCCGCTATCGGCGGCGGCGATCATGGTGACGATCTTGAAGACGGAGCCGGGGGCGTAGGCCCCCTGGGTGACGCGGTTCAACTGGGCGTTGCGGGGGTCGTTGACCATCTCCTCCAGGCGCGCCCCGGCGTCGGGGCGGGCGTTGTCGGGGTTGAAGAGGTTGGGGTCAAAGGAGGGGTAGCTGGCCATGGCGAGAATCTCGCCGGTGCGCACGTCCATGACGACCGCCGCCGCGCCGCGCGCCACGGTGGCCCAGTTGGCGACGTTGTAGGCGTCGGAGAAAGTCTGTTGGATGATCTGTTGCAGGTTGGCGTCGATGGTGAGGTAGACGCTTTCGCTGCGGCCCGGCTCCACCTCCGCCAGGGTGCGCAGCACCACGCCCGCCGGGGAGATGATCTGGAGCCGCCCGCCGGGCGTGCCGGTGAGGGTCTCGTCCCAGGCGCGCTCGATGCCGGCCACGCCGACCAGGGCGTCCTCCGGGATGCCGCGCAGGGCCAGTTGGGGGAGCATCTCCGGGGTGGGGAAGCCGACGTAGCCGATGAGGTGGGGGGCCAGGCCGCCGGAGACGTAGCGGCGGGTGGGCCGCTCGCCGAACTGGGCGTCGCAGTGCTCGATGAGCGGCTCGCTCTCCCGCTCGTAGGTGGCGGGGTCGATCTCGCCGACGGTGGTGACCCAGTTGGGGGCGCGGCTGTCGTAGATATCCTGCAACTGCTGGTTGCTGAGGCGCAGGACGCGGGTGAGGGTCTGCCAGCAGGCGTCCCAGTCCGGGATGTTCTCCTGCACGACGTTGACGGGGATGGCGACGCCGTTCTGGTCCACCAGAATCTGGCCGTTGCGGTCGTAGATGTTGGCACGGGTGGGGACGACCCGCTGCAAATGGAGGACCGCGCCGCCCGCCATCTCCTGGAAGATATCGGTGGTGGCCCAGGCCACGCGCCAGCCCTCGTCCGTGACGACCAGGCGCAGGGTGCGCCCGGCGTCGGTGAACTCCCCCAGGAAGCTGGTGCGGAAGGTGACATCGTAGCTGACGGCGACGGTGGTGCCCTGGCGCAGGCTGGAGCGGACGGTATAGGAGAGGTCGGTGAGGGTCATCTCGTCGGCGGCGTTCTGGTAGGCGGCGGTGAAGACCTCCTCCGGGTAGGCCTCGCGGCTGCGGAAGCTGACCAGGCGGTACATGGTGGGGTAGTCGCCGCGCACCCAGGCATCCAGGAAGGTCCCGGCCACGGAGAGGGCCTCCTCCTGGGTGAGGAGGGGGGCGGTGGGGACGGCCTCGGCGGGGCCGGGGGCGGCTGCGGAAAGCCCATCGCCGCCGCCACAGGCGGCCAGCGCCAGCGCCAGCAAGGCAAGACCGATTCCCGCTGCCAAGCGTCGACTCATGACACCCTCCGCAACAACAGGAGGCACAGGGCGCTGTGCGGCGCGCCTATGCCCCCCAGACAGTCGGTTTTGAACGCCGTTACCGCCGCGCGACCGACGGGACGTTATTATAGCCCCCTGGGCCTGCCCTGACGAATCGCGCGCGGCCTGGTTCCCGGCCCGTTTGGCCCCCCACAAGGCGGGTGTGCCCCCCATCCCCCACAAAACGGGGGGAAGGGGAAGAAGGCCTCACCCCCCGGCCCCCGCTCCATCTTGCGTGGAGAGGGGGAGATTCGGCGGCGGGGCCGGGTGGCAACGGCTAGTGGAGGTGGCCGCCCATGTTGTGGACGTGGCCGTGGGCCAGCTCCTCCGGCGTGGCGTCGCGCAGGCCGACCACCTTGACGTCGAAGTGCAGCTCCTCCCCGGCGAGGGGATGGTTGAAGTCCAGGGTGACGGAATCGTCGTGCATCTCGATGACCTGGGCCTCAAAGACGTTGCCCGCCCCGTCGCGCAGGGAGAGCACCGCGCCTATGGTGAGGTCCAGGTCCGGCGGGAAGAGGCTGCGCTCCACCTCCTCGACATCGTCCTCGTCGTACTCGCCGTAGGCCTCGCCGGGCTGGACGACGACCTGCTTCTGCTCGCCGACGGCCATGCCGGCGAGGGCCTTCTCCAGGCCGGGGATGAGGTTATCCGCGCCGTGCAGGTACTCCAGCGGGTCGCCGGCCCCTGCCTCGTCCACCATGGTGCCATCGGCAAGCCGGACGGCATACTCAATGCTGACCACCACGCCATTTTTAACCGTTGTTGGAGCCATCCTGTTCACAATCCTTTCCCCACAGCCTCAAGGGGAGGCTGCCCCCGGCGTGGGGAAAGCGTCCCGGCGGTGCTGCTGTGGCTCAATCAAGCGTACTGCGCCGGGTCGCGGCCCGGCAACTGAGGTGGATTATACCGACTGGGGGGGAAAAAGACAGGGGGAATTCGGGGGCCTCACCCCCCTGCCCCCGCTCCATCTTGCGTGGAGACCTCACCCCCCGGCCCCCTCTCCATCTTGCGTGGAGACCTCACCCCCCGGCCCCCTCTCCATCTTGCGTGGAGAGGGGGAGATTCAGCGGCGGGCGTCACCAGGGGAGCGGGTCGCTGTGGCGGTCCCTGTGTCACTGCGCGCGGCCTGAGTATAGCCTTACCCCTGGAGGGGGGCAAGGAAGCTGGCGTCGATGCGCTTTTTGCCGCTGTGGAGGAACTGCACCTCCACCTCCTCGGTGTCGCCGTAGCGGGAGGAGCCGATGACCACGCCCTCCCCGAAGAGGGGATGGCTGACGCGCTGCCCGGCGCGGAAGCGGGCGGCCTGGGCGGCGGGGCGCGGGGGGGCGTCCCAGGCGGTCAGGCGGGCGTAGCCATCGCCCTGCGGCCCGGCCTCCGCCAGCAGGGGCGCGCCCTCCAGCAGGTGGGGGGGCAGGTCGTAGAGGAAGCGGCTGGGCAGGTTCGGCTCGTAGTCGCCGTAGCGGGAGCGGCGGAAGGCGTAGGAGAGGTAGAGGCGGTCCTTGGCGCGGGTGAGGCCCACGTAGAGCAGGCGGCGCTCCTCGGCCAGGGCGTCGGGGTCGCCGGTGGAATCGGCCTCGATGCTGCGGATGTGGGGGAGCATGCCTTCTTCCAGCCCGGCGATGAAGACGACGGGGAACTCCAGCCCTTTGGCGCTGTGGAGGGTCATGAGGGCGGGGGCGTCCAGGTCGTCGTCGCGGGTGTCCACGTCGCTGACCAGGGCCACCTCCGTGAGGAAGGCGGCCAGGCCCTGCCCGGCGTAATCGGAGGCGGCCTGGCGCAGCTCCAGGACGTTCTCCCAGCGGTCCTCGCCCTCCGGGGTGCCGTCGCGGAGGTAGCCCTCGTAGCTGACGGCCTCGATCACGGCGTCCAGGATGTCCTGGGGGGGCCTGCCCTCCTGGGCGAGAGCCTGCCAGCCGGCCAGCAGGTCGGCAAAGTCGGCCAGAGCCTTGCGGGCGCGGGGGCTGAAGGGGCCTTCTGCCCCGGCGCGCAGGCTGAGCAGGGCCACGCCGGGAACCAGGCCCTGGGCGGCGGCCCACTCGCGCAGCGATTCCAGGGTCTTGTTGCCGATGCCGCGCGGGGGGGTGTTGATGACGCGCTCCAGGCTGACCGTATCCGCCGGGTTGTGGACGAGGCGCAGGTAGGCCAGCAGGTCGCGGACCTCCCGGCGGTCGTAGAAGCGGGTGGCGCCGATGAGGCGGTAGGGCAGCCCGGCGCGGCGGAAGGATTCCTCCAGCACGCGGGACTGGGCATTGGTGCGGTACATGATGGCGCAGTCGCCGGGGTTGTACTCGGCGCGCTCGTTGAGGCTGGCGATGGTCCCCACGATGAAGCGGCCCTCGTCCTCCTCGTCGTAGGCCTCGTAGAGGGTGACGCGCGGCCCGGCCCCGCGCCGGGTGAAGAGGCGCTTGGGCGTGCGGTCCGGGTTGCGGTCGATGACGGCCATGGCGATATCCAGGATGTTCTGGGTGGAGCGGTAGTTCTGCTCCAGCAGGATGGTGCGGGCCTGGGGGTAGTCCTGGCTGAAGCGCAGCACGTTGCGGTAGTCTGCGCCGCGAAAGGCGTAGATGCTCTGGTCGGGGTCGCCGACGGCGAAGAGGTTGTGCTGGGGGGCGGCCAGGGCACGCACCAGCACGTACTGGGCGTAGTTGGTGTCCTGGAACTCGTCCACCAGCACATGGAGCAGGCGCTCCTGGTACTTGGCGGCGACCGCCGGATGATCCTGAAAGAGGAGCACGGCCTGCATGAGCAGGTCGTCGAAGTCCATGGCGTTGGCCTGCAGGAGGATTTCCTGGTAGCGCCGGTAGACGCGGGCGGCCACCTCGCCGAAGTAGGTCTGGGCGCGGTGGGCAGCGGCGTCGGGATCGAGCAGCTCGTTCTTGGCGCTGGAGATGGCGTTGAGCAGGCTGCGGGGGGTGTAGCGCTTGATGTCCAGGTTGAGGTCCAGGGCGGCCTGCTTGACGGCGGCGAGCTGGTCGCGGGTATCGAAGATGGCGTAATCCTGGGTATAGGGGGTGTGCTCAGCCTCGATGCGCAGGAAGCGGGCGCAGAGGGCGTGAAAAGTGCCGATGAGCAGGCCGCTGAGCGCGCCGCCGAGCAGGGCCTCGATGCGGTGCTGCATCTCGCGGGCGGCCTTGTTGGTGAAGGTGACGGCCATGATGCGGTAGGGGCGGACGGCGCGCTCGTGGATGAGGTAGGCGACGCGGTGGGTGAGGACGCGGGTCTTGCCGCTGCCCGGCCCGGCCAGGATGAGATGCGGGCCGTCGCCGGCGGAGACGGCCTGGCGCTGGGCGTCGTTGAGACCGTGCAGGATGGGAGAATCGGGCATGGGAAGGCCTTCCGTGCGGCTGGCTCGTATGTTCGGGTGTGGGGGCTATTGTAACGGGGGAGCGGGCGGCCTGGCAATTATTTTGTCGGGCTAGACCAGCATGTCCTGCACCAGGGCCACCACTGCGGCGGGATCAAGCTCCTCGGCGCGCCACAGCCAGGCGGGGTCCAGGGTGAAGCCGGGCAGCACGGCGCTGCGGTAGCGCCCGTCGGGGTCCGGCTCCGCGCGGCGGTAGCGCCCGTTCTCGTCCAGGCGGTAGAAGTCCGCGTTGTGGCGCAGGGGGTCGATCAGCCAGTACTCCGGGATGCCCGCCGCTTCGTACTCGATGAACTTCTCCCCCCGGTCGCGGCCCTGGCTCTCCTCGGAGACCACCTCGACGGCCAGGTCGGCGGGGCCGTCGATGAAGTTGACCCGGTAGCGGTCCAGATGCCCGGTGAGCAGCACCAGCACGTCCGGCTCGCGCCCGGAGGGCTTCTCCGGCAGGCGCATCAGCATCGGCGCGACCCATACCTCGCCAAGTTGGGTCTGCTTGAGGAACTGGAGCAGCAGCATGTAGAGCACGGCGACGACCTTCTGGTGCGGCCCGGTATTGGGCGTCAGGAGCACGACCTCCCCATCCACCCACTCGGCGCGGACATCGGCATCCCAGGCCAGGAACTGCTCCCAGGTCATCGTTTGGGGCGAGGCCCTTTCCTCAGAAGTTGTCGGAGTCGTCATGGAAACCCGGCTCCCTTAACTCAACGTCACCCGCTTGATCTTGCAGCACGGCGCGCCGGATCACGGCCCGGCCAGCATGGCCCGCACCAGGTCGAGGGTCTGGGCCAGGGTGGGCAGCTCGTCCTGCCACAGCCAGGCCGGGTCCAGGCGGAGGCCGGGCAGCACGGCGCAGTGCACGTAGCCCTCGGCGTCCGGGGCAAGCCGCCGGTAGTGGCCCTGCGCGTCCAGGCGGTAGAAATCGGCCACCTGGCGTAGCGGATCGATCAGCCAGTACTCCGGGATGCCCGCCGCCTCGTATTCGTAGTACTTCTCGCCGCGATCACGGGCCTGGCTCTCCTGCGAGATGATCTCGACCACCAGATCGGCGGGGCCGTGCAGGTAGGACTCGGTGAGGCGGTCGGCGTGGGCGTGGAGGAGCACCAGCAGGTCCGGCTCGCGGGCTGTGCCCTGCTCCGGCAGGCGCATCAAGAAGGGGGCGGCGATCACGCGACCGACCGGGCGCTCGCTGAAGTACGCCTCCAGCAGAAGCAGCAGGAAGCGGGCCAACTGCTGATGCCTGACGCTGGCAGGGGCCATCATCACGACCTCCCCATCCACCCACTCGGCGAAGGTATCTTCATCGGCCCAGGCCAGGAACTGCTCCCAGGTCATCGTTGTGGGGGGCGAGAGGGATCGATCTGCGGTGGTCATGGTCCTCACCTGTGCGGCAACAGGACGGCTTTGCTCCCCCATTATAACACGCGGCCCCTGCCCTACCCCGGCATGTGGGCGGCGCGGTTGAAGCGCCGCCGGGCCAGCCAGCAGGCGGCGACTTTTCCCCTCCTCGCTAGGCCAGCGCGGTGAGCGCGGCGTAGACCAGCTCAACGGCCTCCAGGACGGCAGCCGCGTCCGACACGGCCTGCAGGGAGCGCCCCAAGTGGGCCAGCACCCGGCCCAGCGCCGAGCGCATCTCTGCCGGGGAGGCGCGGCCCATCTGCGCCAGCGCCCCGACGGCCTCCACCAATTCGGGGTTGGCGGCCATCACGGACGAGGGCAGCCTATCCATGAGCAGGTGGGCCATCTGGTGGGGGGTTGCGGCGCGGCCCAGGGGGCTGGCGACCGGGGCGACCTCCCCCGGCGGGCCGATGTGGACCACGCCGTCCCCGCTGCCCAGGACGACCGTCCCCGCCGAGTAGGCGGCCAGGTGGTAAGGCGAGACCAGGAAGTCGCTCCCGACGGCGTCACGGAGGGCCTGCAACAGCACGACCTCAAAGCCGTGGTTCAGCATGTGCTCCTGGATGAAGAGGCGCTTGAGGATGAGCAGCTTATACTCGGCAAGCTCGTACAAGACGCCCAGATGGGGCAGGCTGAAATCGGGATCGCGGACCCCGATGCCGCCGGAGATGGCGGGAACGGGATCGTTGTAGGTGACGTAAAGGTCAAAAGCAAAATACTGTTCGACCTGCCCCCGATCCCAGGCTTTCACCAGCCGCCGGGCCTCCTCTTTGGCCTCTGGGGTGAGGGGATACTTGAGGTGTACACCAACCATCCTGATCTGATCGCCTTTCTACGGGGCATTCCCCTGCCACACAGTGGCCGCGCGGGCGCGGCTAGGGCGCCGCGTCCCGGCACATGAAGAGCCAGGAGCCAACGGTGATGATATCCCCCACGCTGAGGCGGAAGCGCCCGGCCACCCGCCCGCCGTTGGCATAGGTGCCGTTGGTGCTGTTCAGGTCCTCCAGGAAGAGGTCCGCGCCGCCGCGCACGATCTGGCAATGGTAGGCGGAGACTCCGTCCTCCGGGACCACAACGTCGTTGTCGGCGGCGCGTCCGATGCGCACGCGGTCCCGGCCATGGAGGGGCAGCCGCTCCCGCCGCCAGGCCAGCGCGGCGGGCGGCGGGCCGTGGCGCTCCAGGGCCGGGCGGGAGGCCTTGAGCCGGGTGTGGAGGGCCACCGTCTCCTGCATGCGGGCCTGGCGGGCCGCGTAAAAGGACTTGGTGGTGGCGGCCTTGCGGGCGTGGGAGTCGTAGCGCGACGCGCCCAACTCCATATCCAGGGCCTCCTCGCGGAGCATGTCGTGCTCGGCCTGCAACACCTCGTCCTCCAGGGGGGCGCTCTGAATGGCGTCCGCCACCTCGGCGAGCACCTGGGAGGCGTGCTGGAAGTCGCCGTCGTCGGCGTAGCGGATGGCCTCCTCGCGGGCGCGGGCGGCGCGCAGCAAGAGGGCCGCCCGGACCACCTCCGCGTTGGGGGCCTGCCCGGCAAAGGCCTCCTGGCCCACCAGGTTGACCACGATGGGCAGCGTCAGGGTGCGGTGGGCCACCTGCTGCTGACCCAGCTCGTCGTAATCAAAGCGGAGCTGGCCCACCTCCACCTGCCCCAGGCGCTCCAGGGCGGGGATGCTCAGCTCCAGGACGAGGGTCTTCAGCTCGTCGGCGAAGAGATCGCCCAGCCGGAAGACCACCTCGCGGCCCCGCACCTCCGCCGGATAGGCGTTGAGCTGGCGCACCATATGGACCTGCGGGGAGAGGGTCAGGGTGATGAGCAGGTTCTGGCCCACGACGCTGAGCAGGTCCGCCAGCTCCTCGGCGAAGATGTGGGGGGCCTGGTCCGGGTTATCGATGAAGTAGAACGCGCCGCCGCCCTCGGCGGCCATGCGGGTCAGCAGGTCCTCGTTGAAGTCCAGGCCGACGCCCATGGTGGTGGTGACGATGCCCTCCTGGCGCTTCTGGCGGGCCATGGCGGCCAGGCGGTCGGGGTCGGTGACGCCGACGTTGGCCAGGCCGTCGGTCAGCAGGAGCACGCGGTTGACCTGGCCCTCCGCCAGCCCCTCCGCCACCAGGGAGCAGCCCTGCAACCAGCCGCCGCTGAGGTTGGTGGTGCCCCCGGCGCGGATGGCCTGCAAGGCCTGGTTGACGGCGTCCTTGTGCAGCACGGGACCCGGCCCCAGGTTGACGTGGACCGTCTCGCTGTAGGTGACCAGGCTCAGGCGGTCGGCGGCCCCCAGGCGCTGCACCAGGAATTGCGCGGCCTGGCGGACATAGTCCAGCTTGGCCCCCTGCATGGAGCCGCTGCGGTCCAGGACCAGGCACAGGTTGAGGGGGCGGCGCTGCCCGGCGGGGGAGGCGGCGGCCCGGACGCGCGCCAGCAGGTAGAGGTGGCGCTCCTGCTCCAGAGAGAGCACATCGTATTCAAGGACGTAATCTGCCTGCACGAGGGCACTCCTCCTCGCATACAGTCTGCCGGCGTGGGGCGTCTAGGCAGCGCCCGGCGATGGCGCGCCCGAACCGCGCCGTTGTCTCATCTGCGGCGAGGGGCACAGGCCGGGGACGGGCCAGCGACCCGCCCCCCGGCCAGCGCGGCCTTCGCCCGCCCTATTTGGTGGAGCCAGCCCCCATGACGCTGAGCTGATAGCGCCCGGTGGAGGGGCCGCCCATTTGCAGGTAGCGCGTGGCGCGGATGGTGTAGACGCCGTCACGCGGCACGACGAAACCCACGATCTGCGCGTTAAGCTCCGAATCGCCAACCTGCACGTCCGCGTCGTCGTTGAAGACGATCTCGTTGCCGGCGGAGTCCAGGATGCTGATGTAGGGGTCCAGCGTGTCATCGATGCGCTGCATGGTCACGGTGATCGAGTCGCCGGCCTGCAGGGTGATGGTGTAATCCACGGCGTAGGTGGTGGCGGTGATCTCCCCGGTGACGGTAGCGCCCACGCTGACCTGGCCGCCGCTGCCGACATCCATCGGCGTGCCAGGCCCGACGGTAAGCTGGAAGCGCCCGGCGCTGCGGCCCTCATCAAACTGGTAGCGCGTGGCCTGGATGTAGTAGGTTCCATCCGCCGGGGCGGTGTAGCCGGGGATGTGCGCGTTGAGCGAGGTATCGCCGACGGGCACGGCGGAGTCGTCGTTGAAGGCCTGGACGTTGCCCTGCGGGCCAAAGACGATGAGGAAGCAGTCCAGGTCGCCGGAGAGGCGCTGCATGGTTATGGCGATGGTCTCCCCGGCGCGCAGGTCGATGGTGTATTCCACGGTGTGGACGGCCCCGCCGATCTCGCCGGAGGCCGTCTGGTTGAGGGCCAGGCTGCCGCCATCGGCCACACCCTCGGCCAGCAGGGGCTGGGTGGGCGTGGGCGAGGCGACGACGACCGGCCCGCCGGATTCCAGGCTGAGGGTGAACGGCCCGGTGGAAAGGCCCTCCGCCTGCATGAAGCGCGTGGCGTGGATGGTGTAGACACCAGCGGACGGCGGGACAAAGCCCGCGACCTGGGCGTTGAGGCCGCTATCGCCGACGCGCTGCTCGGCGTCGTCATTGCGGGCCAGCTCGGCCCCGTCCGGGCCGTAGAGGATGAGCAGGGAGTCCAGGTTGCCGCCCTGGCGCTGCATGGTCACCGTGACGGGCTGGCCCGCCGCCAGGGAGACGGTGTAGCTCACGGTGTGGACGGATTCGGTGATGGCGCCGGTCACGGTGTCGCCGAGGGCGACCATGCCGCCGTCCTGCACGCCGTCCCCGGTCACCGGGCCAGGCCCGCCGGGGGTGGGGGCGGCAGCGCCCGACTCCACGGCCAACTGGAAGGGGCCGGTGGAGCCGCCGCTCTCCTGCAGGTAGCGCGTGGCGCGGATGGTGTAGGTCCCGGCTGCGGGGGCGACGAAGCCCGCGATCTGAGCGTTAAGGGGCGTATCGCCCACCTGCACCTCGGCGTCGTCGTTGGAGGCCAGCTCCTGGCCCTCCGGCCCCAGCAGGAGGAGGAAGGGGTCCAGGTTGCCGCCGGTGCGCTGCATGGTCACGGTGACGACCTGGCCCGCCTCCAGGGTGAGGGCGTAGTCCACGGCGAAATCGGCGTCCGTGATGGCGCCGGTGGCGGTAGCGCCCACGCTGAGGGGGGCAGGCTGCTCGCCGCCGCCCAGGGTGACGCCGCCCTGGCCGCCCTGGCTACCGCTGATCGTGGTCCCGGCCCCGGATGGCTGCCAGCCCGCCTGGCAAAGGCTGAGGCCCGGCTGGCCGCTGAGGAGCACCTCCGGGGAGGCGGTGAGGTCGGTGGTGGGCAGGGCCAGCAGCGAGTCGCCCGCCGGGCCGACGTAGAGCAGCCACCCGCCATCCGGGGTGAAGGCGACGCAGGAATCGAAGGCGGCGCGCAGCTCCACGGTTGTGGTGGCCGTGAAGGCCGGATCGGTCAGGTAGACGTTGCTGGCGCTAAAATCGCCCGGCGTGGCGGCCACAATGGCGGCCACGCGGCCATCCTGCCCCCAGTAGACGCCCTGGGCCTCGCCGATCCCGGGGAAGGGGTGCGGCGTGGCCTGGGCCACGGGGCGCGGCTCCGCCGCCGTGGTAGGGGGCCAGCGATCCGGCCCCGGCAGCGGGACAGAGTAGACGCCGTTGGCGTCCTTGGGGTTCACCCGGCCCACCACGGCCAGGGCCGAGCCTTCCACCAGGCTGGCCTGCCGGACCAGCTCGTTGCCGTCGCCCGCCGCCAGCAGATCGAGCGGCCCGCTGACCGCGCCGCCCTCCAGGTTGACGGCCAGGAAGGCATCGGCGGGCTGGCGGGCGAAGAAGTAGACGCTTGAGCCGGACCAGCCGGCCAGTTGCGGCCCCAGGAGGCCCAGCGCTGAGAGATCGACCGTGTCCAGCAGGGCCATGGCCGCCGCCTCGTAGATTTGCAGGTCGGCGAAGGGAGCCGCGCCCTGCACGGAGCGCGGCCAGGCCACGACGCGGGACCCATCCGGGGACAGGGCGTAGGCGCGGGCGGGGTCCAGGCCGGAGGCCACCTGCTCCGCCGCGCCGCTGACGGGGTCGTGGCGGATGGCGGCCAGGGAGCCATCGCCCGCCCGGCGCAGCACCAGCAGGGCCGAGTCGCCGACCCAGCCGAGGAGGTGGGCGTACTCCGGCTGCGGCTCCAGCGTGCTGACGCTCACGCCGCCATCCGAGGGGGTGAGGACCAACACCTGCGCCATGTCGCCGTTGGGGTCGGCGGGATCAACGCGGCGCAGGGCCAGGGCGGCCCCCAGGCTGCCCTGGAGCGCACCCGCCGACGGCACGCCGCCAATGCCGACAGAGACCGGCGCCAGCGGCGCCCGACCACACAAACCGGCAGCGTGACAGTTCACCTCGCCCGACCTCTGGGCCAGGACGCGGCCCGCCACGCCCAGCGACAAAGCAACCAGCAAAACCACTCCCCACAACTGCCACCATCCGCGCTTCATCAGAAAAAACCCCTTTACTCACAAGACCGGTACGAGCGCATTGTAAGGCCAGCATGAATACCCGCATTATATAACGAACGCGGTCGCAGCGCAGTCAGGCCCCAGGGAGCGGCGGGGCGCATTTTGGGCGGCGGCCCCGGCGGGGGCCTGGTTTGGACGAGGGGTACTGAGACTCGGAGAGGACTGACACACTCCGGGCTAGGGATCAGCGGGAAGGGAGGGAACAGCGGCGGCGCGGCCCACCGCGCCGCTACCGGGGGGCCGCCAGGCAGGCGATGGCGCGGGCCGGAGCAGAGACTTTGCGGCCAAACCCGCCCCAGGAGGGCACACACGGCCCGGCGAGTGATAATTGACAAGCGCTCATACGGAAGGTAGACTCAGCGTAAGGTATACGTAGCCCACTCGCATGCCGCCCATCGTGGTCGTGTGCAAGCGGCTCGGGCCGGGTCCTGCGCGGCAGGGCCTCCGAACCGTGTCAGGACCGGAAGGTAGCAGCACTAAGGAGTTTACCCTGGGTGCCGCAGGGGAGCCTGGCCTGAGCCTCTTGCACACGACTCCACCACGCATGTCCCCCGGACGGCAGCCCTGGTCCAGGGGCAACCAGGCGCGAAAGGTGGCTTTGTGGCATCCGACTCTCCAGCGAGCCGTTCCCGTTCCCCCGGACTTTTTTTATCCCGCCGCTCCACCTCCCCACCGCTCGGCCTGACCGCGCTGGCCGTGCTGCTGGGGCTGGCGCTGCTGGGCGGGACCTACTTCCTGCTGACGCAGAAGACCATCCGCATCGACGTGGACGGCCAGATCAGCACCATCTACACCCACCAGGCGACCGTTGGGGCGCTGCTGGACGAGTTGGGCGTGGCGCTGGCCCCGGCGGACGCCATCAGCCCGCCGCGCGACGCCCGGCTGCGCAATGGGGCGATGATCCAGGTGCGGCGGGCGCGCACAGTGCTGGTGCAGGCGGACGGGCGAACGGTGGAGTTGCTGACGCAGGCGCGCGCGCCGCTGGACCTGCTGGCCGAGGCCGGGGTGAGGCTGGGGCGCTACGACCTGCTGCGGGTGGACGGCGAGGTGGCGCTGGACCCGGCCCGGCCCCCCGCCGCCACGCCACCGTCGCTGGTGGAGGTGATCCGGGCCGTCTCGCTGACGATCAACGACGGGGGGCGGACCTACACCATCTTCACCACGGAGCCGACGGTGGGGCGGGCGCTGCATGCCATCGGCACGACGCTGTACCTGGCCGACGAGGTGACGCCGGGCGTGGGCACGCCGGTGCGGGAGGGCATGCGGGTGACGATCCGCCGCTCCGTGCCGCTGGTCATCCAGGTCGATGGGACCACGGTGCACACCCGGACGCTGGCCACCACCGTGGCCGGGGCGCTGGCCGGGGCGGGGCTGGGGCTGGTGGGGGAGGACTACAGCATCCCGCCGCCGGAGACCCCGTTGCCGGAGGACGGGGTTATCCGGGTGGTGCGCGTGAGCGAGGAAGTGCTGATCGAGCGCACGGAGGTCCCCTACCAGACGGTCTACCGGCCCGACCCCAGCATGGAGCTGGACACGCAGCGCGTGATCCAGGCCGGGGAGCCGGGCATCGCCGAGCGGCGGACGCGCATCCGCTACGAGGACGGCGTGGAGGTGAGCCGGGTGGTGGAGCCGACGCGGCTGGAGCAGCCGCCGGTGGACGAGGTGATCGCCTACGGGACGCGGATCGTGATTCGCACGGTGGAGACGCCGGACGGCCCCCGCGAGTACTGGCGGGTGGTCCGCATGCTGGCGACCAGCTACAGCCCGGCCACCTCCAGCAAGCCGCCGGACGCGCCCAACTACGGCCTGGCCTCGACCGGCGTGCCGGTGGAGCAGGGCATCGTGGCCGTGGACCCGCAGGTGATCCCCTACTTCACGCGGGTGTACGTGCCCGGCTACGGGACCGGGCTGGCAGCAGACACGGGGGGCGCGATCAACGGGCGGCGCATCGACCTGGGCTACAGCGACGACGACCTGGTGCTGTGGTATAGCTGGGTGGACGTGTACCTGCTGACCCCGGTGCCGCCGGAGGACGAAATCCTCTACGTGCTGCCCTGAGCCGGGGCGAATCCCCCCCGCCCGGCATACGACCAAGTTCTGGCCTATACAAATTGCGGCCCAATGCTATAATCGGCGGCGCGCCGGTCACAGCCAGGGAAGGCAGGCCCAGGCCGCGCGCACCATCGACCCGTCCGCGCCCGTCCGCAGGGAGAGCCTTTGACTATGGCGGCACCTTCCGGGATTTTCAGCGCCCAACAACCGGCCCAACGCCGTTTCGGCTGGGCGGATGCCATTGTTGTGGGGGGGCTGATCGTGCTGATCTACCTGGGCGTTCGCCTGGCGACCAATGTGCCGGAAGCCATCCAGGGGCCGGCCATCTCCCTGTCGCCGGGCGCGCTGCCCTACTACGCGGTGCGCTCCGTGGGCCGGATGGCGGCAGCTTACGCCCTCTCCCTGCTGTTCACGCTGGTCTATGGCCGCGTGGCGGCCTACAACCGCCATGCAGAGCAGGTGTTGCTGCCCCTGCTGGACGTGCTGCAAAGCGTGCCCATCCTGTCGTTTCTGCCGGTGGTGCTGCTGAGCCTGAGCGCCCTGCTGCCGGAGGGCATCGCCGCCGAGCTGGCCTCCATTGTGCTCATCTTCACCAGCCAGGCGTGGAATCTGGTCTTCTCCTGGTATCAGTCGCTGACGACCATCCCCCAGGAGCTACGCGAGGCCGCCGCCGTCTTTCGGTTCAGCCGCTGGCTGCGTTTCACACGGCTGGAGCTGCCCTTTGCCGCCATCGGCCTGATCTGGAACAGCATGATGAGCTGGGCAGGGGGCTGGTTCTTCCTGATGGCGGCGGAGATCTTCACCGTGGGCCAGCGGGACTTCCGCCTGCCCGGCCTGGGGGCTTACCTGCACGAGGCGGCCAGCCAGGAGGACGTGCAGGCGATTGCCTGGGGGGTGGCCGCGCTGGTCGTGGTGATTGTGGTGCTGGATCAGTTGGTGTGGCGTCCGCTGCTGGCGTGGTCCGACCGCTTCAAGCTGGAGATGGTGGAGAGCGACAACCCGCCGACCTCGTGGTTCTACAACGTGCTGACCGACGCCCACATCATCCACTGGCTCAGCCGAAGGGTTCTGCGGCGGGTGGGGCGTTTGCTGGACAGCCTGCTCACGCGCTACCGCAATGCCCAGGGGCAGAGGAAAGCCACCCTGGCCGGCGACACCGCGTCGTCGCCCGGACGGCCCTGGCTGCTGTACCTGTTTGGGCTGGCGGGCCTGGCAGCGCTGCTGTACGGCCTCTCCCAGGCGCTGGCGATGCTCACCCAACTGGCGGCGGGGCAATGGGCGACGCTGGCCCTGGGGCTGGGGGCCACGCTGCTGCGCGTGACGGTGGCCCTGGGCATCACCCTGCTGTGGACGATTCCGGTGGGGGTAGCCATCGGGACCAACCGGCGGCTGGCGGCGCTGTTGCAACCCGTGGTCCAGATCACGGCCTCCATCCCGGCGACGGCGCTCTTCCCCGTGCTGCTGCTGGTCGTCGTCCAGTTGCCCGGCGGGCTGAACATTGCGGCGGTGCTGCTGATGCTGGCGGGGACGCAATGGTACCTGCTGTTCAACGTGATCGCAGGGGCCAGCGCCATTCCGCAAGACCTGAAGTACACCAGCGCCCTGCTGGGGCTTACGCACTGGCAGCGCTGGCGCACTCTGATCCTGCCCGCCCTGTTCCCCTACATCATCACGGGGGCCATCACGGCCAGCGGGGGGGCGTGGAACGCCAGCATCGTGGCCGAATATTCTCAGTTGGGGGGTCGCACGCTACAGGTGACCGGCCTGGGCGCGCTGATCGCCGAGGCGACGGTCAACGGCGACTATCCGCTGCTGCTGGCGGCTACCGTCACCATGATCGTGGCCGTGATCCTGATCAACCGCCTGCTGTGGCGGCGGCTGTACCGTCGGGCTGAGGAGCAATTCCGTCTGGAGTGAAGCTGATGGCAAACACCCACCTGCTGGAACTCAAACACATCACCCAGATGTACGGTAGCGGACAGCGCCGTTTCGTGGCGGTGCAGGACATCAACATGGCCGTCGACGAGGGCGAGCTGGTGGCCCTGCTGGGGCCGTCCGGCTGTGGCAAGAGCACGCTGCTGCGCATCATCACCGGCCTCAACCGGCCCACGGAGGGCCAGGTGCTTTACCGTGGGCAGCCGTTACGGGGCATCAACCCCAAGGCGACGATTGTCTTCCAGACCTTTGCCCTGTTCCCCTGGCTGACCGTGCAGCAGAACGTGGAAGTGGCGCTGAAGGCGCGGGGCATGCCGGAGAACCTGACCACACTGCGGGCGGTGAATCTGCTGGACATGGTGGGCCTGGACGGGTTTGAGACGGCCTTCCCCCGCGAGCTTTCCGGCGGCATGCGCCAGAAGGTGGGCTTTGCGCGGGCGATGGCCGTGGAGCCGGAGCTGCTGTGCCTGGACGAGGCCTTCTCTGCGCTGGACGTGTTGAGCGCGGAAGCCCTGCGGGGGGAGCTGCTGGAGTTGTGGACGGCAGGCTCGATTCCCACGAAAGCCATCCTGATGGTGACACACAACATCGAAGAGGCGCTGTTGATGGCCGACCGCATCCTGATCATGGAAAAGGACCCTGGCCGCCTGATTGCCAACATGAAGGTGGAGCTGCCCCGACCGCGCCAGCGCAAGGATTCGCGCTTCCTGGCCCTGCTGGACCAGGTGTACGGGATCATGGCCGGGCAGACGCAGCCGGAGCACATCGAACTGGGATCGGCCCCTGGCGAGGCAGGCCGCACCCGCGCCCTGCCCGACGCTTCCATCAACGAGCTGGCCGGTTTGCTGGAACACCTGGACGAAGCCCCCAACAACCGGGCGGACCTTTACCGCCTGCCGCAAGACCTGAGACTGGACACGGACCGCCTGCTGACCCTGGCCGAAACCGCCGAACTGCTGGGCTTTGCCACCATCGCCCAGGGCGACATCACCCTCACGCCATTGGGAGAAGCCTTTGCCGAGGCCAGCATTCTGGCCCGCAAGGAGATCTTTGCGGGGCGCATCCGCCGCCTGCCGCTGTTCCGGTGGCTGCTGGCCATGCTGGACGCCGCCGACAGGGCGCGGCTGGACCGCGACGTGGTGCGCACCGCCCTGGAACTGGAATTTGCGCCGGAGGAGGCGGAGCGCCAGATCGAGATCGCCATCAACTGGGGGCGTTACGCCGAGCTTCTGGCCTACGACGACAGCAGCGAGACGCTTTACCGGGAGCCAGTGCCCGCTGCCGCTTAGCCCCGACACCCTGGCGCGGGGCGACCCCCTGGGGCCTGCGGAATCCTGAGCGAAGGGAGGAAGCTCCTGGGCCGGGCAGGAGCAACGCCACCCTTGGGGGGCAGGCCCAGGGGGTATAATAGGCCCCAACGATTGGCAGGGAAGGCGCGGCAGGGATGAATCGGCTCCTGGGGCCGGGGTTTCCTGCTCCCCGGCGGGCGCGCCCCCTGACTGTTAGCAGAAACCGAAATGAATGGGCCTGACACTGGATTTTTTTGTGCGAGAACTGGCCCGGCTGCGCAAGAACAGCATGCGGATCAAGCGCAGCCTGGACCCCTACGACCTGGACGACCCGCGTATCGCCGGGCAGGTCGCGCTCTTTGAGCAGCAGCTTGCCAATTACCGGCTGGTACTGGACCTGGCCGCCCACGCCACCAGCCCCGCCGACGCGCTCGTCGAGATACGGGTGCGCTACATGCGGGCGCTGCGCCAGCACTGGCGGCACACGCTCAACAGCCCGCCGGAGCGGGCGCTGCGCTCTGACCGGTGGTGGCGCGCGCTCAGCCACAAGCAATACCTGGGCTACCTGAACAGACGGTTCAACGCCTGGCTGGCCAGCCACACGCAGGAGGAGATCCGCCAGGACATGAAGAAGGCGGACTCCGAGGAAGCGGCTGCCAAGCGGCAGAGCGTGCTGAGCGCGATGGCCAGGGCCTACCGCTCGTCGCTGGCCAGGGAATACCTGGCGCGCGACGACTTTGAGCGGCAGGAGGTGGGGCGCGTGTCGCCGCCCGCTGAGGAGGTGGTGGAGGGCATCGTGGAGGAAGATTCCGCCGCGACGGCGCGAGGCGCACCTGAGGGGTGAGCGCCGCCCGGCAGCGCGGGCGCTTGCGCGTCCCCAGGCAGGGCGACTATAGTGGGCGGCGACGGAGGACGCGGCGGGCGGCTCCAGCGCCCGCCCACCACAGGGGGAGCCATGGCCGATTCGCGGGCGGTTCGGGCGGGGAAGATGGGGCTGGCGGCGCTGCTGGGCGGGCTGTACTTCGGGCTGGCGGCGATCATGGTGGTCTTCGACCGGCTGCCGGTGGACTTCTACCACTACTACACCGCCGCCTCGCGCATTCAGGCCGGGCAGAGCGCCTACCTGCCCTTCAGCCTGACGGGGCCGAGCTTCCTCTACCACCCGTTTGCGCTCTCCGCCGTGACCTGGATACTGCGCTTTGAGCGGGAGACGGGCTACGCCATCTGGATCGCGCTGAGCCTGGCCGCCTACGCGGCGGCGATGGCGGCGCTGCTGGGCGTGACCCACCGCTGGCTGGCGGACTCTGGAGGGCGGCTGGGCCTGCCGGAGCAGTTGTTGCTGGGGGCTGTGTTCCTGGGCTTCCGCCCCCTGTTGCAGACCTTCAAGCAAGGGCAGATCAACCTGTTCGTGCTGCTGGCCATTGCGCTGTGCCTGTACTTCTCGGAGGCCGAGCGCCCGCACCTGGCGGGGTTCTTCCTGGGGCTGGCGGCCATCCTCAAGCTGTCCCCGGCGCTGCTGTTCCTCTACTTCCTGGCGCTGCGCCGCTACCGGACGGTGGCGGCGGGCGCGGTGACCGTGATCGGGCTGAGCCTGGTGGCCTGGGCGCAGTTCGGCAGCCAGGTCTTCCTGGACTTCGCGGCCATCGTGGGCATCCTGATGGGGCAGACGCACATGGCGCGGGCCAACCACAGCCTGTCGGTCTACCTGATCAACGCCCTGGGCGGGGTGAATCCAACGGGGCTGCTGGGGGCGGTGGTGGTCTATGGGCCGAAGCTGATCCTGTGGGGGGTGGCGGGGCTGGGGGCGGCGCTGGCCTGGCGGTCCGGCGGCGAGCGGACGCCCCAGCGGGCCGGGGTGGACCGCCCGGCGCGGCTGTGGCTGTTCGCCCTGCTGGTGACGGTGATGACGCTCTCCTCGCCGCTGGTGTGGGCGCACCACCTCACCTTCCTGGTCGTGCCGCTGCTATTGCTGCTGGCGCGGCGGGAGACGCGGTGGTGGGGCGCGGGGCTGGCCCTGCTCTTCCAGATGGAGCCGCTGCTGGGCGGGCTGCTGGCCCCGGCCTGGGTGGCGGGGACGGCCCTGGTGGCCGGGCAGGTGCTGGTGCTGGCCGGGGTGACCGCGCTGTGCCTGCGGAGCCTGACGGCAGGGCAGCGCCGTCAGCAGGCAGACCCGGCCAGGGCAGGGTGAAAGGCGCTAGTCCGGCGTGATGGTATCGCCGTCGTCGAGTTCCGGCGCGCCGTCGTCCAGCTCCGCCGAATCGCCGCCTTCCAGCAGGGCCATGGCCTCCTCGTAGTAGGCCTCCGGGGTCATGACGTAGACGCTGCCCAGGAGGCCCATGGTGAGGCCGATGGCCGCGCCCGCCGACTCGCGGTAGACCCACACCGGGATGTCGGCGCTCTCCAGCCGCCCGGTGATGATGGCGGCCTCCGCCTCGCTGCCTACGGTGGCCACCACGTACCAGGTGCGGTTATCCGGCCCGCGTCGGCTGGCCGGTAGATTCCCGGTCATCACGTAACCCTTTCTTGCGGCGGTCGCCCGGCCAGGGCGGGCCTCAGCCCCCCAGCAGGGTGCGGCGCAGCTCGTCCAGCGCTTGCAGCGTGACCAGGTTGCGGCGGGTGATGCCCCACTGCCCCTCATCGCCGTTGAAGGAGATGAAGCGGGCGTCCGGGTGCGACAGGTGGAAGTTATCCTGCTCCAGGCCGTAGTTGGGCAGCGGGCGCGAGGCCAACCAGAAGTTGATCACGGGGACCTGGGCCTCGGCAGCCAGGTCCAGGATCATGGCGTTGAAGAGCAGGGATTGCTCCCACAGGTAGTTGGGGCTGCTGGGGAAGGTGGTGAGGACGGGCAGGACGCCCCGGCTGATGGTCTCCGTGAGCACCTGGCGCATGTAGTAGGCGAAGTCCTCCACGCGGTAAATCTGCATATCCACCGCGCCCAGCAGGATGATGGCCACCGCCGGGCGGACCAGGCGGTACTCGCAGGCCAGGGGGGACTCGCCCGGCTGGCAGTTGCTCGGATCGGCCCAGACGGGGTCCAGGACAGCGGCGGCGGTGAAGGCGCTGGAGGCGGCCATGCTCTCGTTGACGAAGGAATTGGCGACGCCCGGCCTGGGGGAGACGCCGAAGTAATCCAGCGTGGCCTGCAAGGCCTGGTAGGAGCCGAGGTCGTACTCCCCCACCCCAAAGGGCAGGAAGAAGCCGGGATGGTCGGTGTGGCAATCCCCGACCTTGGAGAAGACGTTGCGGTGGAGGCCCTGGGCCTGCCCCTCGGCGAAGATCTCGACGGCACGCGGGGTGATGACGGGCAGCACCGGCGTGGCGTTGAGGCGGGCGATGAGGATGTCGTTGATGTCGGCCCCTTCCAGCACGTAGCTGGCCTCCGGCAGGGCGCTGCGGTCCGCCGCCGGGTCCAGGTGGCCGGTGGCGACCCAGCCGCGCCACTGGCCGTCGGCGGTCTGGGCCAGCACCCAGGCGTCATCCGGGCTGCGGGCGGCCAGCAGCAGGGGGGTCTCCGCCGGGACCGAAACCAGGGAGGGGTAGCCGGTCCCCGGCCCGGCGCGCAGGGTGGCGAGCGAGACCGTGCGGGCATTGCCCGGCCCGGCATCCTGGCCGGGATCGACCACCTGGGCGGAGGTGTTGGGCGCGGAGACGGTCGTGCTGGTCACCGGCAGGGCGGCGAGCGACAGGCCATCCGGCCACAAGAGATAGCGGGAAGCGACCCAGCCGCGCATCCAGCCATCGGTGGCGTGGACGAGCACCCAGTTGCCGACGTTGTTGCGGCCCTCGATGATGACGCGGGTCCCGCGCGGCAGGGTCGCCAGGACCGGGAAATCCTGCCCCGGCCCGCTGCGCAGGTTGAGGTTGGAGATGGTCTGCGCGGCGGGGTCGCCCTGGGCCTGGGCAGGCCCGCCCGGCGGCCCGGCCAGCAGGGCCAGCACGGCGACCACGACGAGCGCTAAGGAAAGACTTTTGCGCAACATAACCCACACCCCAGACTCAGCCAGACGGTGGCAGGCGGGCGCGCCCCGCAGGGGAAAAGCGGTGAACACGCCGCCATCACGGGCATTGTAACAGGCCCCTCGCTATCATTCTAGGGCAGGTCGGCAGGGCAGAGAAATAGCACCTTTGGCACACCAGCGCGGAACGCCCCAAGCGGGAGGGGCGGCCCGCAAGCCGCCCCCTCGTTGCTAAACAAAGCAACTTCACGACCCGCACTCACTTCCACTCGGCCAGCAGCTTCTTGGTCTCCTCGTAATGGCCGGTCTCGTCCTGGACCATGGTCTCAAGCTGGACGGAGAGGCCCAGTTCCCCCGCCTGGCGGGCCTGGTCGGCGCGGGCGGAGTAATCGGCGATGGCCTGCTCCTCGGCCTTGGCGATGTTCTCCAGCATCTCCCTGGCCGTGGAAGCGGAGGGAACCGGGCGCGGCTCCGAGACGGGGACGCCGCCCAGGGACACGATCTTATCGGCCAGGAACTGGGCATGGCCCAGCTCATCGGCGATCTCCGCCTGCATGAACTGGACCAGTTGCGGGCGATAGGGACCCTTGACCTGCGCGGAGTAGACGGTGTACATGATCACAGCCTGAAGCTCTCCGGCCAGGTCCTGGTTCAGCAAGTCAACCAACTTCTGTCGATCCATGGTATTACCCCTCCTGTATGTAGAAACCCTGCCCATTATTGCAGATTCAGCCGGGCGAGACAAAAACTCGTTGGCGGGCCGGGGGGGACGGTTGTGCCCGCCCCCGCCGGGCGCGTTATAATCCCCGGCATGGCCGGATACCACATCGGGATCAACGCGCACCTGCTGAGCGGGCAGGCGGGCTACCGCCGGGCCGGGATTCACGGCTACATCCTGAACACGCTGGCCCACCTGCCGGACGCCGACCGGGAGCTGCGCTACACCGTCTTCGTGGGCGAAGGCGACCCGCCGACCCACGAGCGGATGAAAGTCCGCCGCTCGCGCCTGCCGACCGGCCACCCCATGGTGCGCATCCTGTGGGAGCAGGCCGCGCTGCCGGGGCAGGCCAGCGGGCTGGACCTGGTGCACGGGATGGCCTTTGCCGCCCCGCTGCTGACGGGCAGGCCGTCGGTGGTGACGGTCTACGACCTGAGCTTCCTGCGCTACCCGCAACGCCTGCCCGCTGCGCGGCGGCTGTACCTGCGGATGGTGACGGGGGTCTCCTGCCGCCGCGCCCGGCGGGTGATCGCCATCAGCCGCAGCACCGCCGGGGACGTGCACCGGCTGCTGAGCGTGCCCTGCGCGCGCATCGACGTGGCCCTGCCCGGCGTGGGGGAGGGCTTCCGTCCGTTGCCGGCGCAGGAGGTGGCGGCCTTCCGCCAGCGGCAGGGCCTGCCGGAGCGCTTCGTGCTGTGCCTGGGGACGCTGGAGCCGCGCAAGAACCTGCCCGTGCTGCTGGAGGCCTACGCCCGGCTGCCGGAGTCGACGCGGCACGGCGCGCCGCTGGTGCTGGTGGGGGGCAAGGGCTGGGGGTGGGAGGCCTTGCAGGCCACCATCGCGGGCCTGGGGCTGGGCGACAGCGTGCGGCTGGAGGGCTACGCGGCAGACGAGGCGCTGCCGCTGTGGTACAATGCCGCGACGGCGCTGGCCTACCCCTCCGTGTACGAGGGGTGGGGGCTGCCGGTGGTGGAGGCCATGGCCTGCGGGACGCCGGTGCTGGTCTCCGACGCCTCCAGCCTGCCAGAAGCGGTGGGCGAGGCCGGGCTGCGGCTGCCGCCGCACGACGTGGCGGCCTGGACGGCGGGATTGGGCCGCGCCCTGGAGGACGCGGCGTGGCGGCAACAGGCCACCGAGCAAGGACTGGCCCGCGCCGCCACCTTCACCTGGCAGGAGACGGCGCGCAGCCACGCGCAGTGCTACCGACGGGCACTGGGGGACGGATGAGGGAGGCCGAGCGCCGCAGGCGCGGGTTGAGCCGGGCGGCAGACAGACCGCCCCCCAGCCCCCCAGCGGTTGCCTGAGGAGGTTATGACTGAGAAGGAACGCACCCACCGCGCCCTGGTGGTCAACTGGCCGGGCTGGCTGCCGCCGCTGATCGACTTCAGCCTGATCGTGGCGGCCTTCTTCCTGGCCTACTACGCCCGCTACCAGCTCCAGTTGCTGCGCCCGCTGGACGAGGCCTTCCGCGCGCCGTTCGAGCCGTTTGTGCCGTACATGGTGCTGTTCGCGGCCTGGCTGCTGGTGGCGCTGCAACAGCAGGGGCTGTACCGCCACCTGCGGGGGCGCTCCTGGAGCGACGAGGCGCTGGTCATCCTCAACGGGGCGGCGCAGGGATTGGTGGTGGTGATGGCCCTGAGCTTCGCCCTGCAACCGCTGGTGTTTTCCCGCCTGCTGCTGGGGTACGGGGCGGGATTCTCCGTGCTGCTGCTGGGGGCGGCCCGGCTGGTATACCGGGGCATCCGCCAGCGGCAACGGCGGCGGGGCATCGGCGTGGAGCGCGTGCTGGTGGTGGGCGCGGGGGAGATCGGGCGGGCGGTGCTGCGCAACATCCTGGCGCGGCCCGACCTGGGCTACCAGGTGGTGGGCTTTGTGGACGACGATCCGGAGCGGGGGGGGACGGACATCGGACGGCTGCGGGGGCTGGGTTCCCTGGCGAACCTGCCGACGGTGGTGCGCGAGGAGAAGGTGGACATGGTCATCATCACCCTCTCCTGGGAGCACCAGCGGGCCATCCTGGACGTGGTGCGGGAATGCGCCAACCACGCCGTGCAGGTGCGCATCGTGCCGGACCTGTTCCAGTTGAAGCTGAGCCAGGTGCAGGTGGAGAGCCTGGAGGGCATCCCGCTGCTGGGCGTGCGGGACGACATCCGCATCCGCAGCAGCGGGCAGGTGATCAAGCGGGTGCTGGACGTGGGGCTGGTGCTGCTGACCGCGCCGTTCTGGCTGCCGGTGTTCGCGCTCACGGCGCTGGCCATCCGGCTGGAGGGGCCGGGGCCGATCTTCTACGGGCAGGAGCGCGTGGGGGCTGGGGGGCGCGTCTTCCGGGTGTGGAAGTTCCGCAGCATGGTCCCCAACGCGGACGCGCTGAAGCCCGACCTGGTGGCGACGCACGGGCTGGACCCGCGCCACCCCAAGATCAAGGACGACCCGCGTGTGACGCGGGTGGGGCGGATCATCCGCCGCCTGAGCATCGACGAGCTGCCGCAGCTTTTCAACGTGCTGAAGGGGGACATGAGCCTGGTGGGGCCGCGCCCGCCCACGCCGGACGAGGTGGACCTCTACGAGCCGTGGCACCGCCAGCGGCTGGAGACGCGGGGGGGCATCACGGGGCTGTGGCAGGTCTCTGGCCGCAGCGAAGTGCCCTTCGAGGAGATGGTGCTGCTGGACCTGTACTACATCGAGAACTGGTCGCTGCTGCTGGACCTGAAGATCATCCTGCGGACCATCCCCCACATCCTGCTCGGCGAGGGGGCGTACTGAGCGCCGGGGCCGGGCAGCGCGCCGCACGGCGCGACTCAACAGCCACTTTTGCGTAGAATCCTACAGCAGGCAGGAGGCAGAGCGTCCCTGAGCAGGAGGAGCCAATGGCCGACGATCCCCAGCACGCCCGCGCCCCACAGCCCGCCGCAGGGCGGCGGCCCAGCCCGGCGGAGCAGGCCGCCGTGGGCCTGGTGACGGCGCTGGCCGCGCTCTACCTGGTGAACCCGACGGCGGGCGTCTTCGAGCTGATCCCGGACGTGCTGCCGGTGGTGGGCAACCTGGACGAGGCGACGGCCTTCGCCCTGCTGGTCAGCGGCCTCAACTATTTCGGCGTCAACGTGGGCTGGTTGACGACCCTTTTCGGCGGCGCGGCAGGCCGGGGCAAGCGCAAGCGCCGCCCGGAAGCATGACGGCAGGCCCGACCGGCTTAAGGAGAGCGAGGACATGCCCGCACCCCGCAGACGCAGCCCGCAACAGCGGATGACCGACGCGCTGACCAGCATGCTGGTGGGCATGGTGATGATGGTGGCCTTCATCTACCTGATCAACCCCTCGCTGGGCGTGTTTGAGCTGCTGCCGGACAACCTGCCCCTGGTGGGCAACCTGGACGAGGGGACGGCCACCGCCCTGCTGGTGGGCGGGCTGCGCTACTTCGGCATCGACCTGCTGGGGATTTTCGGCGGGCCGGCCCGGCGCAGGCGGCTGCCGCCGCGCACGGTGGAGCACCGCGACCCCACCGACAGAACGTGAGGGACGGCATGCGCAACGAGAGCGGGTCCACCATGCCCCAACACGTGCCCCAACACATACCGGCGGAAGCAGCGGAGGCCTACCCATACCCGGAGGAGGAGGCCCCCGCCAGCCGGGGGAGCTGCCTGTGGGCGCTGGTGGGCGCGGGGGGCTGCCTGGCGCTGCCGGTGATCGTGCTGGCGCTGCTGGCGCTGCTGGGCCACACCAGCATGCAGCACATCGTGGGGAGCGTGCAGGGCATGCTCAACCCCACGCCGGTGGCCGCCGTAGACAGCACGCAGACGATCCTGGTCAACATCCGGGCGCTGGGGCAGCTCGTGACCACCAGCGTGCAGCTTGCCAAGGCGGACATCAACGTGAGCGTGCGGCAGGGGGTGCTGGATAGCTCCAGCTTCATGGTGAGCCACGTGGCGCAGGGGGCGGTGGAGGCCGGGATCGACCTGAGCGGACTGACGGAGGCCGACGTGCGCTACGACGCGCTGACGGACAGCTACACGATCACGCTGCCGCCCGCCCAGTTGACGAGCTGCCGGGTGGACTACATCCGGCAATACGGCTACTCCGGCACGATCCTGCCGGTGGACCGGGACGCGGCGCGGCTGCTGGCCCACCACGTGGCGCTGCTGGCGTTCCGCGACGACGCGCTGGAGGGGGGCATCCTGCAAACCGCCGAGCAGCAGGCGCGGCTGGTCTTCGGCAACGTGGTGCGGGTGCTGACCGGGAGCGACGCCGAGATCGTCTTCAGCGGGGAGCGCGGCCCGCTGCCCGCCTCCTGCCAGCCGGAGCCGCCGCCGGGGTGGCAGTACGACGCGGCCACCGGCTCCTGGACGCAGCAGTAAGCGGGCCAGGGAGGCGCAGGTGAGCCACCATCCCGCCAAACGCCAAGAAGACCACGACCCGCTGGCCCCCTACGAGGCACTCTACGCGCCGCGCCGCCGCCCAAGCTGCCTGTGGGGCCTGGTGGGCGCGGGGGGCTGCCTGGCGACGGTGCTGATCGTGGTGGCGCTGCTGGTGGGGAGCGGCGTCACGGCGCTGGGGGAAGTGCTGGGCAGCCTGAACCTGACCAGCCCCCAGGCGGGGCCACCCACCGCGCAGACCACCGCCCCGCCGACGACGGCCACGGCGGGCCAGACGCCCTCCCCGCTGCCGACCCTCGACCGGGCGCTGACCGTGCTGACCAGCATCCGGCCCCTGGGGCAGCTGGTGAGCTACGGCTTCCAACTGGCGAGGGCCGACATCGGGGTCAACATCCGGCAGGGAGTGCTGGATTCGTGCAGCTTCTCCACCCATTACGTGGCCGAGGGGGTCATCGAGGCCGGGATCGACCTGACGGGGGTGGGGCCGGGAGACGTGCGCTACGACGCGGCGGGGGATGTCTACACGCTGACGCTGCCCGCCCCGCAGTTGACCGGCTGCCACGTGGCGTACATCGACCAGTACAACCAGTCGCTGACGCTGTGCCCGGTGGACTGGGACGCGGCCCGGCAGTTGGGGCAGCACATCGCGCTGACCACTTTCCGCGACGAGGCGCTGGAGAGCGGCATCCTGGAGCGCGCCCGGCAGCAGGCGACCCTGATCGTGGGCAACTTCGTGCAAAGCCTGACCGGGAGCCGCGTGGAGATCGTCTACCGGGCCGAGCCGCCCACCCTGCCGCCTTCCTGCCGCCCTGAGCCGCCGGAAGGATGGACCTACGACGCAGCCACGGGGGTGTGGGCCAGGCCGTGAGCAGGACGGGAGGCACGCCCGGCTGCGCTGGCTGTGTTGCGTGGGGGGGTGAGCGAAGCTAGAGGGCCTTGCCCAGCATGGCCAGGAACTCTTCGTTGCTATCCGTCTGGCGCAACTGCTGGAGCAACTGCTCCGTGGCGGCCACCAGCCCCATCCCCTCGCCGTTGGGCGGCTCGGACATCAGGTGGGAGAGCATGCGGCGCATGAGCCACACGCGCTGCAACACGTCCGGGCCAAGCAGAAGCTCCTCGCGGCGGGTGCTGCTGCGGTCGATGTTGAAGGCGGGGAAGATGCGGCGCTCCTGCAGGGTGCGGCTGAGGTGCAGCTCCATGTTGCCCGTGCCCTTGAACTCCTCGTAGATCACGTCATCCATGCGGCTGCCGGTATCGACCAGGCAGGTAGCGACGATAGTCAGGCTGCCGCCCTCCTCCACGTTGCGGGCCGCGCCGAAGAAGCGCTTGGGCGGGTAGAGCGCGGAGGGGTCCAGGCCGCCGGTGAGGGTGCGCCCGCTGGGGGGGACCACCAGGTTGTAGGCGCGGGCCAGGCGGGTGATGCTATCCAGCATGACGACGACATCCTGGCCGCTCTCCACCAGGCGCTTGGCGCGCTCCAGGGCCATCTCGGCCACGCGGACGTGGTGCTGCACCGGCTCGTCGAAGGTGGAGCTGACGACCTCCGCCTCTACGGAGCGGTCCATGTCCGTGACCTCTTCGGGGCGCTCGCCGATGAGCACGACCATGAGGTGCACTTCGGGATAGTTCTGGCTGATGGCGTTGGCGACATCCTTGAGCACGGTGGTCTTACCGGCCTTGGGAGGGCTGACGATGAGGCCACGCTGCCCCTTGCCGATGGGCGCGATGAGGTTGAGCAGGCGGGTGCTGAGGATGCGCGGGCTGGTCTCCAGGTTGAAGCGCTCCTGGGGGAAGATGGCCGTGAGCGACTCGAAGTTAGGGCGGTTCTTGGCCAGCTCCGGCGACTGGGCGTTGATGGCCTCCACGCGCAGCAGGCCGTAGTATTTCTCGGTATCTTTGGGGGGGCGGACCTGGCCGATGACCATGTCGCCGGTGCGCAGGCCAAAGCGCTTGATCTGCGTCTGGGAGACGTAGATGTCCTCCGGGCCGGGCAGGTAGTTGTTGGAGCGGAGGAAGCCGATGCCGTCGTCGATGATCTCCAGCACGCCCCCGCGCAGCTCGTAGCCCTTCTTTTCCGCCTTGTCGCGGAGCAGCCGCAGGATGAGATCCCATTTCTTCAGGCGGCTGGTCCCGGCAAGGCCGGCTTCCTGGGCCAGGCGGCGCAGTTCAGTGAGGCTTTTCTTTTCCAGTTCTGCAATGTCCATGCGGTAAGGCTCCAAGCGAAGGGGGTATTGTTCTTGCCCAGGCCAGCGCGTGGGCGAACACCCGGTGATAATCCATGTGGTGGGGGAGAACCTATCAGCAACAGGCGGGTTTATGTGGCACCCGGCGGCCTTGTCGGTCGGCTACTTTATACTAGTGTCACGTGGGAGAAAGCGCAAAAACGTCCGTCGTGGAACCAAGGCAGGCTGAGCGCACGTGAGGGGCCGCGTCAATCGAAACTATAGCACACCTTGAGGCAGGAGGCAATCCCCATTTTGGCAGGCTGTTGTTGTTTATCATTCTGCTCGACGTGGCGCGGCGGGGGGCCGCGCCGGGCCGGACGGGCGGGCGCACGCCGCACCCTGCGCCGTGGTCACATTGTGGGGGCACAGGGGATGGGCTATAATCGCGACGTTTTGCAGGCCACATCCGCCGATGCCGGAAAGCAAGCCGGAAAGAGACGATATCATCTATTAAGGAGCAGAGCATGAGTCGAGAGACTCTTATCAAGCGTCTGGAAGATCGCAGCGCGGTGGTGGGCGTGGTGGGGATGGGATACGTGGGCCTGCCGCTGGCCGTGGAATTCGCCGACGCCGGTTACGAGGTGCGGGGGGTGGACCCCCTGGCGGACAAGGTGGAGGCGCTCAACCAGGGCCGGAGCTACATCCCCGACGTGCCCACCGAGCGGCTGGCTCCGCTGGTGAAGGCAGGCCGCCTGAAAGCCACGACCGACTACGCCACGCTGCGGGAGGCAGACGCCGTCCTCATCTGCGTGCCGACGCCGCTGCGCAAGACCAAAGACCCGGACATGTCCTTCATCTACGCGGCGACGGACGCGCTGACGCCCTACATGCACGAGGACATGATCATCGTGCTGGAGAGCACGACGTATCCGGGCACCACGGAGGAGGTGCTGGTGCCGCGTCTGACGGGGCACAACGGCCTGAAGGTGGGGCAGGATGTCTTCATCGCCTTCTCGCCGGAGCGGGTGGACCCCGGCAACAAGGTCTACGGGACGCGCAACACGCCCAAGGTGGTGGGCGGCATGACCCCGGCCTGCCTGGAGATGGTGATGGCGCTCTACAAGCACGCCGTGGACACCATCGTGCCGGTCTCCTCCCCCCGCGCGGCGGAGATGGTCAAGCTGCTGGAGAACACCTTCCGGGCAGTGAACATCGGCCTGGTGAACGAGATGGCCATCATGTGCGACAAGCTGGACGTGAACGTGTGGGAGGTGATCGAGGCCGCCGCGAGCAAACCCTTCGGCTTCATGCCCTTCTACCCCGGCCCCGGCCTGGGGGGGCACTGCATCCCCATCGACCCGCTTTACCTGAGCTGGAAGCTCAAATCGCTGAATTATAATGCGCGGTTCATCGAGCTGGCGAGCGAGATCAACACCTCCATGCCGTACTACGTGGTGGGCAAGGTGGTGGACGCCCTCAACGAGGAGGGCAAGGCGGTGCGCGGCAGCCACATCATCGTGCTGGGCGCGGCCTACAAGCGCGACATCGACGACGTGCGGGAAAGCCCGGCCCTGGACATCATCCACCTGCTGGAGGAGAAAGGGGCCACGGTCTCCTACCACGACCCCTACGTGCCCACCGTGCGGCTGGAAGGCGAGCGGGTGATGCACAGCCAGCCGCTCACAGCGGCATGGATCGGGGCGGCGGACTGCGTGGTGTGGGTCACGGACCACACGTGCATCGACCGGCAATGGCTGGTGGACAACGCCAGGCTGCTGGTGGATACGCGCAACGCGACCAAGGGCTTCGCCGGCAAAGCGCGGGTGGTGGGGCTGTAGGGCGCGGGCTGCGCCGGACGGCCCAACGCCGCAACAAAAATGGGCAGGGGTGTGATTCCCCCTGCCCTTTCGCTTGCATTGCAGGCCGTATGCTTCGGCAGGGCAGCAGCCGGGCGCTGACCGGGTCAATCGCCCAAAGCGCCCACGCGCTCGTAGACCATGACCTGCCACAGCCAGGTCTTGCGGTAGAAGCGGCGGACCAGCCCGTTCCGGCGCAGCAGGGCGTCCACGGCGGCGGTGCGGTGGATGTAGAACGGCAGGGGGGCCTGCCGGAAGCGCTCCACGAAGTTGACCACCCCCCCCACGAGCCGCAGCCACCAGCCATCGCGGGGGAAGACCAGGCCGTACCAGTGACGCGCCCGCGCAGCAGAAAGCCCGACCAGGGCGGGCATGTCCGGATAGCAGCAGATGACGCGGTCCAGGGTGACGATGTCGGCGGGGGGCAGCTCCGGGGCCAGGAGGACGAAATCGCCGTACACGTGGCGCACGCGGTCGGCGTGGCCCTGGCGCTCCGCCTCCTCCTGGCAGACCTCCAGGTAGGCGCTGGAGGCATCCACGTGCACGGCGCCGGCCAGCCCGGCGCGCAGCAGCTCATGCTGGATGGCCCCCACGCCGCCGCCGATATCCAGCAGTGTGAGGCCCCCCACGCCACGTGCCAGCAGGGCGTCCAGCAGCAGGCGCGTACCCCTGGCCGGACCACGGCGGCGGTAATCGTCGCGCTTTCTGGCCGCCTCGGCCCGGTCGAAGGTGGCCTCAAGCCCCTGACATCGGCTGCTACAGCAATCCATCTGAGCACCCCCAAAGCCATGAAACAGGTCTGTTATGTCCAGTATAAAGGGTTTTGCAGCGGCCACAAGGGGGGAAAGCCGGAACGCGGGCGCAGATCAACGTGCCGACGGCGGGCAGCCGGGGGCGGGCAACCGAGACGGCGCGGCGAGCCACACCGCTACCGGGAGCCAGAATCGTCGTCCTGGTCGTCCCTCGAGTCGTCGCCGTCGTCCTCGCCGTCGTGGTCGTCACCGCCATCCTCACCCTCGTCCGCGTCGTGGTCGTCACCGCCATCCTCACCCTCGTCCGCGTCGTGGTCGTCACCGTCCTCCAGCGTGGCCTGCGGGGTAGAAGCCTGGGTGGGAATCACCGGCGGCGCGGCAGGAGGGGCATCCCCGGCAGCCAGGGTGGGCGTGAGGGAAGGCCCCGGCGGCGCGGCCTCCTCGCCGGGCAGGTAAAGCGTCTGCCCGACGACGATCAGGTTGGGGTTGGTCAGGCAGTTAGCCTCCATCAGCACGTCCAGGGTGATGCCGGCCCGGCGGGCCAGTGAGAAGAGGGTATCCCCCGGCTGGACCCGGTATTCCACCCACCCTGGCGGGCCGCCCTCGCCACAGACGACGGTGGCCGTGGCCGGACTCTGGTCGACGGTGGGGGTGGCGCTGGGCGCTTCGGTCGGCGAGGAGGTGGGCGTGGGCGTGGACGTGGGCGGGGTGGGCGTAGGCGTGGACGTGGCCGTGGCCGTGGGGGCCAGGGTGGCCGTGGCGGTGGGCGGGAGGGGGGTCGGGGTGGCCGTGGCCGCGCCGAGGCCGGGCCGCAGCGCGACGACCACGCCGCCCAGCACGACGGTGAAGACCAGGATGAGGCTGGCGGCC
>FWPU01004443.1_pt1 | contig 32623 bp, 33 predicted proteins | sample 2228361 | NCBI WGS metagenome assembly FWPU01 (sample SAMEA103939777, study PRJEB20133) | metagenome
CCAAGCCTCATACGTACCAACTCTTGCTCCAAGTCTGCCCAGGAGGCTTAACTTGATACATATGGGGCGCAGCAAGCTGCGCCCCTACAGCTCGCCAGGATGGGACACGCTAATAGCGTCGTACAACTGGCGGCCTAAAGGCCGCCGCTACATTGCTCTTCTCCACCGATTTCTAGTTGCCGCACCGGTGGCTTACCGACTTTCAGTTGGCGCACCGTGTCGAAATCCTCGCCTGCCTCGAACCTAAATGATCCCATGTCCGAGCAAGAGGCGCAAGATGGCAACCGCTATCACGCCCGTGCAAATTATCGTACCTATGGTTCCCAGAACCGAGCCGTATTTTCGCTTGGCGCTGACGCGGCTGAAGGCCAGGCCGATGAAAGCCAGCGGCAGCGACGTGATCCAGTTTAACCAGCCGAGCAGCGGGATCAGGCCAACGAGCAGGAAAAGCGCGGCAGCGAGACCAAAGGCGATGCCAAGAAGCCCGCTAATCATGGCCCGGTATTATAAATCAGAAGCTGCTATTTAGGAACGGCAAAAAGCAACCGATATCGACCCCCTACCTCAACAGGGTCAGCAGGTGAACAAGCTCAGGCGGCAGCGAAGACTCGAAGGATACTTTCTCTCTCGACGATGGATGAATAAAGGCGAGCCACGAAGCGTGCAGGAAATAGCGGCCGAGGCTGGAGACGGCGGCGCGCTTGCGCTCGTTGGCGATGCTTTTAAAACGCCGGCCTCCGTAGGCCTCATCGCCGACCACCGGGTAGCCGATGCTCGCCATGTGCACGCGGATCTGATGGGTTCTGCCGGTGCGCAATTTCAGCTTCAACAGGGTGAAGCCTTCCAGCCGTTCGATCACCTCGTATTCCGTTAGTGCCGCGCGCGCGCGCCGCGCCCGAGGTGAGATCTTTATCCTCTGATAAGGATCGCGCCCGATCGCCAGCTCGATCTTACCCCGGTCGCTTTTCGCCTCTCCGTAGACCAGAGCTATATATTCCTTTTCCACTGTGCGCGACTTGAACTGAGCAGAGAGGTGCCGGTGCGCGTTGTTGGTCTTAGCGACGACCAGAAGCCCTGAAGTTAACCTGTCGAGCCGGTGGACGATCCCCGGGCGCTCGGGCGATGCCGTTTCGGCAAGCTGTTTGAAACGATAGAGCAGGGCATTGACCAGAGTGCCCGATCTTATGCCCGCGCCCGGATGGACGGCCATTCCTGCCGGCTTATCGACGACGGCGATCTCTTGGTCTTCGTATAGCACGTCGATGGGAAGCGGCTCGGGCGCGAGCGCGACCGGCCGCTGCTCGGGCAGGTCGAGGGTCACCAGGTCGCCCGGCTTCAGCGCGTAAGCAACTTTTGCCCGAAGATTGTTGACGCGCGCCCAGCCATCTTCGATCAGTCGCTTCGCTTGCGAGCGGCTGATCGAAGGCAGCTTTTTGGCGAGGAAAAGGTCGAATCGCTCGCCTGCCTCTTGCGGCGCAACCAGAAGTCGCAGGTTCTGCTCGGGCATGGCTGGTCAGGATCTCTTAACCGGGCTGTAAGTGTGGCTCGAACGGCCCCGCATTAAATAAAGTGCGAGCGCTGTGGGCAGGATCAAAATGGAAAGGAACTGCGAGGTGGAAAGCATGCCGCCGAAGAGAAAGCCGCGCGGGTCGCCCCTGAAATATTCGATCGCGAAACGGGCCGCCGAATAGAAAATCAGATACGAGAGGATCACCTCTCCATCGAAGCGCCTGCGCCGGACGATAACCAGGAGCAGAAAGAATATGGCCAGCTCGGCGCCGGCCTCGTACAGTTGCGTCGGGTGCAGCGATATGCCGAGCGGGACCCCTATCGTTTCGTTAGCGAACCGGTCAGTGAAAACCACCCCCCAGGGGAGGTCGGTCGGCTCGCCATAGCAGCAGCCGGCGCTGAAACATCCCAGCCGCCCTATCGAGTGGCCCAGGGCGATTCCCGGAGCGAAGGCATCTGCGGTCTTCCAGCCGGGCATCTGCTTGGCCCGCATGTAAAGCGCGGCGGCAGCCAGGGCGAAGAGGAGCCCGCCGTAGAATGCGCCTCCCGAGCGCAGCGTCGCGAGGGAGAAAAGCTCGCTCGGCCGGGCGATATAGTACTGGTATTCCGTGGCGATCATCAGCAGCTTGGCTCCGACCAGAGCTGCAACCAGGACCACAAGCCCGAGGTTCCAGGTGTCATCTCTGCTGATACCGTCGCGGGCAGCGAGCCGCGCTGCAATGCTCAGTCCTACGATGAACCCGATCGCTACGAGCAGCCCATAGGTATATAGTTCAAAGCCTCCTATCTCGACAAGTCTTGGGTACATGGTCCGAAAAAGGCCCGGCCCGATAAAGCCGCAGCCCTAACGCTCCTCCTTCTCCCTCCTTGCCTGTTCCACAATCTTCTGCGTCAGGTGCGCCGGGACCTCATCGTAGTGCGAGAACTCCATATGGTAGCTGCCCCGTCCCCCGGTAAGCGAGGTCAGAGACGGGGCGAAGGTGAGCATCTCGGCCAGGGGGACCTGCGCCTTGATTACCTGCGTCGACCCCTTCATGTCCATTCCCTGAACCCGCCCGCGCCGCGCATTAAGCTCTCCCATGATATCGCCGGCGTACTCCTCGGGAGCATAGATCTCGACGTTCATGATCGGTTCGAGCAGCACCGGGCTGGCCTGTTCCATCGCCTTCTTAAAAGCCATTGAGGCGGCGATCTTAAAGGCGAGTTCGGAGGAGTCCACCTCGTGATAGGAGCCGTCGAAGAGGGTGACCTTAAAGTCCACCACCGGGTAGCCGGCCAGAATGCCATGCTGCCGCGCCTCTTGAATCCCTTTTTCGACCGCCGGTATGTACTGCTTGGGGATGACGCCGCCGAAAATCTGATCGACGAATTCGAAATCCGCGCCGCGCGCCAGCGGCTCCATCTTGATCCAGCAGTCGCCATACTGCCCATGCCCACCAGTCTGTTTCTTGTACTTCCCCTGGGCCTCGGCCACACTGCGGATCGTTTCGCGATAGGGGATCTTGGGCGGCTTCAAATTGACGTCGACGCCGTAACGCCGCTTCATCCTTGCGACGGTAACTTCCACGTGGAGCTGTCCCACGCCTGAGATCAATAGCTCCTTGGTCTGGGGCTCGCGCTCGTAGCGGATTCCCAGGTCCTCCTCGGCGATTCGCTGCAGCGCCTGGCTGATCTTTTCCTCGTCCCCGCGCGACTTCGGCTCGATGGCGAAGCTGATCGCCGGTTCCGGGAACTGAACCGGGCTGAAAACAACAGGATTATTCGGGTCGGCGAAAGTATCGCCGGTCATGGTCTCCTTCAGCTTAGCGACGGACGCGATATCACCGGCGCGCACCTCGGGCACTGCGTTCGGCGTCTTGCCCTGGAGCGCATTGATCGTGCCGAACTTCTCGTTCTTCTGTCGCGTGACATTGTAAACGCTGGAGTCTGATCGGATTACTCCGGAATAGACTCGGAAAAGGCTGATCCGGCCGCCGAAAGGATCAGCTATCGTCTTAAATACATAAGCCGAGTAAGGCTCGTCGCTCGAAATGCGACGCTGCACTTTTTCGCCGGTGCGCGGCTCGAGCGCGGTGAAGGAACCAGCTTCGGCCGGCGAAGGGAAGAGCTGAACAGCGGCATCGAGCACCTGAACCGTGCCGATGTTCAGGACCGCGGAGGTGCAGAGAACCGGCGCGATTTGTCCCGCGAAGACGGCGCGGCGCAGTCCCTCCGCAAGCTCAGCTTCGCCCAGCGTCCCCTCGGCGAAGAATTTCTCCATCAGCTCATCGCTCGTCTCGGCCACCATTTCTACCAACTGCTCGCGCCGCGTTGAGACCTCGCCTTCGAGGTCCGCCGGGACCGGTTCCTCCTTCATCCTGCTGCTGTCTTGGCGCTCGTAGCTGAAGGCGCGATTTCGCACCAGGTCGATTACCCCTCTGAAATTCTTTTCAGAGCCGATCGGCAATTGGATCGGTACCACCGAGCGACCGAAGGCCTCGGCGAGCGAGGCAAGGGCGCGCTCGAAGCTGGCGTTGTCGCGGTCAAGCCGGTTTACGACGAAGATGACGGGCAAGCCGAGCTGCTTGCAATATTCCCAGAGCTTTTCGGTCTGGACCTCGACGCCGGCCACAGCGTTGACCACCATGAAGGCGCCGTCTGTGACACGAATCGCCGCCCGCGTATCATGGGCAAAATCCGGATAGCCCGGCGTATCTATAATATTGATCTTGTTCTTGCTCCACTCGCAAAAGGCCAGAGCCGAGCTGATCGAAATCTTTCTTTCGATTTCATCCTCGTCGTAGTCGGTCACCGTTGTCCCTTCATCCACGCTGCCCAGGCGATTCACCGCGCCGGCAACAAACAGCATCGCCGAAACGAGCGTGGTCTTTCCGCTCCCGCCGTGGCCTATGACGCCCACGTTCCTGATGTTTTCAGCGTCGTAAACCCTCATAGTCTCTCCTTTCGGCTTTAGCTAGAATTCTGTGCGCAGAAGTAGGTAGAATAGTATCATAGCGAGAGCGGAGATGGCAACCAGCCGGCGGCCCGTAAGTCCAGGCTTTTTATGGAAATTCGCACCCATTTTTTTGTCAGCGCCTCTCCTGCTTGTCGTGCTCGGTCCGGCCGCAGCCACCGGCCTGAGCGGGCCCTCGAACGACGGTCTGCGGTTCTCAGGGGCGCGTGCCTACAAGCATGTCGAAAAACTTGTCTCCTTCGGACCGCGCAGCCCCGGGTCGGCAGGCTGGCGCGACGCACAAGCCTATATCGCGGGCGAACTCCGCCATCTCGGGCTCAAAGTCCGCGAGGAGAGCTTTATCGCCCATACTCCTTACGGCCCAATCGAGATGAAGAACATAATAGGCGAGATCGCCGGGGCCCGGCCGGAGGTGGTCGCGGTCGGCGGCCACTATGATACCCTGCGGGCGGACGGCTTTCTCTTCCTGGGCGCCAACGACGGCGGCTCGAGCGCAGGGGCGCTGCTCGAGCTTGCGCGCGTTCTGGCCAAAAGGAAGAACCGCTTCACCATCTGGCTGGTCTTCTTCGACGGGGAAGAGGCGTTCCGCAGGTTCGATGAGCGAGACGGACTGTACGGCAGCCGCTATATGGTCAGAAAACTCCAGGCGGAAGGTCAGCTCAAAAGACTGAAGGCCCTGATCCTGCTCGATATGATCGGGGATAAGGATCTCGCCATCGAGAACGAGGCACAATCGACACCCTGGCTGCGCGAAATGGTTCGAGAGGCGGCCAGCGAGCTTGGGCTGAGGAGAATAATCAGGTCGGATGAAAAGGTGATCCTCGACGACCATGTGCCGTTCATCGAAGCGGGGGTGCCGGCGGTAGATATCATCGACCTGGACTACGGGTTCAGCAATATCTACTGGCATTCGAGCCACGACACGCTGGACAAGATAGCGCCGGCGAGCCTGGAGGCGGTAGGCAAAATAGTGTTGGGGGTGATTGCCAAGCTCGAAAAACGATTGCTGCGCTGAGCCGGCTCGACAGCGCTCAGATGTGCCAGCCCCGCCCGAGATAGTGCTTCAAACAGTATCCCAGGTTCAACGCGATGTCGGGCCGGGAGTTCATGATATAAACTCTTTCCCCCACGAGAAAGATTTCTCCGTCGAGCCGACGGGCGGAGACGCCGACCCCGCGCCTGGCTATCTCCTGGCAAAAGAGCGGCACGATCTTATCTTTCATCCTGAGGTGGGTATCCTCGAGGAAAAAAGAAAAATCGGGCTTGAGTTCCTCAAGCTTGTTGAAATAGGCCGAAACCTCGCGCTGCTCGACGTGTTTCGGCGGCGAGCTTTTCACCTCGACGTAGAGCAGTCTCCCCTCGACTTCTGAAAGGACGTCGAAGTCCCCGCCGCAGCGCACCCCGCTGAGCCGCACGCCCCAGAGGCTCGGCGCGCTGAACTCGACTTCCAGGAGGCGGGCAACAAACCACTCGAGGGTATGGCTGAAATCAGCTATCGGCGGCGGGCAGAACCGCCAGGCCGAGCCGCCGAGCGACTCGATTATCCCGGCGCGCTCGATCAGCGAGAGGTATTTTCGAGCTACCCGCTCGGAGCAAAAGCGGGTCAAATGCTCAAGGGTAAACCGCTCGCGCGCTTTGACGCACTCGCGGAGAAAGAGACGGAACGAGTAGCGCCCGAGCAGGCGATAGAGCAGCTCTTCGGCTTTCCGCATTTGGTATGGCTCGGGAGGGAAAAGCAGCCGGTGGCGGGGATTTTTGCTCTTGATCCGGAACTGACGGCGGCTCAGATACCCTTCAACCATACGGCTCTATTCGCGAGTCGTCGGCCGTGAGTTGACTCTCATTTCAACTTACAATTGGACTCTTGCAAATCCATTTCCCGCTACCTTAGGATCAGGCAATGTAGCGGCGGCCTTCAGGCTGCCATGTGTACGAGCCATGTTAGCCTGTGCCACCCTGGCGAGCTGTAGGGACGCAGTTTACTGCGCCCTAGCCGCTACAATTGTCCTGTACAGGGCGTGCACAAAGTTATGGCAAACGTAGCGGAAATTTGCAAAAGTCCAGTTACAACTCACGGCTCACCAACTATACGCCCCGTTTGTCTCCCCAAATCACTTTGTGCAACTGGAGCTGCAGCCTCACCGGAAGTCCATCTTCGAGTATCCAGCCGGCCAGGGTGGCCGGGTCCATGACCTGGTAGACCGGCGAAAAAAGCACCGGGACCCTTTCCGCCAATCTGTAATTGAGGAGAGCTTCTTTGGCCCACTCGTAGTCGCGCCTGGAGGCGATGACGAATTTGACCTGGTCCTCGGACGTCAGGTGTTCCAGGTTGGTGTAATCGTTGTGCTGGCACTCGCCGCTGTCGGGGCATTTGAGGTCCATGACCTTAATTACGCGCGGGTCAAGCTGCGCCACGCTTACCGTGCCGCTGGTTTCGATCATTACCCGGTAGCCGCGCTCCAGCAGCGCCGCAATCAGCTTGTGGACCTCCTTCTGGAGCAGGGGCTCGCCACCGGTAATCTCGATGGTTCGGCAGGGGTAGCATGAAACCTCCTCCAGCACCTCGTCCACGCCCATCCGAGTCCCCTCATAGAAGGAGTATTCCGTGTCGCACCAGACGCAGCGCGCGTTGCATCCAGTCAGGCGGACGAAAATACACGGTATCCCAGCGTAGGTGGACTCCCCCTGGATACTGTAGAAGATCTCGTTGACCTTGAGCATAGTTCAAAATTAGCACGAACAGGCGACCGCTTCAATCGCAGGGACCGCGCTCCTGCTTGACGAGTTAGTGAAAAGAGCAATGCGTTCCGGCCTGATCCATGGCTGAGCTGCGGGCCCGTGCCGTTGCATGTCGCTCCCCGGCAGTGCTATTATCCTTCCATTATGCTGCATGTCGGACTTACCGGAGGTATAGCTACGGGCAAGAGCCATGTGACGCGCGCGCTGGCGGAGCATGGTGCGTACATAATCGACGCGGACGAACTTGCCCATAAACAGCTCGAGCCAGGACGCGATGCCTACCGCGAAATCGTCGAGCGCTTCGGCGGGCAGATTCTGAACGAAGATGGCACAATAAACAGGAGTAGGCTGGCCGGTATCGTCTTCCATGACGAGACGGCCCGGTTGGATTTGAACAAAATCGTTCATCCCCGCGTGCTCGCCGAGGAGGAGGAGCTGCGGCGCAATTTCTGCGAAATCGATCCGGCCGCCATCGTGGTCGTCGACGCTGCCCTGCTCATCGAGACCGGCAATCACAGGCGCTTCGATAAGTTGGTGGTGGTGGCTTGCGACCCGCAGGTTCAACTGCTCCGGCTTATGGAGCGCAACCGGCTCAGCCTGGAAGAGGCCCTAGCGCGCATCAGGGCCCAGATGCCGATCACCGAGAAAGTAAAATACGCGGACTACGTGATAGATACGTCGGGAACCCTCCGGGAAACCCGCAAACAGGTTGAAAACCTTTACCGAGAACTGGTGATCGAGCAGTTGAAGCGGCGCGAAGGCCGGAGTAATTAGGCCTTCAGCTTTGGTCGCCAAGTAAAATCTCCCCCTACCTGCTCGAATCGGCCAAAAATGCCGTCCAGGATCAAATTTTGCTTTGACATAGGGGTTATTACCGCTAAGTTGTTGTCCGATAATGGGCTGGGGGAGCACAGGAATATTTTCCCGCTCGGGAAAGGCGCGGGCCCATGGCCGTTTTCCGCCCGCCGAAAATCCCTGTCGATTATCAGTTAAACATGGGGAAATAATTGGCGACATTTGGTATGTAATTTGCATCAAAGGAAATCGGCGGAACCTGACCGCGGCTTAGGGACCGGGGGCGACCCCGGATTCCTTGCGAAGGAGGAGCAAAATGAGCAAATCTCGGGCAGAGTACGAGGCCGAAATAGAGTGCATCGACAGGAAGCTCGAACTCATGACCCGTTTGATCAGCGGACTATCCACTCGGGAGAAGAAGGAAGCCCTGGAGCATTGCCTCCAACTCGGCCATTTCGAGTTCGAAGGACTTATCGACCAAATCGAGACCGAGGAGCTAAAGGAGTTCTGGTCTTAGCGGCCTAGCCCGACCTCTCTCAGCCGAAAGGTCAGACCTCCACTCCGGTAACCGAAGGGCCGAGCCAAGGCTGCGGCAGACCGGCCCCTCCAGGTCAACAACAATTCCGCCGGAAACTTCGGGGGCTTGCTCGAGCCCGCTTCAATCGCGTTTCAAATTATAAGGGCCTTGACAGTCCCTCCTGCCTATTGTAGAAAACTCTCGCGCTCGCTTTCGCTCGGCGCCTGGAGCAAGATTTTATGCTTAATGGGATGCGCGTACTCGACCTCACCAGGTTGCTTCCCGGTCCCTTTTGCACGCTGCTGCTGGCCGACCTGGGCGCCGAGGTGATTAAAGTAGAGGAACCGAATGCCGGCGATTACCTCCGGAGCTACCCGCCGCAGCTCGATGGGATGAGCATAACCTTCCGCTTGCTAAACCGAAACAAGAAAAGCCTTGCTTTGAATGTCAAGAGCAGCAAAGGCCGTGAGATCTTTCTAAAGCTTGCGGCGCGAGCCGACATCCTGATCGAGGGTTTCAGGCCTGGAACGGCAGCCCGATTGGGCATCGATTACGAAAGATTACGCCTGGTCAATCCGCGCATCGTCTATTGTTCGCTCAGCGGATTCGGGCAGAACGGGCCTTACCGGGATATAGCTGCGCACGATATTAATTACGTCGGTTTGGCCGGAATGGCCTCGATCTTTCCGGCACGCGACAGCGCTCCCGAATTGCCCGGCATCCAGCTGGCCGATGTAAGCGGCGGCCTATTCGCGGCAATTGCTGTGCTCGCAGCCGCGGTATCGCGCCAGAGCACGGGACGCGGTGCTCTTGTTGACGTGGCCCTCTACGATTGCGCCGCTGCGTGGCTTCTATATCTGGCCGGCTTCTTTATGGCCACGGGAAAAGCCCCCGGTCCCGGCTCGACGCCCCTGACGGGATTATTTCCCTGCTACAATCTGTACAAAACAAAAAATGGAGGGCTCATTTCAGTCGGCGCTCTGGAGCCGAAATTCTGGAACAATCTCTGCCGTTTGTTGGGCCGCGAGGATCTAATCGGGTTTCAATATGCCACGGGAGCCAGGGGAGATGAGGTGAGACGGGCGCTTGCTGATATTTTCGCAACCAAGACCAGCGAGGAATGGTGGCAGGATTTGAAATCGCAGGATGTATGTTGCGCCCCGGTACGAGAGATCAACGAGGTCTTCGAAGACCCGCAGCTCAGGCAACGAGGCATGGTGGCTCAGGTCGAGGACTGGAGCCAGCCTCCGCCGCTCTTCTCCCCCTTCTCGCGATATGCAGGCAGGGCGCCGGCGCCGCGACACGGCGAGCACACAGTTGAATTGCTGCGCGAGCTGAATTATTCTGATGTGGAAATTGCTGAATTGGAAGGCACAGGCGTAATCAAAAAGCTGTAATCGACGCAGGGCGATAGCGAACAAACCGACCCTTAGGTGCCTGCATGATCAATATTGGGTTAAAATAATAAATAAAGATGCCGGGCGCACTGGAAGCTCGCCCTGCGTCGATAAGCCTGCATCGAACGCGCCCCAGCAGAGAGACGATATGGGGGACCATATGACCAGGGAGATCGAGTCCGGAGATATCTATTTCTTCTATCGCCCGCGTGTCGGGGAAAAGGAGCCGGAAGGAATCGAGCAGGTCCAGCGGCTCTACCTGGTGCTGAACTCCAGCGGCCTTTACCGCAAAATAGTAATCGGCAAAAAGCAGATGCCGGAGGTGGTAAGGGGAGAGGCGCGCCCGAGCGCGCGCATTTGGGGTTTTATCGAGATCGTGACCAGGGATAGAGACCGGCTCGTTGAAGATTTGAGCGAGGCCGAGTACGAGACCAAAACACGAGGGATCAGGCGAATCGAACCGGCGCGGCCGGCCGGCGAAGGGAAATATGCTGTGGTCGAAGAGGATGGAAACAGCTATCTCGCCTACGCCCTCGAGTTCCCCAAAGAGGCTGGAGAGGTCCAGAGGGAACTGGGTATTCGAGAGAAGGCAAGCTACGTCCTGAGCATAAAGAACCCGGAGAAGGGAGCGCCCACGGGCCTCGGCCTGCGCGAGGAACAGAAACCCGAACTGCCCGCCCGCCTCCAAGAAAAATTCGGCGACCGCCGATTCGTTGCGGCCACAGATCCGGAATTGCTCAACTTCGAAGGACTTGAGATGCTTCTCATCGGCGCCCATGAAGAGCCCGAAGCGGAACTGGGTATAAAGATAGGTGCGAACTGGCGGGAGCGCGAGCCTGACCTGCTGCGGGAATTGGAGACGGAAAGGCTCAAATCCCCAACCGAGCCGCTGCTCCGCGGCACCTGGGCCTGATAGGGAGATTATGTACAGAGACCGGGAGGACGCCGGCAGGCGGCTGGCGCAATCCCTTTCTCGTTTCGTCCAGCGGGGGAACCTGCTCGTCCTGGCCATCCCGAGGGGAGGGGTCGAGGTCGGCTACTATGTCGCCGAGGCGCTCAGGGCGCCGCTCGACGTGATCGTGCCTCGAAAGATCGGCGCGCCCCATGAACCGGAGCTGGCGATAGGGGCGATCGTCGCTCCCGAGATTTATTTTGTCGACGAGCAGGCGCTTGCTTACTATCGGATTCCGCGCAGCTACCTCGAGGAGCAGATGTCCCGCCTGCTCGCCGAGATAGAGCGCCGCTATCTCGAATATCGCGGAGAACCGCGCCCGCCCGAACTCTCGGGCAAATCTGTGGTGCTGGTAGACGATGGGATTGCCACCGGATTCACCATGCGCGCTGCGGTCGAGGCCCTGCGCCAGCGCGAGCCCAGCGCTATTACCATCGCCGTGCCGGTCGCGCCTCCTGAGACGGTGGCGGAGTTGAAACGGGCGGCACCAGTCGTCTGCCCTTTTCAGCCTACTCCCTTCTGGGCGGTGGGGTCCTGGTACCAGGAGTTTCCCCAACTCGGGGATGAGCAGGTGAAAGCTCTCCTGGAAAAAGCAAAGATCTGGGCTGAAGAGGTCAAATGAAAATCCACGCCCATTGCTTCGCGGAGGTGGAAAGTGGAGCTGACTGCTGACGTAAAATTGACATTCGATCAAGTTATACCTCAGTTCACGTTGCCGGATGTGGTGGGCCGGCAGATAAGTACCTGGGATTTCAAGCAGCGCAAGAACCTGGTCATCTTCTTCCTGCACAACGCGCGCTGCGCCGCTTGCCGTTGGAAACTGGACGAGCTGGCCGATATGCACCAAAAACTGGTCGACCTGAGGACACAGGCGCTTGCGGTCGCACTGCAGGGGCCGGGGCCCGAAAACTGGACTTACCCGTTCCCTCTGCTGTACGATAACGGAGAGGTAGCCCGACTTTATGGCCTGATGGATAGCGCCGGCGGGCGTAAGGCTGCGATCTTGGTGGCCGACCGGTTCGGCGCGCTCTACGACTATGTGGCCTCGGAAAACGAGGAGGACCTGTTTGATGCCGGCGAGATCATCTATTCAATCCAGCATATCGAGTCGGCCTGCCCGGAGTGCAGCGTTTAATTTCGATCGGAAGGCTTAGCCGTTACCGATATGAACGGGCGCATATCGCTTGCTGTTCTGACTCTCCTCATTTGTCTGATGGCGGCAGGGAAAGGAGAGGAGTCGAAGCTCATCCCGGAGGAAGAGCGGCGCGAGCGCTTTACGGTGAAGCTCGACGTTAACCTGGTCAAGGTGCCGGTGACCGTGCTCGATCAGACCGGGAGGCCGGTAGGCAACCTTCGCGCCGCGGATTTCAAACTTTTCGAAGAGGGAATCGAACAAGAGATCAGGGGTTTGGGCTACGACGTCGGGCCGGCCAGCGCCGTTTTGCTTCTCGACCTGAGCAGCAGCGTCAAGCGTGAACTCAAGCAGATCAGGCAGGCCGCGATGCGCTTCTCGCGGGCCCTTACCGGCAGCCGCTTTGCCATAATCACCTTTTCGGATGAAGTCGAAATGGTCCAGGGGTGGACCGATAATCTGAAGGTGCTCGAGAAGGGGCTCAAAAGGGTGTCTACCGGCTTCCGAACTTCCCTCTACGACGCCATATATCTTGCCGCCGAGCAAATGCTCGCGAGCATCGATGGCAAGAAAGCGATCATCCTGCTGACCGACGGCATAGACAATCAGAGCAGCGCCACTTACAGCGAAGCCGCAGAGGCCCTTATCAAATGTCAGTCTTCGATATATATAATCAGCCTAACCCGGATGGTAGAGCCGGAGGTCAGAAACGAGCGGCGCATCCAGTACCTGGCCAAGGCCCTGGAGAAACTGGGAGAGAAAGACGCGGTTGCCGATTATTTCCAGCGCAAGGAAGAAGAGCTAGCCAGACTTTGCGATATGACCGGCGGCCGGATCTTTCTGCCGCTGAAACTCGAAGACCTGGAAAACGCCTACCAGCAGGTTGCCGATGAGCTGCGTAATAAGTATTTTCTGACCTACGTTTCGAGTAACAACTCGCCGCAACCATCGTTCCGGAAAATTAAAGTTCTTTACACGCGCGGCCCGGCCAAAGTATTATATCGCTCTGGTTATTACGTAAAACAAGCAGCAAAATAGCCCAGATGGCCTGGTACGAGGAATTTTTCGGTGAGGATTACCTGCGCCTTTATTCGCGGCTCGACGCCTATGCGCAGCGCGAGACCAAGGGGATCGAGGAGATGCTGCTCCTTCCGCCCAAAGCGCGTATACTGGATCTCTGCTGCGGCGATGGGCGGATCGCCATCGAGCTTGCCCGAAAAGGCTATATCGTCGCTGGCTACGACCTCTCCCCCTACATGCTCGAGCGGGCGCAGGCGGCGGCGCGACAGGCCGGTATCGATATGCCCTTTCGCCTCGGCGATATGCGCCAGCTCCCCTACGAAGCCGAGTTCGATGCCGTGATTTCGATATTAACCTCCTTCGGATACTTCGACACCGAGGAGGAAGATATCAAAGTCGTGCGCGGCGTGGCCAGAGCGCTGAAGCCAAAAGGGAAGTTCCTGCTCGACGCCATCAATCGAGATTACTTGGTGCGCAACCAGCAGCCGAAAGATTGGCACCTGGGCGAAGGACTTATCATGCTCGAAGAGCGTAAATTCGATCCGGTGACCGGAAGGCTGCATGGCCGGCTCTCCTTCATCGGCAACAATGGCGAAAGGCGCGAGTACGATATTTCGATCAGGCTTTATACCGTCCCCGAGATCAGCCGAATGCTCGAGCAAGTCGGCCTTGTGTTGACCGCAGTTTTCGGGGACTTCGACCTCTCCCCGTTTGGCTTCGATTCGCACAGGATGATCGCCATGGGAGAAAAGAGGTAAGGGATATGGAGCTTAAGGCGGTAAGAATTGAAATCCCGGATGGCTGCAACGTAATCGTGGGCCATAGCCATTTCATCAAGACCGTCGAAGACCTCTATGAAATAATGGTCGGTTCATCGCCGCAGGTGAAGTTCGGCCTCGCCTTCTGCGAGGCTTCAGGCCCCTGCCTGATACGAGTAGAGGGAAACGATCCCGAGCTTAAATCCGTCGCCCAGAACAACGCTCTGGCCATAGCGGCCGGCCACGCCTTCGTTATCCTGCTGCGCGATGCCTTCCCCATAAATTTTCTCAATGCGATTAAGTCCTGTCAGGAGGTATGCACCATCCATGCGGCAACCGCCAATCCCCTCGAGGTGATCGTGGCGGAGACGGCACAGGGGCGCGGCCTGATCGGTGTGGTCGATGGATACGCGCCGAAAGGGGTCGAGGGCGAAGAGGAGCGGCGCGCGCGCAAGGAGCTGATGCGCAAATTCGGGTACAAGCTTTAGAAAGGGGTCGGGAGCTAGAAGTTAGGAGCTAGAATCTAGAAGTTAGGAGCTAGAATAAGTTCAACTGCTACACCACCAACTGGCAGCTGCATTATCTTCTAGCTTCTAGCTCCTCTCTTTCGCCCAGCTTGCGCTTTTGCCCCGTCTGTGGTATTAATTTGCTCGCTAACTGCTGGGGAGTATGGGGCAAAACGGGCGGCAGGTGTCGATTACTGCATTTTTTCCTGCCTTCAACGACGCGGGCAGTATCGGCGAGGTCGTCAGCAAAGCGGCCGGTATTCTCTCAGAGCTTACCGCTGACTATGAGATCATAGTCGTAAATGACGGCAGCACGGATGAAACCGCCCGCGTCTTGAGCGAACTCGCGGCAGAGTTCCCGTGCCTCAAAGTAATTGAGCACGAACGGAACCGCGGCTACGGGGCCGCGCTCCGGACCGGGTTTGCCAGCGCCACGAAGGAGCTGGTCTTCTACACCGACGGCGACGGCCAGTACGATGTCGCGGAGTTGAAGCTGCTCCTGCCGCTTTTGCAATCGGGGATCAGTGTGGTGAACGGTTATAAGATTTCTCGCTCCGATTCTTGGTACCGTGTGGTCCTGGGTCGCTGCTACCAGATCACGATGAAGTGGCTATTTGGGCTGCGCGTGCGCGACGTCGATTGCGACTTCCGGCTGTTCAGGCGCAGTGCGATTCAGAGCATCGAGCTGAACTCGGACAGCGGAGTTATCTGTGTCGAGATGATGAAAAGGCTCCAGGAGGCCGGCTTTCAGATGGTCGAGGTGCCGGTACACCATTATCCCAGGCGCTGGGGCAGGAGCCAGTTTTTTACCCTCAAGCACCTGAGCCGCGTCTTCCTTCAACTCTTTTCCGTGTGGTGGCATCTGGTGTTGCTTCGCCGCCTCGGGTCGCGTCCGGTGCGCTGCGAGACCGCCGTTAGCGCCGACCAGGCCGGAAGGCATATCGACAATCTGTGAGATGGAAGGCTATCTCGAGAGCTACAGAAGCAAGCGGGTCGTGATAACCGGGGGCCTGGGATTCATCGGCAGCAACCTGGCCTGGGCGCTCGCAACGCTCGGCGCCCGCCAGATAGCCATCCTCGACTCGATGATGCCGGGCTCGGGCGCAAATATCCACAATATCAAGGGGCTGGAGGGAAAGGTTGAGGTAACGATAGGCGACCTGCGCGACGCTGAGCTTACCAGGCGGGTGGTTGAGGGCACCGATGTCATCTTTAACCTGGTCGGCCAGGTGAGCCATATCGATTCGATTTGCGATCCCCTGAAGGACCTGGAGGCGAATTGCCGCGCCCACCTGGTTCTGCTCGAGGCCTGCCGCGAAATCAACCCGACGGTTTCGATCGTCTATACGGGTACACGCCAGATTTATGGTCGGCCGCGCTATCTGCCGCTGGACGAAGAACACCCAATCGAGCCTATCGATATCAACGGGGTTAACAAACTAGCGGCGGAACGTTATCATCTTATCTACGGGAGGGTCCACGGTATGCCGATCATCTCGTTGCGGCTGACCAATACCTATGGGCCACGTCAGCTGATCAGGCACAAGCGCCAGGGGTTCGTGGGCTGGTTCATTAAACAGGCGCTGCTCGGCGAGGAGATTCTCATTTACGGCGATGGGCAGCAGCGCCGCGATTTGAACTTCGTCGAGGACGTGGTCGATGCCTTGCTGCGCGCCGGCGCCCGGCCCGACGGCTGCGCCTATAACCTCGGGGGAAAGGGGAACTGGACGTTGCTCGAAGTCGCCGAATTGCTCATAAAATTGGCCGGCAAGGGCAGATACCGTATGGTCCCATTCCCTTCGGAGCTTGGGAGAATAGATATCGGAAGCTGCTACTCGGACTATTCGAGGGCAAGTGCCGTCCTGGGCTGGGAACCGCGGGTTCCGCTGGAAGATGGCCTCAGGCGGACTTTCGAGTTCTATCGCAAAAACATGGAATTTTATCTCTAGTGGATCGCCTATGGCTGTGCCATTTTTAGACCTGCAGCGGCAACACTCGGCCCTGGGCGGCGAAATAGAAGCAGCGATCAGCGAGGTGATCGCCAGCGGGCGTTACATACTTGGACCAGAGGTGGCCAATTTCGAGACGGATTTCGCCGCCTTTTGCGGGACCCGCTTCGCGGTCGGAGTCGCCTCCGGCACCGATGCTTTAACTATTGCTCTGCTTGCCTCCGGCGCGATTGCTCCGGGCCGGGCAGGAGAGGTGATTACCTCGGCGCTTTCCGCAAGCTTCACGGGACTGGCCATATTGCGCGCCGGTGGCGTTCCGGTGTTCGTCGACGTCGAAGATGACACCATGAATATTGACCCGGAAGCGGTGCGCGCGGCAATCAATGAGCGGACGCGGGCGATAATTCCCGTGCACCTGAACGGGCTGCCCGCGCGCATGGAACCGTTGTGCCGACTGGCCGAAGAGCACGGACTGGTCCTGGTTGAGGATGCTTGCCAAGCGCACGGCGCCGGAGTCGATGGCTCACGCGTCGGCAGCTTCGGCCAAGCTGCCGCCTTCAGCCTGTATCCGACCAAGAACCTGAGCGCCATCGGAGACGGCGGAGCTATCACCACCAGCGATGATGAACTTTACCGGCGCGCCCTCTTCCTGCGCAACGGCAGCCAACAGGCCCGCCAAAGCTACAGCCCCCTTGCCTTCAACTCTCGCCTCGACGAGATGCAGGCCGCTATACTTCGGGTCAAATTGAAATACCTGGACGCATGGAACGAGAGACGCCGGCAATTGGCTGCCCAATACCGGCAACGGCTCGAGGGCCTGGTGCGACTCCCTTGTGAAGACCCCGGCCATGTTTATCATCTCTTTGTAGTACGCCACCCGCAGCGGGACCGGCTCCAGAAGTTTCTGGCAGACCATGGCGTCGAAAGCATAGCCCATTACCCGGCGCCGCTTAATCGGCAGCCGGCCTTTGCAACCAGCCCGACGTATGGTTACAGGATGCCGAGTGCGGAACGAATCGCCGCCGAAGCTCTCTCGCTACCCCTTTACCCGGAAATGCGCCTCGACGAACTCCATGAGGTGGCCAGCCTCATCGCCCGTTTTGTAAAGGGTACCTGAGAAGCTCGCCGCGGAGCCTGCTGAGAGACTTTCGCCGGGCCTTCTTGGATGAGAAAAGAAGACTACGAAGTCCTATTCCGGCTCGAGGCCGAGCACTGGTGGTTTGTTGGGATGCGGGCGATAGCCGCCGCGCTGCTCAATCCGTATACTGCCGGGCTGAGAGGTCCATCCGCGCTCGACGCCGGCTGCGGAACGGGCTTCAATCTCGCCTGGCTGCAAGGGCTGCTGCCAGGCTCTCGCGTAATCGGCATCGATATCGCGCCGGAAGCCCTGGCGCGCTGCCGAGAGCGAGACCAGGAGAAGCTGGCGCGGGCCTCCGTGGTAAATCTCCCCTTCAAAGACCAGAGCTTCGACCTGGTCCTCAGCCTCGACGTGCTGTGCCAGCTCGAATCGCGCGCAGCCGAGGCCCAGGCGCTCGCCGAACTGGCGCGTGTGCTGAAAAGAGAGGGGCTGCTTCTGGTCCGTGTGCCCGCCTTCAACTGGCTCTACAGCAGCCACGACAAGGAGCTTGCCACCTACCGCCGCTACCGCCTTGGCGAGCTTAAGGACCTGCTGAAAAGAGCAGGGTTCTGCATCGAGCGGGCTACCTATGCCAACAGCTTGCTCTTTCCCCTCGCTGCCGCCCTCCGTATCGCCAAAAGAATCGGCTTTGCTCCGGGCTCCGACGTCAGGCCGCTGCCGCGATGGCTCGTTCCGGCCAACCGCTATCTGGCCGCGCTGCTCAGAACAGAGGCGCGCCTGGTCCGAAGCGGCGCCGGCAGATTCCCCTTCGGATTATCAGCGATTTGTCTCGGCCGCAAGAGCCGTTGATTTTTGTGGGCTCGACAGATAAAATTTAGTTTACTGATTTTGCCGTTTACCGGGCGAGGTGCTTGATGAAGAGGATCGAAGAGAGGAGCAAGTCTGATCTAGCCGAGGCTCAGTCGGAACGGAGATTCACAACGATTTCCGGAGTCCCGATCAAAGTTGTTTACCGGCCGTCGGACCTGGCCGATTTCAGCTACGAGCGCGAGCTGGGCGAGCCGGGCGAGTACCCTTATACGCGCGGCATTCACGCTACGATGTACCGCGGCAGGCTATGGACCATGCGCCAGTTTGCCGGTTTCGCCACGCCCGAGGAGACCAACCGGAGGTTCAAGTACCTCCTGTCGCAGGGACAGACCGGCCTATCGGTGGCCTTCGATTTGCCCACGCTCATGGGCATAGATGCCGACCATCCGCTCGCTGCGGGCGAGGTGGGAAAGTGCGGGGTCGCTGTATCGAGCCTGGCCGATATGGAGGCGCTTTTCGACGGCATCTCGCTCGAGCAGGTCACCACCTCTATGACCATCAACGCTCCGGCCGCCATGATCTTCGCCATGTATCTGGTCGTGGCGGAAAAGCAGGGGGCCGACTGGAAAAAAATCTCGGGCACGATTCAAAACGATATCCTGAAGGAATACATAGCGCAGAAGGAGTGGATCTATCCGCCTCGCCCCTCGATGCGCCTGATCACCGACGTCTTCGCATTTTGCTCAAAAGAGGTGCCGCGCTGGAATACCATATCCGTTTCCGGATATCACATCCGCGAGGCGGGCTCGACGGCGCTTCAGGAGCTTGCCTTTACCCTGCGCGATGGAATCGAGTACGTCCAGGCCGGCATTGAGGCCGGCCTGGACGTGGATGATTTCACCCCTCGCCTTTCCTTCTTCTTCAATTCGCACAACGACTTTTTCGAGGAGATCGCCAAGTTTCGTGCGGCGCGCCGCATCTGGGCCGAGGTGATGCGCGAGCGGTTCAAGGCCAGGGACGAGCGGAGCTGGAAGTTGCGCTTTCACACCCAGACCGCTGGATGCAGCCTCACCGCCCAGCAGCCTTATAACAACATCGTGCGGACCACGATCCAGGCTCTGGCCGCGGTGCTGGGCGGGACGCAGTCGCTGCACACCAACGCCCTGGACGAGACCCTCGCCCTGCCCACAGAGCAGGCGGCGCTGATCGCGCTGCGCACGCAGCAGATCATTGCGGCGGAAAGCGGCGTGGTGAACACGGTCGATCCTCTCGGGGGTTCGTACTTTGTCGAGGCCCTCACCAGGCAAATGGTGGCAGGGGCCTACGATTATTTCGAAAAGATCGATGCCCTGGGCGGAATGATAGCGGCAATCGAACGGGGCTACCCGCAGCGGGAGATACTGGAAGCCAGCTACCGCTATCAGAAGGAAGTCGAGGCTAAGGAGAAAATAATAGTAGGAATAAACGCCTTCCAGTTGGAAGAGGAGCCGCCCGTCGAGATCCTCTACATCGACCGCTCTGTGGAGGAAAAGCAGGCTGAAAAGGTGCGCCGGCTCAAGAGAGAACGGGACGGCAGGCGCGTCTCGCGCGCTCTTTCCGACCTGACGCGGGCGGCGCGCACAAGAGAGAACCTCATGCCCCACCTCCTCGAGTGCGCTCGCTCGTACGCCACGCTGGGCGAAATGTGCGACGCGCTGAAGGAGGTCTTCGGCATCTATCAGGAGCCTCCTCTTTATTAAGAGCGCCTATCGAGACTGCGAGAGACGAGGCAAGCTCCGGCAATGTAGCGGCGGCCTTCAGGCCGCCATTTGTACGACGCTATGGCGAACACGGCGTGTGCCACCCTGGCGAGCTGTAGGGGCGCAGTTTACTGTGCCCTCGCCGCTACTTTTAGTTGCCGCGCTGGCTGAGCGCTGATGGCTTGAAAAGGCCCGAATCATGGAGCGAAAGATCAGAGTGCTCGTGGCTAAACCTGGCCTGGACGGCCACGACCGCGGAGCTAAAGTTATAGCGCGCGCCCTGCGCGACGCGGGCATGGAGGTCATCTATACCGGGCTCCGCCAGACTCCCGAGCAGGTGGTCCAGGCCGCTCTCCAGGAAGACGTCGACGTTATCGGCCTGTCGATACTTTCCGGAGCGCACGCCACGATCTGCCCGCGCGTCATGGAGTTGTTGCGGGAAAAGCAGATGAACGACGTGCTCGTGCTGGTCGGCGGAATCATTCCCGACGTCGATATCCCTAAGCTGAAGGAGATGGGCATAGGCGGAATCTTCCAGCCGGGAGCATCGCTTGAGGAAATCGTCAGCTTCATTAAACAAAACGTGAAACCTAGGGTCTAACCGCTTAACGGGCGCGGCATGCAGCGCCCTTGTGAAGAGGAAATGGCAGATAGAGTAGCTATCGTCGGACTTGGATATACGCAGTTTCGCTCGATTTCGCCCGACGTCTCTTACCGCGAGATGATCTTCGAGGCCGCGACGCGCGCCTATCGCGACGCGGGCATCGAGCCGAAAGAGGTTGACAGCTTTGTTGCGCTCTCGGAAGACTACCTGGAGGGAACGAGCATCTTCGATGAGTATGTTCCGGACCAGCTCGGGGCGGTCTTGAAGCCGGTGCACACAATTTGCGCCGACGCTATCGCGGGGCTCGGTTCCGCTTACATGCAGATCAAGACCGGGATGTTCGACCTAGTGGTGGTCGAAGCCCACTCCAAGGCCTCTAACATCGTGCGCCCGGAGGAGGTCGAGCTCATGGCCTACGACCCGGTCTATTATCGTCCCCTCGGCCTCCATCCCGAATTCCTTGCGGGACTGGAAATGCGGCGCTTTATGTACGAGACGGGGACCAGGGAAGAGGACTGTGCTCTGGTGGTTGCCAAGAACCGGCGCAATGCGCTGCGCAACCCGCTCGCCGCATACCCGGCCGACATCGCCGCGGCCGACGTCCTCGCCTCCGATTATCTGGCCGAACCGCTGCGCGAGCTGGACATCGCCCGGCCGGCCGACGGCGCGGTGGTCTTCGTGCTCGCCGCTGAGGAGGTGGCACGCGGGCTTACCGACAAGCCGGTCTGGATCAGGGGGATAGGCTGGGCACAGGATACGCCGAATATCGAGACGCGTCCGCTGGGCCGGGCTGGCTACGCCGAGCTTGCTGCGGCTATGGCCTATAGGATGGCGGCGATCCGCACCCCATACGACGAGATCGATTTCGCCGAAGTGGACGATACCTTTTCGTACAAAGAGCTACAGCATCTAGAGGCGCTCGGCCTGGCGCGGCCTGGCGAGGCGGCCCGGCTACTGGAAGAGGGGGTGCTGGCGGCCGACGGCGAACTGCCGGTTAACGTCTCGGGCGGCAGCATCGGCTGCGGGCATCTGCACGAGGCATCGGGGCTGCAGCGCGTGCTGGAAGTTGCGCTCCAGCTCCGGCGCGAGGCGGGAGGGCGCCAGCTCCTCGACGTGCACACCGGTCTGGCCCAGTCCTGGCGCGGCCTCCCCACCGCGACCGGCGGTGTGATTATTTTGTCGGATGAATAAAAAGCAACGCGGAGGCCGAGGGGTAGGGATCGCCTGAACCTCTCGCCTCTGCGCTGAAGAAATGGAGCGGGAATGGCCAAGAATAGCTCGAATCGACACGTTGCAGTAATAGGAGCCGGCATGACTAAATTTGTCCGGCGCGCGCTCGAGACCGGCAAGGAGCTGGCCTTCGAGGCGGCGAAGATGGCGCTCGATTCGGCCGGGCTGACGATCAAAGACATCGACTGCGTCGTCATGGCTACGGCGCCCGACGCCTTTGACGGCGTGCATATGAAAGGGGACTGGCTGGCCGACGGCGCCGGCGCCTGGCACAAGCCCTATCAGCGCGGCTTCGTCGGCGGCGGCTCGGGCGTCTTCGGCATAATCCAGGGCTGGTATCACGTCGCCTCCGGCCTCTTCGATACCTGTCTGGTGGTCGCCGAGGAGAAGATGTCGAGCTGCCAGCCGCACCCGCAAGGGGCATTCATAAGCATCTTCGATCATACTCTGGAGCGGCCGCTCGGGCCGAACCTGCTCTGGATCTTCGCCCTGGAGATGGAGCGTTACATGGCCCGCTACGGCATCAGGCTCGAGGACATCGCGCTCGTCTCGGTCAAAAACAAACGGAACGCCCTCGATCACCCATCGGCCCAGGTGGCCGAGGAGGTGACCGTCGAGGACGTGCTCAATTCCGAAGTGGTCGCCTGGCCGGTCACGCGCCTTATGGTCAGCCCGGTGAGCGACGGCGCGGCCGCCGTGGTGTTGGCGTCGCGGCGCGCGGCGCAGCGGCTCACCGATAAGCCGGTATGGATAGAGGGCGTGGGCTGGTGCCTCGATACCTCCTACTGGACGAACCGAGACCTTTACTATCCGAAATATCTCGAGTACGCCGCGCGCATGGCCTACGAAATGGCGGGAATCCGCGAGCCGCGCAAGGAGATACATATCGCCGAGCCCTACGACCCGTTCGCATACAAGGAGCTACACCACATGGAGGGGTTGCTGCTTTGCGGCAAGGGCGAGGCGCCCAGGCTTACCGCCGATGGTGTGACCAGGCGCGACGGCGACCTGCCGGTCTGCCCGTCGGGCGGGCTGATGGGAGTTGGAAATCCGATTGCCGCAGCCGGCGTGATGAAAATCTGCGAGCTGTTCTGGCAGTTGCGCGGCGAGGCGGGACGGCGACAGGTGCCGGGCCAGCCGCGCCGCGGCGTGGCCCAGGCCTGGGGCGATCTGATGCAGGTTGGAACAGTTGTGGTTATGGGGGTGTAAATGGCAGCAAAACCGGTTCCTGTCAAGAAGAAAGCTCCGGAGGCGAAGGAGCAGGTCGCTACGCCGCCGGTCAACCCGCGCGGCGTGGCTCTTAAGGAGAACGATATCCAGCAGCGAAAGGTCCTCTCGACCGCGTGGCGCGCCCGCGCTGAATATGGCTGGGATGCCGGCATCGCTATTTCTCGCTATTTGGCGGAACTTAAAAACGGACGGCTGGTGGCGCGCAAATGTAATGTCTGCCGGCGCGTCATGGTCCCACCCCGCATGTTCTGCGAGTGGTGTTTCCGCCCCACGGACGAATGGGTTGTGCTCGAAAATACCGGCAGGGTGAACACATACTCGATCTGCTACGTCGCCTGGGACGCAACCAGGATCGAGACGCCGCAAATTCCCGCTGTGATCGAAATCGACGGGGCCAGCCCGGGAATGGGAATCCTGCACCTGCTCGGCGAGACGAAACCCGACGATGTACACATCGGCATGCGCGTCGAGGCGGTCTGGAGACCTGCCGCCGAGCGCCAGGGAGCGATCACCGATATACTTTATTTCAAGCCGCTCGGCCGCAAGGCTTAGTCGGCTGATGGGGCGAATGCGATGAAAGAGCGAATCGGCAAGCCGGAAGAGGTCAGAACCTGGTACGGGTCATTGCCGGTCGAGCATGTCTACACCTTCGGCGTGGCCGGCGAAGATTACTTCCGCGCGATCAAGGATAAAAAAAAGATATACGGTTCTCGATGCCCATCCTGCCGGTCGCTTTACCTGCCGCCCAAACTCTACTGCGAGCGCTGTTTCGTCGAGATGCCGAAAGGAAACTGGGAAGAGATTAAAGGCCCGGGCGAGGTGGCAAGCTTTACCATATTACATCGCGATGCGAATGGGGCGCCGCTGGAAAACCCGGTCCCCATCGCTTTCATCGCCTTCCCCGGCGCGCTCGGCGGAATAATCCACAAGCTCGGGGAGGTCCCGATCGATGAGATCTCGATCGGGATGCGCGTCCATCCGGTCTTCGAAGATAGGCGGAAAGGCGGGGTCCACGATATCCGCTATTTCGCGCCGGTCGGCATCAAGCCGCGGGCCGGAGGTAAAAAATAGTGCTTGTCGGCGCGGGCAGTGCTAATATCAGCTTGCTCCATAGCTGCTAAAATCGGAAAGATTTTTCAGCGCTAAGCCCACGGAGAGCCCGGAGAATCAGAGGTCTAATCTCAGCGCTCTCTTCGGCCAATTAGTGCGTTTTCAGGTCGAGCGTGCGGTTGGGGAAAGGGAAAACGGATGCAGATTCTCGTGGATCGAAAAGTCAGAAAAATCCGCGTCTATCTGCGTTAATCGGCGTCCCATATATTCAAGTAAGAACCGCTATAAAATCCGAAGCGGAGCCGCATCGATGGATTTAATTCTAATTAACGGTCGGGTCTACACACAGGACCCGGAGAACCCGCTTGCCGAGGCGGTGGCGGTGCGCGCAGGCCGAATCGCCGCGGTGGGCCGAAGCGACGAGATTGCTGGTCTGCGCGGCGACCGTACGCTTGTCATCGACCTGGCAGGGAAGATGGTCCTGCCTGGTTTCATCGACGCTCATGTCCACTTTCTCGGTTTCGCCTTCGGCCTCAGCCGAGTAGATCTCGGCGGCTGTCCGACGCTTGCCGCGGCGCTCGAACGGCTGCGCGAGTTCGGCCGCAATCGTGCCGGGTCGTGGATTATCGGATACGGCTGGGATGATAACTCCTGGGAGAGAAGGCCGACGCGCTGGGAGTTGGACCGCCTGTTTCCCCAAACGCCGGTGGTGCTGGCTCGAAAGGACTGGCATGCGATATGGGTCAATAGCCAGGCCCTTGAGGCCCTCGGTATAAGAGACCAGGATTCCGACCCGCCGGGCAGCCGCCTGGAACGGGACGAGCGGGGCCGCCTCACCGGAATAATTCGCGAGGACCTGGCGATGAAAATCTACGCAGAGCGGCTGCCGCAGCCGCCGGAAGAAGAGGCGCTCAGCCTGCTCGAAGAGGCCATTGCCATCGCCCGGCGGCACGGCATAACTTCGATTCACACCATGGAGGATGGCCAGGCTTTTCATCTCTTTCGGAGACTGGACGAGGCCGGACGCCTGGGCTTGCGCGTCTGGGCCGCGGTCGCTAAAAGCGATCTCGAAGCCGCGCTGCGGCTGGGGCTCGGGACCGGCTTCGGCAACGAGCGGCTGCGCTTCGGCCATCTTAAGCTTTTCCTCGATGGCACCCTCGGCTCGCAGACCGCTGATATGCTCGAGCCCTTCGAAGGGCAGCCCGGCAATCGCGGCATTGTTTTCACACCATATGAAGAGGCCGACGCATTAATCGATCGCGCGGCGCGCGCCGGAATCGCCGTGGCGCTCCACGCCATCGGCGATGCGGCCGTGCGCAAGGCGCTCGACCTGTTCGCTCTGGAAAAAGAGCGCCGCCCTGACTTGCGCCTGCGCCACAGGATCGAGCATGCTCAACTGGTCCATCCGGACGATTTGCCGCGCTTCGGAAAGCTCGGTCTCATCACCTCGATGCAACCGATACACTGCACCTCAGATATCGATATTGCCGAGAAATACTGGGGCGCCCGCTCGCGCTACGCCTACCCATTTCGTTCGCTCAAAAACGCCGGCGCCAGGCTGGCCTTCGGCTCGGATTGTCCGGTCGAAAGTCTCGACCCGCTCGCCGGAATCCGAGCGGCCGCGACGCGCGCCAGAGAAGATGGCTATCCGCGCGGAGGATGGTACCCGCAGGAGAAGCTATCGGTGGCCGAGGCGGTCGATGCTTATACCTCGGGGGCCGCCTGGGCCTCTTACGAGGAGAAAGTTAAAGGGAAAATCGCCGCCGGATATTACGCCGACCTGGTTGTGCTCTCGCGCGATATCTTCGCGCTGCCGCCCGAGGAGGTCTGTAAAGCGCGCGTCGAGATGACAATTTTCGACGGCCGGCTCGTCTACAGCGCCGAGTAGCGCCCATCGGCGCAGCTGCGAAGCTCGAACTGCTACCGGCTTACGAATTTTCTTGCTGTCGCCCGCGGGTCGAGCGAGCACAAATCGTTGAAACTTTTTTAGTCCCCGCTTCGTATCTAGTGCTATACTCATGTTTAATACCATGACGCGAAAGAAAAAAATAGTGGTCGGTGCCTGCCTTGTCGCCCTGCTGGCCGTCGTGGTTCTGGCAAGCCTGCTGCGGCGTGAGAAGGCGATCGAGGTGCAGGCGGGCACGATTGCTAAAAAGGAGATGCTGGAAGCTAAGGTCACAGCATCGGGCGAGGTGCGCGCCAGGATGTCGGTGGATGTTCAGCCCGAGGTTGCCGGCGTGATCACCGAGGTACAGGTGCGGGAGGGGGACCGGGTTAGAAAGGGGCAGCTGCTGTTGCGCATCGACCCGGTGCAAACCGAAGCCGAGGCGACCGCAGCGCGCGCCCAGCTCGAGGCGGCGCGCGCCGAGGTCGAGAGCGCCCAGGCGCAATTGGCGGCGGCCGAGACCGGCAGGCTGCGCGACGAGTTCCTGCTGCGCAGCGCGGAGGCTGAGGCGGCTCAGGTGCAGAGCCATTTAGAACGGGCCCGCGCTAGCTTCATGCGCAAGCAGCAGCTTCTCGAGGCCAAGCTGCTCTCGCAGGAGGAGTTCGATATCGCGCGGGCTGAGCTGCGCGCCCTCGAGTCCCAGCACGAAGCAACTCTGGCCCGCGTCGCCCAGCTCGAGGCGCAGCTTCGGGCCTCGCGCCATGCCGTCGAGCAAATGAAAGCGCTGCTCGAGGCGACGCGGAGCCGCGTGTCCCAGGCGCGCGCCCAGCTCACGCGCGCAACTGACCTTTTGAGCAAGACGGCTATATTTTCTCCGCTCGACGGCGTGATCACCAGGCTCAACGTCGAGCCGGGCGAACGGGCGGTCCCGGGGATCATGTCGAACCCGCAGGCGATCCTGATGACCATAGCCGACATGTCGATCGTCGAGGTGGAAATCAAAGTCGATGAGACGGACATCGTGAACGTCGCCCTGAAAAACAGGGCCAAGATTACCGTCGATGCCCTGGCCGAGCGGGAGCTGGAGGGCGAGGTGGTGGAAATCGGTTCGAGCCCCATCGTCTCGGCCAGTTTGGGCGGATCATCGTCGCAGGAGGGGAAGGACTTCAAGGTCGTCGTCCTGCTCAAGCAGCCTCCGCCGGAGTTGCGCCCCGGCATGTCGGCAACCGCCGAGATAACCACTGCGGTGAAAAGTAACGTCCTGACCATACCGCTTCAGGCGCTGACCGTGCGCGAAGTCGAGGTCGACGATGCGGGCAATTACATTCCACCTAAAGAGACGCCAGGAGGAAAAGGGGCGGTTGCTGCCGTCAAGCCGAATAAGAAGAAAGAGATGCAGGGGGTGTTCGTTATCGACCGGAACAGGCGCGCCCGTTTCCGCCCGGTAAAGACCGGGCTGATGGGAGGCACCGAAATCGAAGTGGTCGAGGGGCTGCGCGAAGGAGAGCAAATCATTACTGGAAGCTACAGCACGCTGCGCACCATCAAAGAGGGCGCGGCATTGAAGCTCAAGGAATAGCGATGGACACGCCGGTGATCCATACTGAAAACCTCTGGAAGACCTATCGCATGGGGGCCGAGGATATCCACGCCCTGCGCGGCATCAGCATCGAGGTGGCGCGCGGCGAATATCTGGCGATCATGGGACCCTCCGGCTCGGGCAAATCGACCCTGATGAACCTCTTGGGCTGCCTCGATACTCCGACCGAAGGGCGCTACTATCTCAACGGCAAGCTGGTGAGCGAACTCAGCGACGATGAGCTGGCGGCGATAAGAAATAAGGAGATCGGCTTCGTCTTCCAGACTTTCAATTTGCTGCCGCGCGCCACCGCCCTGCAGAACGTCGAACTGCCTCTTATCTATAACGGCACGCCTGCCGCCGAGCGCCGGCGTCGCGCGCTCGAGGCCTTGAAGCAGGTGGAACTGGAAGACCGCGTCGCCCATCGTCCCAGCGAATTGTCCGGCGGGCAGCGACAGCGCGTGGCCATCGCTCGCGCCCTGGTCAACAACCCGTCGATCATTCTGGCCGATGAGCCTACCGGTAACCTCGATTCCGCAACCGGCGCTGAACTGCTGGCCCTTTTCGACAGCCTGAACAGGCGCGGGAATACTATCATAATCGTTACCCATGAGAGCGACGTCGCCGCCCACGCCGAGCGGCTGATCAGATTGCGGGATGGCAAAATAGAGGCCGACGAGCGCATTAAAAAACCGTCGGCTGTAAGGAGCTAAATCAGCCGGAAGGCTGGAAAGCCGGGGCGTGAGAGGCGGAAAAAGCCTCCCGGCCTTCCATACGGGCGCGCGGGTTAAATGAACAGATGTGGCTGACAAAATTTGCGGAGGCGGCCAAAATCGCGCTCGCCTCCCTCTACGCGCACAAGCTCAGGTCGTTTCTCACCCTCCTCGGAATCGTTATCGCGGTAACCACCTTGATCGCGGTGGCGGCGGTGATCGAGGGGATGAACATATATATTAACGACCGGGTGGCCGCGCTCGGCGCAGGCGTTTTCAAGCTGCAGCGCTTCCCCATCACCACCAGCTTCGAGGAGTGGCTGCGCGTTTTGCGCCGCAACAAGCGGCTGACCATGGCCGACTACCAGGCGATTAGAGAGACGGCAACGCTGGTCAGCGCTGTCGGCGCATCGGTGTCAACCAGCAGAGAGGTGAGATATCGGGACCAGGTGATCTACGACGTGCGCATCGAAGGCATCAGCTCGAATTTTCGCCTCTTCGGCGGGCCCGAGATAAATGTCGGCCGGGCGATAGACGAATTCGATGTCTCATACAACCGCTACGTCTGTGTGCTGGGCGCAGGCGTGGCCGAGGAGCTGTTTTCGGGAGCCAACCCTCTCGATAAAATGGTAAAGGTCGAGGGGGTCCCGTTTCAGGTGATCGGCGTCGCGAAAAAGCTCGGCTCGGTCTTCGGCCAGTCCATGGATAACTTCGTTCATGTGCCGATCGGCACTTATCTCAAGACCTTCGGCTCGCGCCATTCGATCACCATATGGGCCAAAGCGCGAGAGGAGAAGCTGCTCCAAGAGGCCATCGACGAAGCGCGCGTCATCATGCGCGCCCGGCGGCACCTGAGCTACAAAGAGGACGACGACTTCGGGATCACCACCTCCTCGACTATTAACGATCTCTGGAAGCAATTGACTGGAGCAATTGCCTTTTCGGCCATAGCCATAACTTCGATCTTCCTGGTGGTGGGGGGTATAGTGGTCATGAATATAATGCTGGCGGCGGTTACCGAGCGGACGCGGGAAATAGGGATAAGGAAATCGGTTGGCGCGCGGCGGCGGGACATCTTGCTCCAGTTCCTGATCGAGTCAACGGTAATGGCCGCCGCCGGAGGCGTGCTCGGCGTGCTCGCTGGTTTCATCATCGTCAGAGTGGTCGTTTCAGTTACGCCGGTCCCGGCAGCCGTTACCATCTGGTCGGTAATCCTGGCGATCGGCGTTTCGAGCGTGGTCGGGTTGTTCTTCGGAATCTACCCGGCCAGCCGGGCGGCCAGGCTCGATCCCATCGCCGCCCTGCGTCACGAGTAAGCGTCGAGGATCGAGACCGGACGCGATATGAACAGTAGACTGAGCGAAAACGTAAAGCTGGCCGCCGAATCCATCTTATCGCACAAGCTTCGTTCGCTTTTGACCCTGCTCGGGCTGATTATCGGGACCACCACGGTAATCGCCGTATCCTCGATCATCACCGGGCTCAACGCCCAGGTGGTCGAGCTGCTCGAGAGCTTCGGCACCAACAGCGCGTTTATTTTCAAGTTCGATCCCGGCATCAGGGTGGGCAGGCTGTCGCGCGAGGAGCGGATGCGCAAGCCTCTGACCTTCGAGGATGGAGTGGCAATTCGCCAGGCCTGCCCGGACGTGGCCAAAGTGGCAATAATGGGGCTGAAGCTCTTCGGCACGGATACCGCTCGCTATGGCCGCGAGGAAATATTGGGGGCGGTCCTGCGCGGGGCAACGGTCGAGGTCGAACAGGTGATGAACGCCGCTGTATCCGACGGGCGGTTTTTTACCGAGGGAGAGAACCAGCACCGCGCACAGGTCTGCGTGATAGGGGCAGCGGTCGCCGAAAAACTTTTCCCGCACATCGACCCGGTGGGCAAGAGGATCGAGGTCGGCGGTCGGACCTTTACCGTGCTGGGCGTGCTGGAAAAACGAAAACAGGGCATCGTGGGGGACGAGGGGGCCGACCGCGTAATCTTCATCCCGTATTACACCTTCCGGAAGATTTATCCTCAACTCGACGAGCATCTCATAGCGATACAGGCCCGCCCGGGGCGGCTTCAGGCCGCCATCGACCAGGCTACCGACGTCCTGCGCCGGCGTCGGGGCGTGCGCTACGACCAGCCGAACAATTTCGGCATCTCGACGGCGGAATCGATCATCGAGCAGTTCCATGCCATTACCGGCATTATAGCTCTGGCCATGGTCGTTATCTCCTCGATCGGCCTGCTGGTGGGAGGGGTCGGGGTGATGAACATCATGCTGGTATCGGTGGTGGAGCGCACGCACGAGATCGGCATCAGGAAGGCGGTAGGAGCGAGGCGCTCCGATATCGCCTGGCAGTTCCTGTCCGAGGCGATGGCCCTTGCCGCGGCGGGCGGTACCATCGGCATTTTGCTCGGCAGTTTTCTCAGTTTCATCGTCAGGAAAATCGCTCCAACTTTTCCTTCAGCGGTTCCCTGGTGGTCGGTTGCCGCCGGCCTGGCAGTGTCGCTCGCGGTGGGCCTGATCTTCGGATTGTGGCCGGCGCTGCGCGCGGCGCGGCTTGACCCGGTCGAAGCCCTGCGTTACGAATAATGGAGGATGGCGTGACATGAGCCCGAAGCTGCAAAAGCGCCTGGCAGATCTTGTCCCCTTCGGAATAACTCGCACCAAGCCGCACCACTACTGGGAGATCGCGAAGTCCAGGCCCGGTGCCAGGCTGACCGATCCGCTCTTCGTTGCCGAAGGGCGCAATCCTCTTACTCGGGGCCGCCGCTTGAGCCGCCGAGGGGCACAACTGATCTTCAAGAAGTACCAGAGGCTTGGCCTTGGCAGGGAAATCGAAAACCTTGCAACGCACATCTTCCGAAAGGCTTTTGCTCTCGACATAGCCGAGCAGTACGGTGTGGCCACGGCGCAAGAGGCGTTGGGCTACAAGAACCTTGCGACCACGCAGAAGCACATTGCCCGAGAAGTGGCCCGCCGGCGGGCGAATGAGTTCAGAAGGGGGCTGGATTTGCTGTGAGAGCGAACCGACTGAGTCGCAGCCGACTTCACCAGGTATAAAGTTCTTTTTCCTTGGACAAGAAGTCTCTAACTACGGCGAAGTTAAGTTGTTCTACGAACTTACTCCACTCTTCCTTCTTTTTCCTTGAGATGAGGCCATCAACAACAGCTACGATCTCTACTTTCATTTTGGGCAGGTTTTCTTTGTCTTGATTGAGGATTTCGATTTTGTACAACTTGCCACTTAGCTTACCAGTATAGATCTTAATGTCGTCGCGGGACTCTGCTAACTGCTTAGGCTCATCTGGAGTCAAATATTTAAACTCTATAGCAAAAACCTTAGTATTTTCATCGTAAGTAACTATTGCCACTTCAGGTATATCGTAAGGAGATAGTGTTCCCTTCACGCCACGGAAGGTGATTTCGTGACCCTCGGCGTATTCTCCCTTTACTTCTACTCTTTTTAGCTGCATAGAGTCCTCCAGTTAAGACAGGAAAAGACATTGTAAATTTCTAGCCTCTTCTTTTAACGTTTTGGCTTCAATACACAACAAGCCATCCGGTCTTCTACACTCCATCATTAGCGCCGCAATTTTATCTCCAGCGGTGTTTTTTACTACTAGACATCTATAACTGCGGGATCTTACATTTAGTTTAGCAGCTTTTTCAACAGTTACAAAGGTTTTCCTTAGATACTCAGCTATTTCACTAGCGGTGCCACTGTCATGATCTGGAAGATTGTCAATTTTAACAAAAGTCTCGCTTGCCCATGCATATCCCACGACACCATCAAAATTACCTGACTCTGAATCACTAATGCTCCAGCGTACTCTTGATCTTGGATACAAGCTAGCAGACCTTACGTACAATATTAGATATTTCTTGTAGTACGGTAACGGCATACCATAAAATCTAATAAGTGTGATGCGTCTCCTTGGAACAAACAGACTGACTCTAAAATCTGGGTCAGGACCATAGTCTTGATGGGGGAAGTATCTTTCATGCAGTACATTCATGAAATTTTTGATAGGTCGCTTGGCTAGCTCCTTTGAAGCCAAGTAGGTTACAATAATTATTAATACTGCTCCCACAATTGGGACGTATAATTCTATCTGTAACAACAATTGCGAGATAAGAGAGTTACTTCTCCTTTCCGCCCACTTGAGTATATATGGCCAGGCACCAAGTAGACCTGCCAATATATACGATAGATGCCCGTACCACTTTTTGCCTAACCTGGCCACCCCCCGCCCCAGAGCTTGGATATTCGACGTGCTAGTTTAGTATGCGCTGCTTGGTCGTGTCAAGATTCAATTAACTGGGGTTGGGACAGGAAATGGGACAAGGATAGAAAAATCCCTCCAGAAGAAGGACAGGCCCGGTGCCAGGCTCACCGATCTTGGAGGTTACCTTTGAAGAAGCGCGCGCACATCTGGGAATGGAAACTCAGCGCCAATGGTCCGATAAAGCTATCGAACGAAC
>FWPU01004137.1_pt1 | contig 32621 bp, 23 predicted proteins | sample 2228361 | NCBI WGS metagenome assembly FWPU01 (sample SAMEA103939777, study PRJEB20133) | metagenome
CCTGATTGTTCGGGGCAGAGGAGGGTTTGTGTGGCTGCCCGATACGTGACCATCTATCTAAAGTCGGTATGATATGCGCGCTCGCCGACGCGCCGAAACATGGTAGAAGCGGTTGCGGCTGGCGTCAAGCGCATGCCTGGAGACCGCAGGCGTCTGCCAGAGGTGAAAGATGATGACAACTACTCCACCCCTCACCTTGCCCTTGCCGCAGCTCGCCGAACAATTCTTGCTGCGGCGCGATATCACTTTTCTCAACCACGGCAGTTTTGGCGCCTGCCCACAACCAGTCTTCGCAGTCTACCAGCAGTGGCAACGCGAACTGGAGGCGCAGCCGGTCGAATTTCTCGGTCGTCGCCTGCCCGATCTGCTCCGCCGCACCCGCGAACAGGTCGCGAGGCTGGTCGGCGTGTCGGCAGACGATCTGGCGCTGGTGCCGAATGTTACCTATGCGCTCAATATCGTTGCTCGGTCAGTCGTGTTGCAACCGGGCGACGAGGTATTGGGCATCACCCACGAATATGGCGCCATCGAACGAGCGTGGCGCTACGTCTGTCGCCAGCGCGGCGCAACCTACGTCAATCAGCCGGTCGAGCTGCCCGTCGCTTCACCCGATGAGATTGTCGCGCAGATCTGGCGCGGTGTGACGCCGCGCACCCGCGTGATCTTGCTCAGCCACATCACATCACCGACGGCGCTGATCATGCCGGTAGCCGAGATCTGCCGTCGCGCGCGGGCCGCCGGCATCCTCAGCGTGATTGACGGCGCGCATGCGCCCGGTCAGATCGATCTGAACTTGAGCGTATTAGGGGCCGATTTTTACGGCGGTAATTGCCATAAATGGTTATGCGCTCCCAAAGGCGCCGGATTTCTGTACGTCGCGCCGGAGCGACAGGCTCTGCTCGAACCGCTGGTGGTCAGTTGGGGCTGGCAACCGCCGGAACCGCTTCACGGCAGCTTTCTTGACTATCCTGATGGGCGTCCCTTACAGGCATATTACGAGTGGATGGGCACCGATGAACCGTCGGCATTGCTCAGTGTGCCGGCAGCGATTGCGTTTCAACAAGACAACAACTGGCCGGCAGTGCGCCGCGCCTGTCATCATCTTTTGCGGGAAGCATCGCGGCAGGTGCTGGCGCTCAGCGGCTTGCCGCCGCTCTCCCCTGATGATGAGAACTGGTGGGTGCAGATGCGATCGTTGCCGCTGCCGCCATGTGACCCGGCGCAGGTGCAGGCTCGCCTCTGGCGCGAGTGGCAGATCGAGGTGCCGTGCTTCAATTGGGCCGGACGCCCGTTGATCCGCATTTCGATCCAGGCCTACAACAAGCCGGCAGACATCGAACGGCTGATCGCCGGGCTGCGCGCCGTGCTGAAATAAGGCACAGTGTGGCGTTGACCTGCCCCGCCGTGTCATTCCCAGCCGCGCTGCGCGCGGCTGGCAATCCCCCGCTCAGGCGCAGAAGCGCCGCTTATACCAACTTTAGGTGTCCAATCATCTTCAGATCAGCGCGCGGCGCTTCCCGCGCGCCCGTGCCATCCTGCTGGCTGGTCAGGAGCGTGTGGCGCCGTCCCGATCCATGTCATTGCGCGGGCGCGTCAGCGCCCGCAGCAATCCCCCGCGTCAGCGGGAAGCGCTCCTCAGTGCCCGCTTCTGCTCTCCTCTCTCCCAGCGGGACGACGGGGGTGAGGGCGAGCAGGAGATGGCCACGCCGTCGCCATGCCGGTCATGCCAGCGTTCGGCGCGCGATCGGCGCTGCCCCAGCAACCGCTCTTCGGAGCGCTCCCGCCGCATCCTGCGCACTGCGGCAGCGTTGACGCGGCGGCCCGATACGTGACAATCTATCTAAAGTCGGTATCATAGACACTCACGTCATGACGTTCATTCTCGGCCACCAATGGCAATATTTGCCAGTGATGGCCTATCTGGAGGAAAGAATGAAGGGTATGACGAAGCGTGATCAGCGATCTATCAGCGCGGCCTTTGCTGACTTCGCGCGTTTGTGGCGCAATCAGCGCGCGATCGCTCGCGATCGTATGCGTGTCTTCCCCTGGTTGCTGACGGATAAGGATATTCCGTGCATGTATTCGATCGCTAAGCACCGCCCGCATAGCCCAAAAGTCACTCTTGACAAAATGAGAATATGCTGAGAATCATAGACATATATTGTCTTATCGCACTAGTTATGTTTGGTGGAGTCGGCTATGGGAAGTAAGCTCACCCTTATTGGCGTCTCCGGTTCGTGTACCGGGCAACAGATCGTGGTCGATCGCCGCTCGATGGTGATCGGCAGCGCGCGCCAGTGTGATCTGGTGCTCCACGATCGACAGGTGCTTGAGCGGCATGCCGAGATTATGCAGGCTCTTGAGCGCTGGTTTGTCGCCCCGCTTGATCACACGGCGTTGGTGGCGCTCAACGGCAACCGGATCAGCGGGCGGCAGCGCTTGCAGCGGGGTGATATCCTTTCGATTGGCAGCGCGGCGTTCAAAGTTGCTGCCGAGTAACCCCCGTTCGCTCGAGCGTTCTGCGCACCCTCCCCATATTGGGGAGGGTGCGCATTTCGTCGTCGCATCACCCCGCGCGCAGCGCTCCCATCAAAATCCAACGTCGATAATCGTCCGACCGGTGCGATCTTGAAAGAAGCCAACGCCGTCTTGAATCAACCCGACGTAGAAGCCCATGCGCGTTTCACGCTGAAGAATGCGCACGCGCCCGATAATCTCGGCCTCTTCGCCAGGGTAGAGAAAATCCTCGACAAAGGGCTGCGCCCATGCTTCCGGTGGCCGGGGCGAGATCGACCAGCGATACGGATACCGCTTCGGCCCGCCACCGCTGTTGGCGTCCCAGTCCATGCCAACGCGCCAGAAACCGCCCGCCTGCGCGGCATAGATGCCGTCGTCCACCGATGAAAAGACCTGGTCGGTCGTGTATTCGTAGCCGCTCGGCGGCCCGTAGGTTCTGATCGGCACGGTGCCGGTATTGCGCACCCGGATCGTCACCGTGATCACTTCGCCTAGCATCACGCGCTGCGGCGCGATCATCGAGTAGACGATCCGCGCCTCCGGTTGGCCGACATCGACCAGCCTGATCTGCCCCTGCCGTTGCACCACATTGCCAAACGCATCCTCGGCGCGCACCGTGTAGGTGTACACGCCTTCCGCCAGCAGCGAACCATTCGGGCGCCTGCCGTTCCAGACGTGGCGTTGCTCGAATGGCCCTTCTTCTTCGCGCGTCACCACCGGGATAATCTCGCCATCGGGGGCAATCACCTCGATGTTAACCGTTGCGCTCACCGGCAAGCGGTAGGTAAACTCGGCTACATCGTCGATGGCATCGGCGTTGGGCGAGATAGCTGGCGGCCATACCATCAGATTGTCGATCACCGGCGGTTCGATCGGGTCTCCCGTGATAGTCAGGGATAATCGACGCTCGACGCTGGCGTTGCCGGTTGCCTCACGAGCGGCGATCACCAGGGTATAGGCGCCAGGCGGCAAGACGCGCCGCAATACCTGTGGGTCATCTGTTGGCACACTGCCATCGAAGCGCAAAATATATGGCTCGCTGGCCGCGGCGCGCGGCTGCGCGCGGCGCAAGTCGTACCGCTGGCCCGCCGCATCGAGAATATAGATATCCACGATTGCCGGTCGCCCGATCTGATAGCTGATTGCCAGCGGCATGCTTTGCCCCGGATCGTAACGATCGGCGCTGGCCGCCACATCGCCAAGCAAGGGAGCCGCTGCGCAGCCGCTGAGCGCGATCAGCATTAGCCAGCCTGAAACCCACACTGTTACCATTGTCAGCGGACGCCATAGACGCCACGCAGATCGTTCCATGACTCCTCCTCTATCACGCTCTGCATCATTGCCTGATTAGCGCGCTCCTTCCGGCGGAGATGGCCGTTGCGCAGCGCGCTGTCGCTGCAAGGCCTGTCCGCCGGCCAGCGACGGAATCATCGCCGCTGCGACCAGCAAAGCCGCAAACCGCATTGCGCTCTCGTAGCCGCCGGCCAGGATCGGCGGCGCTGCTGCGGTGATCGGGGCGATCGGCCCGCCGTTCAGCGCAAAGACCTGCGATGTCCAGATTGCGCCGGCCAGCGCAATTCCTCCGGTCTGGCCCACGGTGCGCGCGATAGCCAGCAGGCCGCTGGCTACGCCGAGCGCTTCCGGTGGCGCGTTGCCGAGCACGGTGCTATTGTTCGGACTTTGAAACATTCCTACCCCGATCCCCAGCAATACCAGAAACGCCAGCATCTGCCAGGGGGGCGTCGTCGGTGCGCTGCCGCTCAATCCCAACAGCGCCAGCGCAGCAATCGATAGCCCGGCGATGGTCAGCATACGTGGCCCAAACCGATCCGACAACCGACCGCTGATCGGTGAACTGAGCGAGAGCGCTACGGGCAAAGCCATCAGCATAAAACCGGTGCGCTGGAGATCGAACTGGTAGACGAGTTGGAAAAAGAGCGGCGTCAGCAACAGGTTGAAGGAAATGCCGAGAAAGAGCACCAGCGCAGCCAGCAGGTTGAGCGAAAAGGTCAACCGACGCAGGATGCGCAGGTCGAGCATCGGTTGCCGCGCGCGCCATTCCCAGATCACAAACAACCCGCCAAGCATTACCGCTGCCCCGAACAGCCCGATCACGCGCGCTTCGTTCCAATCCCAGAGCGGTCCTTCAGTCAGCCCGAACAACAGGCAAAAGAGCGCCATGGCCATCAATGCGGCGCCAACCAGGTCGAAACGCTGGCCCGACGGGGCCGCGCTATCAGGCGCGATCGCGCGGGTGGTGAGCCACCATCCTGCCAGACCAACAGGCAGATTGACGAGAAAGATTGCTTTCCAGCCGATGGAGCGGAGCAGCACCCCTCCCAGCGCCGGCCCAATCAGAATCCCGGCAGCGACAAACGAGCCGATAGCGCCGAGCGCCAGACCGCGTTCGCGCGGGGGGAAGGCGGTGACCAGCAAGGCTGGGCCAACCGCCTGGATCATCGCTGCGCCAATCCCTTGCGCAATCCGAAAGCCAATCAACGCCTCGATCGATGGCGCGATAGCGCAGAGCAGCGAGGCGATGGTAAACAGGCCAAAACCGATCAGGTAGATCCGCCGCTTGCCGTACATATCGCCCAGGCGGCCCATCATCAACAGTGTGCAGGCCAGGGTGAGCAGATAGCCCAAAACCACCCATTCGACCACATTGAGATTGCTCTCAAACGCGCGCACCAGTGTATTGAGCGCGATATTGACGATTGAACCATCGATGGTCGAAACCAGCACTCCGCTGCCGACCGCTGCCAGAGCCAGCCATTTGCGCCTTGTCTGCACGATGCACCTCATCAGTCACTGTGCCGTCGTCAGAGCATTCTACCGCACTCTGCGCGATCAGAGCGCAAAACACCACCCCCGACCGTTCAGGTCGGGGGTGGTGAGGTGTTTCGATGCTGGCGATACGGCGATTTCGACTATCCGCCGATGGTGCCAGCCAGCTCCTGAAACAGCGCGCTGATGTTGCCGCCGAGCAGGGTCAGAGCACCGATAACGACGACGGCGATCAGAACGAGGATGAGCGCGTACTCGACCAGACCCTGGCCCTCTTCCTTGGCGAAGAAGCTGCGAAGCATTGTGTTCCTCCTGCAAGACTAGTGCGGTTTAACTATATCGTGGAGCAACTCTCCACGGTTACAAGTATAGGGCAGCGGAAGCGAAATGCCAATAGCCTGACAGTACTATTTATTGATGGTACTGAAGTGACCCAATGTCATAGGACTGATGTAATGCTCGTTGATGAATATTTTGTTATTTACGAAGTTTTACTATGTATTGTAGTATATTTTGTTTAATCTTTGTTAATTTGATGTTTTCAATTTCGTGATTTTTGGGCAACACTCATTGATCAACGACCGCGCGAAGCCAGGTTTTCCCGCCGCGTAGAGCGCGTGGCGGGTATTGTGTCCGGCAATCCCGGCAGTGCGCTCTATCAGTAGAGACATCGGCTCACCGTGGCAGCTCTTGACCAGAAACACCCTATCGTCGCCTACGGCAACGGGATGGTTGCCGCCACGCGGGTGCCGCGCCCGATCGCGCTCTCGATGCCAAACTCGCCCTGCAGCAACACCTCGATTTGCTGGCGCATATTGGCCAGACCCATATTCTTGCGCGTCCCTGCGCTGGCAATGGCATCCTGGACGGCAAAGCCGCTGCCGTTGTCTTCAATCAGTATCTGGAGCGTATGACCGCTATTATCGAGCATTAAGCGGGCCTGAGTGGCGCCTGAATGGCGCACGATGTTGTTGATGGCTTCCTGAATGAAGCGGAAGATCGTCACTTCGTAATGACCGGGCAGGCGCTGGTCAAGGTTTTGCGCCATCAGACTGACATCGATCTTGTGCTTTTCGGTGATCTGGGCCACGTAGCGGCGCAGCGTCGGCACCAGACCGAGATCGTCGAGCGTCATCGGGCGCAGATCGAAGATGAACTTGCGCGTCTCTTGCAGCGTCGTGTTGACGGCATTCTTCAGCGCGACCAGCTCTGCCCGCGCCTGATCGAGATCGCGGTCGAGCAGGCGCTGACAGATTTCGGCCCGCAACACCAGATTGCTCATCGCCTGCGCCGGCCCGTCGTGCATTTGCAGGGAGATGCGCAGCCGTTCGCTCTCTTGCGATTGAATGATATTTGCAATCATCGTTTGCGGATCGAAGGGCAGGTCGGGCACCTTGCTGCGGTGTTCCAGCTCATGCGCAACCTGTTCCAGCAACTCGACTATGTCGGCCAGCAGGTTCTGGCGCTGGCGCAGGGTGTCGCGGCGCGTTTGAAGCTGGTCAACCTGCGCCCGCATGCTCTGTAGCCGCATCTGCACTTCGATCATCGTCGTGTAATAGTTCCTGATGTCGGTTTTCTCGTAGCGTTCCAGGTTGACATCGAGATCGCGCACCCGGTTGGCAATCGATGTTTCCCGCAGCGTCAGCTTATCGACCTCTGCGCTGGCCTGGCGGAGCAGCGACTCGACTTCACTGATCTCGCGCCGGATGCGGTCGATCTCTTCGCGATACGATTGGATAGTCGTGTTGACGCGCTGTTGAAGTTCTTCACCTGACACTGCTGTTGCTCCTGGATTGCCGCTGAGTCGAGCGTTTGTTCACTGCTCAGATTATAGGTTCACATCCGCAAGGATGCAATGCGACATGATTGATACTGGTGTCTGGTATGATACCACAGAGAGATAGGTGTGATAGTGAAGGGCTTTCGTATGGAACTTCGCCATTTACGGTATTTTGAAGCGGTCGCCCGCCATTCGCATGTGACGCGGGCAGCGGCGGAGTTGCACATCGCTCAGCCTGCGCTGAGCAAGCAGATCAGCCAACTGGAACGCGAGTTGGGGATTACCCTCTTTGATCGGGTTGGCCGGAGTCTGCGACTTACCGAGGCTGGCGAGGCGTTGTTGCCCTACGCGCGCGCCATTCTGGCCCAGGTTGAAGAAGCGCGCGCGGCGATGGCCGAGCGGATCGGCCTGCGAGCGGGACGGGTGTCGATCGGTGCGCCTCCTTCGGTTGGCGCTCATCTCTTGCCGCCATTGCTCGCGACATTTCACCAGCGCTATCCCGGTATTACGCTCCGCCTGCACGAAGCCGGTTTGCAATCGCTGCTCGATCTGCTTGAGTCAGGGTTGACCGATCTGGCGGTTGTCGCTCTGCCGGTGCACGATGAGGAGCTGGCGGTGACGCCGCTGCTCAATGAGCCGCTGGTGTTGATCGTTAGTCCGCAGCATCCGCTTGCCGGTCGCAAAGAAGTGACGATGGCTGAATTGCGGAATGAGCGCTGGATCCTTTCGCCCGCCAATTATGAGTTGCGTGAGGCGACTCTGAAGGCTTGTCGGGAAGCTGGTTTTACGCCGCAGGCCGTGTTAGAGGGCGGCGAAACCGAAACTCTGGTGCGCTTTGTGTCGGCTGGACTGGGAATTGCGCTGGTGCCGGCGCTGGTCGTTGCGCATTCACAGTCGGTGGTCAGTCTGACGATTCGTGATCAATGCCTGACCCGCTCGCTGGGCCTGGTCTGGCGCAGTGATCGCACGGCCTCGCCTGCCGCGCGCGCCTTGCGTGAGTTTTTAGTGACGGAATTGCAACGCCCGCTGGCTGCGGTCAGCCATCCGTGATTCGTTCGAGGCGGGCAAAGCTGGCGAGCAGTCGCCGTTCGCGGTCGGGAAACCGCACCGTCACTTCTTCATCGTCATCGATCAGGCGACTGCTGACGACGATGCCTTCGCCGAAGGTGGCATGGCGCACACGCTGGCCGGCAAAGAAGGTAACGGTCGTCGGGCGACTAAGCTGGCGCGCCGGCTCAGACCGGGGGCGCGAACGCGAATTGAACATACTGTTCTGAAGCGATGGCGTTGCCCGGTATCCGCGACGGCCTGCGCGCTTAAGCAGGTGCGGCGGGATAACGTCGAGAAAGCGCGAGCGCTGACTTTCGCTCAGGCGACCGAACAGCGCGCGCTGAGCAGCATAGCACAGGTAGAGGCGGTGTTGGGCGCGCGTCATGCCAACATAGAGCAGGCGGCGCTCTTCTTCCAGCGTTTCGCGCTGGCTAAGCGAGCGGGAATGCGGCAGCAATCCCTCCTCAATCCCCAGCACGAAGACATTCGGAAACTCAAGCCCTTTCGCCTGGTGGAGCGTGATGCAGGTCACGACGTCGCTGTTGCGATCGAGCGCATCGATGTCGGCCACCAGTGCGATGTCTTCCAGAAAGGCTGCAAGCTGGTTTTCGATCGGCAGATGCAGGTAAGCCAGCGCCGCATTGCGCAGCTCCTGCACGTTGCGCCAGCGATCCTCGGCCTCTTCGGTGTCGTATTCCTGGGCCAGCGTCTCTTTTACGCCCACAGCAGTCAGCGCGAAGTCGATGAGTTCCAGCAGCGGGAGCGCGGCGCGACGCTGGTTTAGATCGGCGATCAACGCGTGAAAGGCGAGCAGCGCAGCGCGCGATCGAGCAGTAAACGGATTATCGACGCCGCTGGCCAGCTCGCTCAGCGCCTGGTAGAGCGGCACGCCGAGCTGACGCGCCCAAACGATCAGCTCGGTGACGGTGCGCTCGCCGATGCCGCGACCGGGCCAGTTGATGATCCGTTGCAGGCTGACGCTGTCATACGGGTTGGCGGCCAGACGCAGATAGGCCAGCACATCTTTCACCTCTTTGCGTTCGTAGAAGCGCACGCCGCCCACAACCTGGTACGGCAGATGGGCCTGCACCAGCGCCTCTTCTACCAGACGGGACTGGGCGTTGGTGCGGTAGAGAATGGCGCAATCGCCGGGACGCGCTTTGCCGCTGGCGATCAGCCGCATGATCTCGCCAATCACGAATTGGACTTCGTCTTCGTCATTGAATGCTTCGTAGAGAATCACCGGCTCGCCGGCGCCGTTGGTTGTCCAGAGACGTTTGTCGTATTTGCGTTGCGGGCTGACGCTGATCAGAGCCTGGGCGACATCGAGAATGGCCTGTGTGCTGCGGTAGTTTTGCTCGAGTAAGATGACTGTGGCGTCGGGGTAATCATGCTCGAACTGGAGGATGTTGCGAACATCGGCGCCGCGCCAGGCATAGATGCTCTGAGCCTCATCGCCAACCACAAAGAGATTGCGGTAGCGCTCGGCCAGTGCGCGGACAATCAGATACTGGGCGCGGTTGGTGTCTTGATACTCATCGACGAGCAGAAACTGGTAGCGTTCCTGATAGCGCTCGCGGACTGTCGGATGTTCGCGCAACAGCCGCACGGTTTCACCGAGCAGATCGTCGAAGTCGAGCGCATTGCTTTCGCTGAGCAGCGCCTGATAGCGGGCGTAGCAGCGGGCCACAATCTCATCAAAGTAGCTGCGCGCCGCGCGCGCGAACTCCTCTGGCGAAATGAGTTCATTTTTCGCCCGCGAGATGGCGCTCAAGATGGCGCGCGGCGGATTCTGCTTCTCGTTCAGGTTCAGCTCGCGCAATACCCGCTTCATCAGCCGTTCCTGATCGTCGCTGTCGTAGATGACGAAATCGCGTTCGCGCCCCAGATGGACGATGTCGCGCCGTAACCAGCGCGCGCAGATGGCATGGAACGTGCCGACAGTCAGATCGGCTGCCACCGCCTCGCCGAGCAGCGTTGCCAGGCGTTCGCGCATCTCGCGCGCCGCCTTGTTGGTGAAGGTGACAGCCAGGATGTGAAACGGATCGATCCCGGCAACTGTGATCAGGTAGGCAATCCGATGGGTTAGCACGCGGGTTTTGCCGCTGCCCGGCCCGGCCAGCACGAGCACCGGCCCTTCGAGGGTGGCCACAGCCCGCTGTTGCGGCGGATTAAGCTGGCTCAAGAGGTCATCGGTCATAAGTGCCTTGAAGGTGAATAAGCATGCGCTGGTAGTATAGCATAGCTCATCACGCCCAATCGAGACCGATGTCGAGCGCGCGCGCCGAGTGAGTCAGCGCGCCCACCGAGATATAGTCAACGCCGGTTTCCGCGATCGCGCGCACTGTGTTCAGGTTGACGCCGCCGCTGGCTTCGGTTTTGGCGCGGCCAGCCACTGCGGCAACGGCAGCGCGCAGTTCGGCGAGCGGCATGTTGTCGAGCAAGATCAGGTCTGCGCCGGCCTCCGCCGCCTTGATAGCATCGGCGACACTCTCAACTTCGACTTCAAGCTGCACCATCGGGCCAAGCTGCGCGCGCGCGCGCCTGATCGCAGTCGCCAGATCGATGCCCTGCGCCGCCAGAAACGCCAGGTGGTTGTCTTTGAGCATGACTCCGTCGTACAGACCAAAGCGATGGTTGAGGCCGCCGCCCATCCGCGCGGCATACTTTTCCAGCGCGCGCAGACCGGGCGTGGTTTTGCGCGTGTCGAGAATGCGCGCTCGCGTGCCGGCCACCGCCGCTACATATTGCGCTGTCAGCGAAGCGATTCCGCTGAGGCGCTGGATAAAGTTGAGCGCAACCCGTTCGCCGGTGAGCAGACTGCGCGCCGGGCCGGTCACCGTGGCAATCGTCGTTCCGGCTGTGACTTTCTGACCATCAGCGACATGGCAGTGAACGCTGACTGCTGGATCGAGCTGACGAAAGACGGCAGCGATGACAGGCAGGCCGGCGATAACGCCGGCTTCACGGGTGACGAAGCGGGCAGCGCCCTCAATGGCAGGCGGAATCACCGTCAGGGTGGTCAGGTCGCCGCTGCCAACATCCTCGGTGAGCGCCTGACGAACAATCGTATCAATGATGTGAGGGGCGAGATCCATACTGGCATCCTGGTCAATCTGATGAGCGCAAAGACGCATGTCGGCAACGGCGCGCAAAGATCGCACCGATACATTGTGATTACGTCGCGCCTGCGCTGCTCGCCAACCCTCAATCGGCGGCCAGCGCTGCGGGCGCGGCAATGGTAGCGGCGAAGATCGGTTCGGCATCGCGACGGAGGATCGTATGTCGCCGCCATGCTTCACTGCTGGTTGGGTAATCCTGCCGGAAGTGCCCGCCCCGGCTTTCGGTGCGCAGCAGCGCGCTGGCTACGATCAACTGCGCCGTGAGCGCCGCATTCGCTGCGGTCAGCGCCGCCGGATCAGCGGGATCGGCGCTGACCGGCCAGGCGGCCAGCGCTGTCAGCGCTGCGCGCAGCCCCGCTTCGTGACGCACCGGGCCGACGGCCTGCATAATCGAAGCCATCACTGCGCGCCAGTCAGGCGGCGGCGGCGGCGCCGGCGGCGCTGCTGGCAAGGGATCGGGTGCCGGTGTGCCGCGCCCGCGCCACATCGCTGCTGCCTCACCGGCGCGCCGACCGAAGATCAGGCACTCCAGCAACGAATTACTGGCCAGCCGGTTCGCGCCATGGACGCCGGTGCAGGCTACTTCACCCGCCGCGAATAACCCCGGGAGACTGGTTGCGCCCCTCAGATCGGTGCGCACCCCGCCCATCAGATAGTGCGCTGCCGGCGCAACCGGAATTGGGTCGCGGGTTGGATCAATTCCATCGGCGCGAAGCCGGGCGCAAATCGTGGGAAAATGGTGTTCGATCAGATCTGCCGGCAGGTGGGTCAGATCGAGCAAGACGTGATCGCATCCCTCGGCCTGCATTGCCGTGACGATACCGCGCGTTACCACATCGCGCGGCGCCAGCTCGGCGCGCGGATCGCAGGCGGGCATAAAGCGCCGCCCGGCTGGCGTCAAGAGCAGGCCGCCTTCACCGCGGGCCGCTTCGGTGATCAGAAAGCCTTGCCCATCACGGGTGCGGTACACCGTCGGATGGAACTGCACAAACTCCATATCGGCGACTTCTGCGCCGGCGCGGTAGGCAAGCGCGATCCCCTCACCCAGCGCCACCGGCTGATTGCTGGTCAGGCCGTACAGCGCGCCAGCGCCGCCGCTGGCCAGAATTGTGGCTGCCGCCAGCGCGCGCGCCCACGAGCCATCGGCCAGTCGCACCAGCGCGCCGACCACGCGCGCGCCGGAGGTCAGTAATTCAACCGCCTGCGCCTGTTCGCGGATGGTAATCAGCGGTGTGGCCCGCGCGCGCTCGATCAAGACCCGTGTCACTGCCCAGCCCGTAGCGTCACCAACGTGAACGATGCGGCGGCGGGAGTGACCGCCTTCCAGGCCCAGCGCAAAGCGATCGGCGTCACGCTCGAATGGCACGCCGAGCGCAGCCAGCTCGCGCATGAGCGCCGGCGCTTCCTGAGCCAGCGCAGTGACCGCAGCGACATCGCAGAGACCGGCGCCGGCGGTAAGTGTATCCTGCACGTGTACTGCCGGCGAGTCGGTCGGATCGAGCGCAGCCGCGATTCCACCCTGCGCCCAGGCCGAATTGCTTTCAGGCAACGCGCCGCGGGCCAGCACCAGCACCCGCGCGCCCCGACTCGCCGCCGCCAGCGCCGCCGTCAGCCCGGCTGCTCCGGCGCCGATCACCAGCACATCAACCTGCCAGTCGCGCGTTGGTGGAATGCGCTGCAACACACTGCGCGATGCCACAACCGGATTCATCGTCTTCTTCCTTGTCTGCTGCCGGTCGGCAGTTCTACAATGCCAGCATGCGATCGATCGCCACCCGCGCCCGTTCGGCAATGGCAGGCGGCACCGTAACCTGCGCGCGCAGATCGCGCAGACTATCGCGCACCTTCGCCAGCGTAATCATCTTCATATAGCGGCAACTGATCGACTCATCAATCGGCACAAACTGTTTGTCAGGATTTGCCTTGCGCATGCGGTGCAACACCCCGATCTCGGTCGCTACCACAAACCGGCTGGCCGCTGAGCGATTGACGTGCGCAATCATGCCCTCGGTCGAGAGGATATGCGTTCCCTGGCGATCAACTGCGCCACTGGCCACATAGTGCATGGCGCTGCTCACGCATCCGCATTCAGGGTGAATGAGAAACTCGGCGTCAGGCATAGCCGCGCGCTTCTGTTCGATCATTGCCGGGCGAATCGCCGCATGCACGTGGCACTCGCCAGCCCAAATCTTCAATGGACGCCCGGTCTTCTGGCGCAGGTAGCTGCCCAGAAACATGTCGGGGAGGAAAAGGATGGTTTTATCTGCTGGAATGGCATTGATCACCCGCTCGGCATTGCCCGACGTGCAGCAATAATCGCTTTCGGCCTTGACGGCAGCGCTGGTATTGACATAACTGACAACTACTGCGCCTGGATTGGCAGCCTTCCAGGCCCGCAACTGCTCGACCGTGATCGAGTCGGCGAGCGAGCAACCAGCGTTGGGATCGGGGATCAACACAGTGCGTTGCGGGTTGAGGATGGCGGCTGTTTCCGCCATAAAATAGACGCCGCAGACTACAATCACCTCGGCGTTGGCGCGCGCAGCCGCCTGTGCCATGCCGAGCGAGTCGCCGACGTAATCGGCGATCTCCTGAATCTCGCCGTATTCGTAGTTGTGGGCCAGGATCACGGCATTGCGCTGGCGACGCAGATGATCGATTTCCGCGATCAGCCGGGCGGCAGTTTCGCCGGTTGTTTCGTAGAGCTGGGCGACCATGAGGCGATCTCCATTTAGTGTTATTATTACACTTTTAACAATTGCGCTGAGTATACACCCTCACCGAAATATTGTCAAGAGGTCACTAAGCCATAAAGAGATCAACCTGCCAGGGTTGAATGCGCGGGCCAGATTGCCCGCTCTCCTGGTGATACCAACGTTAGGTCTCTCATAAGCTCTGTCCAGGCAATTGATACCCTCATGGTTCGGGCCATGGACTGCTGAAGCCATGCTTCAGCAGTCCATAGTGAACTGCGCCAGCGCGCGCTTCCCCGCTCTGTCCAGGCAATCGATACCCTCATCGCCCCTACCTGATCGTTCGGGGCGGAGCAGGGGTTGCGTGGCTGCCCAAGACGTCACTATCGATCTAACGTTGGTATGACATCGCCTGGTTGCCGGGGCAGCGCGTGTCGTGCCATTCAACACGTGTGCCTGCGCTGGGGGCGAGACAGATGAGCGCCTGGATCGCGCGAGCAGGCGGTTGTGTTGCGCAATTCGGCACAGGTTGCTTACCGCTGTGTCGCATGCTGACAAACCGGCGCAATGACATGGGTGCAGGAACGCGCCTCGTTGCCGGGATTCATGTCATGGCGCGAGCGCAAATGCGCCCGCAGCAATCTTCTGCTCACGAGAGGCTTGCCGCACCGCTCGCAGCCCTCTTGAGGTAGCTTGCCGCGCCGCGCAGAGCACAGCGCGCGCTGACCAGTTTGCGGCTGGTGGTAGGGTCATCTCGTCGTTGAGCATGGCGGCGAGTCGGCGAGTCAGCAAGCTGACAATTTTTTCATCAATATCCCCTTTTTTTCCCTCTTCTCTTTTTATCACTTTGCCCGCACAATGAGAGCAGATCAAGGCTGCGCCGAACATACTGCGCTCGCATCATGCGACGCCATGAGTGCAGCAAGGGCGTGACAAAGAAACAAACTCCAGCGACCGATCGTTTATAGAGGTAATAACTGTGAGCGCGCTGGAGATGATCATGGAATGCGTCATGGCCGCTTCGTCTGTTGATATGCGCGATGTGATGCCTCATCTTGATCGCGCGCAGATCGCCGAGCTTGAGGCGACAGGAACCTTAAGCGCAACTACCCGCGCCCAGATTGGGCAGACTCTGCGTGCCCGGCTGTCAGCTCATGCGGCGTATATTCCCGCTCGTATTGTGCAACGCCAGCTAGCCGATCCCCAGCCTGGCGCAATTGCCGGTGATTTCTGGGAAGGGTCGCTGCTGTTTGCCGATCTCTCTGGGTTTACGATGCTCTCTGAACGATTATCGGTTTTGGGGCGGCAGGGAGCAGAAGAGATTTCGGCGGTCGTTAACCGGCTCTTCGCAACGCTGTTGCGCGCAGCGCAGGCGCGGCACGGGATGCTGCTCAAGTTCGGCGGTGATGCGCTGACCGTCTTTTTCGATGCGGCTGCGCTTGGGGCGCAGCATGCCGCGGCAGCCTGCGCAGCAGCGCTGGCCATGCAGGCTCGCATGGCTGAATTTGCCAGTCTGAGCACGCGCGCCGGCGATTTTACTCTCCGCTTGCGGGTTGGGGTGCATTCGGGGCGGGTGTTTGCTGCCGAGGTAGGCGATCAGAGCCACATTGAGCTGGTGATCACCGGGCCAGAGGTGAATCGGGTCGCGCTGGCCCAGGAGATTGCCGCGCCGGGCGAAGTTGTGATCACCGAGGCGACCCTCAGTCAGTTGCCGGATCGTCCAGGCGTCGAACCGCGCCAGCATGGGTTTTATCGCTTGCGCGAACTGAACGAGGCTGCGATCGCGCTGGAGCCGAGTGCGCCGCTGACACTGGCGGAGTCTGACGATCTTGAGTCATTGAACCGCCTGGCGCAACAACTGGCGGCGCTGCAACCCTACCTCGTGCATCGGCTTCCCCAACGATTTCTTGATCCGGCTGCCAGTGAGCTGGGTGAATTTCGCCCGGTTACCGTGCTCTTTGCCAATGTCTATGATTTCTCAGCCTACCTGAGCCAGCTCGCTGCGAATCCGTCGCTGGCGGCCAGGGTGTTTAACGCTTACTATCGCCGGGCGCAAGAGGTGGTGCATCGCTACGATGGCATCATCAATAAGGTCGATATGTATACCCACGGCGATAAATTGATGGCGCTGTTCGGCGCGCCGACTGCGCATGAAGATGATCCGATTCGCGCGGTGCGCTGCGCGCTCGAACTGCGTGAGGCGTTGCGCGAGGCTAATCGAGCAATTGTTGAGTTGCTCGGCGCGATGGCGCCGCCGCTGGCGCAGAAGATTGGCATCAATACCGGCACGGTCTTTGCCGGGCGCGTGGGCGGCGCTCATCGCTACGAATATACCGTGATGGGACCAGCGGTGAATCTGGCGGCGCGATTGATGGCAGCCGCTCCTGCCGATGCGATCTATCTTTCACCGAGCGCACAGGCGGCAGTTGAAGGCTACGTGGTGCTTGAAGCCGGGACGCCCATCCATCTGAAGGGTTTTGCCGAACCGGTGACTCCGGCCCGCGCAGTGCAAATCGCGGCGGTGGTTAGTCGGCACAGCGCGATCCAACTGGCCAATGCTCCGTTAATTGGCCGTGATGCCGAACAAAGGCGGGTGATGACGGCGGCGCGCGCCGGATTGCGCGGTCAAGGGGTAACGATTGCGCTGGTTGGCGAAGCCGGCGCCGGCAAATCGCGGCTGGCCGAAGAGGTGATTCAGCAGTTGGTAATCGAATCAACGGCGCGCCACGAAGAGACGATGGCGGTGCCTTCATTTGCCATTCTCTTCAGCGATTGCCAGAGCTACGAGCAGCGCACGCCGTATGCTGCCATCCGCGCGCCTTTGCTGAGCGCGTTGGGGATTGATGGGCAGGCGGATCAGAATCAACAGGCGGCCAGCGCTCTGACCAGAGTTGCGCACCTTGTGCCGACAATGAGTCGGTTTGCGCCGCTGCTGGCCGATGCGCTGGGTTTGCCGATCGCTGATACACCGCTGACTGCCGGTCTTTCGGCCCAACAGCGCCATGATCGCCTGCAAGAGTTGATTGTCGATATCTTTCTCGCTACAGCGGCCAACGAGCCGCTCTTGCTGCTGGTTGAGGATTGCCACTGGGCCGACTCACCGTCATGCGAAGTGCTCGAACGCCTGAGTCAGGCTGTATCCCGGCGCGCGCTGGTCTTGTTGCTTACCTATCGGCCAGAAATGGGCGCAGCAGCGACGTGGGAGCAGCGCGCAGGCATGGTGCGGATTGATCTCGGTGAACTCCAGCCGGCGGATAGCCAGGCGCTGCTGGTTGCCCTGCTCGGCGGTTCGGCTCCGCCTGAAATTCTCCCCTTGCTCGAACGCGCGCAGGGCAATCCCTTCTTCATCGAGGAGCTGGTGCGCGCCCTGGTGCGTGATCGGGTGTTGGTGCGCGACGAGGCTGGCGGAACGTGGCGGCTTACTCGACCGATCGAGCAGATCGAGTTGCCGCGCAGTATTGAGGGTTTGCTCATTGCCCGCCTTGATCGTCTCGACGAACCGCGACAAGAACTGGTGCAGGTGGCCTCGGTGATCGGGCGTCGCTTTCCGCGTCCGATCGTTGAAGGTGTCTATTCCAACCCAACGGTGCTCGACGAGAGCATTCAGCGTCTGATCGAAAGTGAACTCATTCAGGCCGATCAACAAGAGCGTATTCTGGCCTACATGTTTCGGCATGCGCTCCTGCGCGATGTGGCCTATGAAGGAATCCTCTACGCTCGCCGGCGCATGCTGCACAGTCGAGTTGCGCGCCGGATTGAGGCGATTGCTGCCGGTCATCTCGAGGAACAGTACGCGGTGCTGGCATGGCATTTTTTGCAGGCCGAAGAATGGCAGCCGGCGTTCCATTACCACCTGCAAGCCGCAGCGCAGGCGCGCCGTCGCTTTGCCAACCGCGATGCGCTTGCGCTCTACCAGACCGCGCTCAATCTGGCGCTGCGCCTGACGACCACCATCCCGCCGGCCCAACTGCTCGATCAGGTTGCTGACATTCACGAAGCGATGGGCGAATTATGCCTGGTGCTGGGTGAGTATGATCAGGCCGAAAGCCATTTCCGCGAGGCGTTGCAACTCAGTTTGCCGGTAGCTGACGAGCCGGTCAGTGAACGCTGGTTGCGCCTGCACCGCTGGCTGGCGACCGTGGAAGAGCGGCGCTCGCGTTATCAGGCCGCCTCTGAATTGCTGGTGGCCGGAATGGCGCGCGCTCATCGCGGGTTGACGGCAGAAATGGCGCGCTGTTATCTGCTGGGCGCCGGAATCTTCTACCGCACCGGCGATTATGTGCATGCGCTGGAATGGGCCAGGATCGGCGGCGAACTGGCGGCGCGCTCAGGCGAGATTACCGATCAGGCGCGCGCGCTCAAGATTATCGGCAATATTGCCAGCGATCAGGGTGATCGCGCGCAGGCGATCGAGTCACTCTCGCAGGCCCGCACGCTCTACGAACAGGCCAACCTCTTGAGCGGCATGTGTGATGTGCTCAATGATCTTGGCCGCGTCTACACCCAGGCCGGGCGCTGGGCCGAGACGATCGCCGTCTTCGAGCAGTCGATGGCTATCTCCGAGAGTATCGGCGATGTGCTGGCGACGGCGCGCACGGCCAACAATCTCGCCGTGGTGCTGGTTGGGCGCAATCAGCTCGAGCGCGCGGCGGCGCTCTATCAGCGGGCCGGCGAACTCTTTGCCCGCCTCGGCTCGCGCCTCGGCGTGGCAGTCACCAGCTACAACCGCGGTGAGGTGTTGCTTAATCAGGGGCGCGCCGCTGAAGCGTTATCTCTGTTTACTGCGGCCATTGCCGATCTGGAAGCGATCAATGCCCGCAGTTTTCTCCCAGAGGTCTTGCGGCTGGCAGCGCTGGCGGCGCTGGCGCTCGGCGATCGCGAGCAGGCGCGAGTTGACGCGCAGCGTTCGCTGGTCATTGCCGAGGAGCTTGGACAGGCTGATGATGCCGCTATCGCTGAACGGGTGATGGGCGAGATTGCGCTGGCTGCCGGCAATCTTGAGCTTGCTGATGGCTGTTTTACCCGCAGCAGCGCCGCATTAATCAACCTGGACAACCGGTATGAGTTAGGAAAAACCCGTTATCAACAGGCCCGTCTTGCCCTGGCGCGCAGTGATCACGCGACAGCGGCAGCGATGCGCGCGGAGGCCATCGCGATCTTCACCGAACTCGACGCCCAACGCGATCTCGCGCTTGCCCTTGCCTTGCCGGTGTGACACTGCCATTCTGTCTGAAAGGAGTTCGGTATGCGTCGCCTCGCGCTCTCGCTAATCATCCTCAGTCTACTGTTCGCTCCGCTGGCGTTCGTTCCCCAGCCAGCGCCAGTCGTGGCTGCCGAGGCAGAGCCGCTGTATCTGGCCAGTGTCACCGAATTGCCGCCGATCGACGAAATCGAACCGAATAATGTGATCGTTCCGCCGGGCGTTAATGCCCAGTGGATTGCGCAGGGTCGTCAGGATAGCTGGCGGCAGTCAATCACGGGCGTGATCTCCTCCTCGAGCGATATTGATTACGTGCGCTTCATGATCGAAGCGCCCGGCTCGCTGGTCTCTATCGATCTGACCGATCTCGGCGCCGATTACGATCTGGTCTTCGGCGGCGGAATTGATCCGGTGACCGGTCAGGGCGGCGCCACCGAGACGTTCGAGTTCGACAACGGAGAACGCGGGTTGGAAGGTGTGACTCAGGTTGGCGGACAGATCGCGTCGATCGGCGGGCAGATCGCATCGATCGGCGGGCAGATCGCATCGATCGGCGGGCAGATCGCGTCGATTGGCGGACAGATCGCGTCGATCGGCGGGCAGATTGCCTCGATTGGCGGGCAGATTGCCTCGATTAGCGTCAATTCGGGCACCCGCGACGAGCGGATCGAGACGATCGTCTGGCAACCGGGCCTCTACTTCGTTGCCGTTGCTCCGTCCAGCGCCGGCCAGTTCAGCGCTCGACCGTATCGACTGACGATCACCGTGCAGCGCAGCACGCTCGAGTCCCTCGGTCCGGCGCCGCATGTCGAATTTGTGATCGATGAGCCGGATCCGGATGTGACCACGCTCTACATTGTCAACTCAGCCCGGATGGCAGCGGTCTATCCCGATGATCCGGCGATTGCCACTATCATGCAGACGCTCAGTGATTACGTCTACAGCACTCCCCTGGTCTACGGTAACGATGAGTCGCCGTTGATCTGGGAAAAGGGCGCAGTGATCGATCTGGCAGAGCTTGCGCATATCAATGATACGCCCCCATTGAGCAATTTGCTCAGCGATTGGTCGCAGCTCGACGACATTGTCGCAACGCCTGATGACATGGAACTCCCATTGAGCAACTTGTTCAGAGACTGGTCGCAGCCGGCCAACCAGCGCAATCCGCTCTACGCCAATTATCTGGCCAGCATTATTGATCACGTGATCAAAGCCGCGATCGATCCAGATGATAATGGCCGTTCTGGTTCGGTGCGGATCAGGTATCGGATGGTCGCGAATACAAACGGTAATCTGGGTGACGAAACCAATCGGCGCACACCGTATCCGAATGTGCGGAATATCGTGTTGATCGGCAGCGATGAGTTCATTCCCTTCTTCCGGCTGCCGGATCTGACCACGATCGCCAACGAATCCGACTATCTGGATTATCTGAAGACGATTGACAGTCGCAGCAGCGGGGCCAGTATTATTGCGCCTGACAATCCGCTTGGCGCGGCGCTGCGCAATCGCATGATCCTGAGCGATAACCCCTACGGAACCGATCGTCCCTATCGTTTCTACGGCTTTCCGCTCTTCATCCCGCAACTGGCCGTAGGGCGCATCGTGGAAACGCCGGCGGAGATTGCCGATTTCCTGCGGCGGAACAGACCAATGTCGTTCGACAGCAACATTGACTTTCGCGAGACCGCAATCTACTCCTACTCTTACTCCATCACCGGCTACGACTTCCTGATCGACGGCGCCGAGGCCATTTCGCGCACACTGCGCCAGGCAACGGAGGATAGCGTCGTCGGTCAACGTTCGCTAATCAACAATGCCTGGGATCGGAGCAATTTTGAGAGCCTCTGGCTGGAGCAACCGCTCGACGCGCCAGGATTCTTCACTTCGACGCTCGAAGTCTTTTCTGGCACCACAACATTGCTCAGTTCTCTCAACGCTCACTTCGATCACTGGCAACTAATTCCTGCCGTGGCGCGCGGCAGCGCCCCCAATTTCCCGGCTGATCGGATTCTGGCGGTCACATATAATTCGGGATTTAGCTCGTGCGACTACTATCCTTCTGTATGTCCAGGCTTTTTCTACAATACCATCTATTATTCGGTTGGCTGTCACAGCGGCTATAACGTGCCGCGCAATGCGGTGATCGCGCCGGCGAATTTCCCGCGCGATTTCTATGCCGCCGACTTCGCCCAGGCTTTCAATCGCCATGCCGGCAACTGGATTGGCAATACCGGCTACGGCTATGGCACGCTCGATGGCGTGGATTACAGCGAACGGCTGGCCGCGCTGTTGAGCCAGGAACTGGCGCGCAATGAAGTGCGGCCTGATCCGGCATCAAATACCGGTGTGAGCTATGTAGGCCGCAGTATCGGTGACGCGCTGGTGACCGCTAAGCAGCGCTATTTGCGCACCGCAATCGGGCTGAATGAGTACGACTACAAGATTCTGTCGATCACCACGCTCTACGGTCTGCCGTGGAAGCGGGTCTTCGTCCCCAATCCGTTGACCGCGCCGATCGAGGATCTCAACGCCGAATTGCCGGTGAACGATCGCACCGCGCCAACGCCGACGTCGGGCAGTCAGATGACCCGCACGATCACCTTTACTATTCAGTACGATGCTAACTACCTGCGACCCACCCGCACCGGCCAGGCCATCCAGCTCAGCGCTGACGATTTCACCATTACTGATACCTTCCTGCTCGCGGAAACGTTTAACGTTACGCCGACCGTCACAGTGTTCAGTAACAATCTGATTGGCATGCCGGGGTTGCCCGCCTTTTCCTACGATATTACGGCTCTGTCGGGCAGCGACGATGATGATAACAATCCGAAGCCGCTGGTTGTGCGCGATGTGATCTTCCTCGGCGGTCAGTACAATACGGTCGAAAACTTCAATCCCACCGTCACCCAGATCATCACCGAGACCTTCACCCCTCTGATCACCTCGACGATTGAACCTGATTTCAGCGCCGGGATTGGGGTCTGGGTGCCTGACCGCTTCTTCGGTCACAGCAGTCTGGGCAGCAATGGCGACCGTCGCGATACATTGATCAGCGCCGCCGCTCAATTCCGGGCAACCAATGGCGTCACCGGCACGCTCCGCGCCTATACGCAGCTCGTCTATCAGGTGATCTATACTGATCCGGAGGCCAGCGGTGCCGCTCAGGCACTGGATGATGAAACGCCGCCGGTGATCGAGCGGGTACGCATTGCCGGTCAGGATGCGTTGCTGCAAACAGTGGCAACGCCTATCGAGGTGATCGTGACCGATCCCGATAATCCGACCAATCCCGATGTGACGGTGACCGGCGTGTATCTGGCCGATGATAATATCACCTGGACGCCGCTGAGTTTTACTCAGGATCCGGCGAACCGCAACCGCTGGGTTGCCAGTGTGCCGCGCAACTGGCCTGATGTGCGGTTGATCGTTACCGCGGTTGACGGCGCCGGCAATGCCGTGATGTACACGGCTAAGGGCGCATTTGCTCCGCCGACCTATCAGATATTCGTGCCGGTGATAGAAAGATTACCGCTGCCGCTCGCAACGACGCAGCCACCGACCTATCAGATGTTTGTGCCGGTGATATCCCGTTATACCAACTTTAGATACCTTGTTACGGATCGGTCAGCCACGCCAACGCTGCCTCAGCGAGATGGATGAGGCGGGAGCGCTTCGGAGCGTGGTTGCTGAGGCAGCGCAGAACGCGCGCCGAACGTTAGTGTGACCGGGATGGCGGCGGCGTGGTCATCTCCTGCTCGCCCTCACCCCTGCCCCCTCTCAGCGGGAGGTTCAAGGGCGGACAGAAAACATGGGCGCCAGCCTCGTTTTGCCTCATCGGAACGGCACAGGCTTGGGGTTGCGTTCCCCATCTCCACTGCAGGTGGAGATGGGGACAGGGGGTGAGGGCGTCTAAGGCGTCCCCAAGCCATGGAACGCCGTGCCGATCATGCGTTCTGTCCGCCCTTAAACAGCGGGAGGAGGGGGGAGCAGAAGCGGGCGCTGAGGCATGCTTCCCGCTGACTCGCCCGCGCACTGACGTGGATCGGGGCGGTGGTCACGCTCTCGCCTGCGCCTCACGCGCAAGGATCGGGCAATGAGGCCCGACTCCCACTGACGCAGGGGAGTGCTGTGCCTAAACTTTGTATTAGGCGCGAGCGCGCTCCCACGATGACTTGAAGCGCGACAGCGAAGCGCGTGTTTGCCAATCCCTGCGTCATTGCGAGCCGCGCTTCGCGCGGCGTGGCAATCCCCTGCCCTCCGTATGGATTGCGTTCACGGCCTTCCTGTCGCTGTCGTGGGGATTGCTGCGGGAGCTGTGTATCAGGGTGATGCCGCCTTCTGTCGGTAGAACCGTACCTCAGACGGCGCGCAGCATCCTTCCTCTACTCTGCCGTTACCATTGAGAGATATCAACGAGCAATGATGATATTCTGGTACAATACCTGGCATGATAACGGCATCTGCCCGTCAGCTTCATCCGTCGCTTCAGGCCGCGCTCTGGATGGTCGGCGCGCTGTTTTCGTTCAGCGCGATGGCTGTGGGTGGGCGCGAACTGGCCGCGGAACTATCGACCTTCCAGATCCTCTTTTTCCGCGGCTTGATCGGCCTGGCGATTGTTGGCGGATTGGCGTTGCGGCAGGGCGGCGCGGTCGTTCTGCGCACGCGCCGCTGGCTGTTGCACGTGGCGCGCAATCTGGCTCATTTCGTCGGGCAATACGGCTGGTTCTACGGCCTGGCCTTCATCCCGCTGGCCGAAGTCTTTGCAATTGAGTTTACCATGCCGCTCTGGACGGCCTTGCTCGCCAGTGTGCTGCTGCGCGAGCGGCTCACCCGCATTCGACTGGCGGCAGTAACGCTGGGCGTGTTCGGCACGCTCATCATTCTGCGTCCTGGCGCTGGCATCGTGCATCCGGCTGCGCTGGCGGTCTTGGTGGCGGCGTTTGGCTTCGCTGTTGCGCATGTTGCAACCAAGAAGCTGGTCAGCACCGAGTCGCCCCTGACGATCCTGTTCTATATGACGCTGATCCAGTTACCGCTCAGTCTGTTTCCTTCGCTCGCCAACTGGACTCTGCCCTCGTCGCAGGGCTGGCTATGGGTAGTCGTGGTTGGGATCGCTGCGCTCACTGCGCACTATTGCATGGCCCGCGCTTTGCGCCTGGCTGATGCCATCGTGGTGGTGCCGCTCGATTTTCTGCGCCTGCCGCTGATTGCGCTCGTGGGCGCGTTGCTCTACGGTGAAACTGTCACCTGGTCGCTGGCGCTCGGGTCGGCGCTGATCCTCGGTGGCATTGTGCTTAATCTGCGTGCCGAGCGGCGTTGAGCCAGAAGGTCTGTGCTACAATGCAGAAAGAAGTAGCCAGCGCGTTCATCTGATACACCGCTTCAACCATGAATGAACAGACCACGGTCAGCAACGGTCATCTGCTCCATCACATCGTCAGTTTTGGCTATCTGCTGCGCGAAATGGGCATTCCGGTCAGTCCCGGCCAGATCGTGGAGTTGATTGAGGCTATCGAGCACGTAGGTCTACTGCGGCGCGAAGACTTGCGGGCTACCATGCGCTGCATGCTGGTGCTGCGCAAAGAAGACCTGCCGTTGTTCGATGCGGCCTTCGAGTTCTTCTGGAAAAAGGCGCTCGGTGTCGATCTCGAACGCGAGATGATGCAGATGCTGTTGCCGCAGGTCAAGATTCCGCGCCGCCAGTTGCGGTTGCCGCGCCGCAAACCAGAGGCTGACGATGCCGACAGCAGCGAAGGTGAGCAGAAAGAGGAGTTTGATATTCAGCTCACGTTCAGCCGCGATGAGGCCTTGCGCACCAAAGATTTCGCCCAATGCACCTGGGAGGAGGTGCAGGCTTGCAAAGCGTTGATACAGCGCATGGAATGGCGCATCCAGCCGCGGCGCACGCGCCGTCGGCGTCCGGCGCGCGCGGGGCGCTTGCTTGATCTGCGGCGCACGCTGCGCCGGAGCTGGCGTTTTGGCGGTGAAGCGGTTGAGCTGTCGTGGCGCGATATTCGCACCGAGCCGCGACCGATCGTGCTCATCTGCGACATTTCGGGCAGCATGGAGCGCTACTCGCGGATCCTGCTCCAGTTTGCTCACGCCATTTCAGCCGGGCTGGGCGATGTTGAGACGTTTGTGTTCGGCACGCGCCTGACGCGCATTACCCGTCAGTTGCGCTACAAAGATATCGATGACGCGATCGATGCGGTGAGCAAACATGTGGTCGATTGGAGCGGCGGCACCCGGATCGGCGAAGCGATCAAGGAGTTTAACTATCGCTGGGGACGGCGCGTTCTTGGGCGCAGCCCGGTCGTGCTGTTGATCAGCGATGGCTGGGATCGCGGCGAACCTGAGTTGCTGGCCCGCGAGATGGATCGGCTGCAACGCTCGTGCCATCGCTTGATCTGGCTCAACCCCCTGCTCGGCACGCCCGGCTACGAGCCGCTCACGGTGGGCATGCAGGCGGCGCTGCCGTTCGTCGATGATTTTCTGCCTGTCCACAATCTGGTGAGCCTTGAACAGCTTGGCGCCAGGCTGGCTACGCTCAGTGCACAGCGCCCGGCTCGCCGCCAGCGCTTTGCCGTTTTACGAGGTTTGTGATGAGCAATCCGATGCAGTTGAAAGCGGAAGCTGACGCCCTGATCGCTCGCGGCAAGGCGCTGATCGCCACCGATCTGCCGCAGGCGACCGCTTTGCTGAATCAGGCAGTGAAGCTCTATTGGGCGGCGGGCGAGTACTACAGCGCGGCGGCGCAGACCGGGAACTACGGCTGGGCGCTGCGTCGCATGGGGCGACCCGATCTGGCCCGACCCTATCTGGCGCAGGCTGCCGAAATCTTTGCCGATCTCGGTCTGACCGATTTTGCCGAACGACATCGCGCCGCTGCCGAAGATGTCGCTGCCGATCTGACCCCAGAGTTTCTCGCCGGCCTGCCGCCAGTCGTGCGCCAGGCAATCGAACAAGGCGATGGCGCGGGGCTGCAATTCGCGATCAACAGTTTGCCGCCCGACCAGCAACAGACCGTGATCGATCGCCTGACGGCCATCGGTCTGATCAGTCTGGCTGAAAGCGATGAGGATACGGCGCAGGCAGTGCAACAGTTTGAACCACTGTTGCAGGCCATTGCTGCCGTGGCTCGCGGCGACGATCGTGAGCGCGCAGATGTCGAGCGCGCGCTGGCCGATCTCGAACGCAAAGGCTGGCGCATTCGCAAGGCTGTGCAGCAGATCTGGCAGGGTGAACGACGGCGCAAACGGCTCACCTACGGCCTCGATGAAGTCGATGCCGCCATCGTCAACCGGTTGCTCGACATTCTGGCTGCGTGAAGTGGCGCGATCCGGCTACCTGAAAAAACGCTTCAGCGCGGCCAGTGTCTCGGCAGGTGCCTCTTCAGGGAGAAAATGTCCGCCCGGCACGCTGTGCCCTTGCACATCGGCAGCGTACTCGCGCCACACATTCAACACATCGTATTTTCTGCCCACGAAGCCATTCGCTCCCCACAGCGCCAGCAATGGACACAACACTTTGCGCCCGGCGCGAATATCTTCTTCATCGTGCAGCAGATCGATGCTGGCGGCGGCGCGATAATCGGCGCAACTGGCGGCAATGGTTGCCGGATTGCGGAAGCAGCGCACGTATTCCGCAATGGCTGCCGGCGTAAACGCAGCCGGAGTGCGGCCCCAGTGGGCCAGTTTGCTGCCGATCCAAAACTCGGGATCGGCGCCGATCAATCGTTCGGGCAACGGCGCGGGCTGAATGAGGAAAAACCAATGGTAATAGGCCGTGGCAAACTCGCGATCCGCAGTCAGATACATGTGGCGCGTCGGCACAATATCCAGCACCGCTGCCCGGCGGATGCGTTGCGGATGATCCAGGCACATTCGATGCGTTACTCGCGCGCCGCGATCGTGTCCGGCGACGGAAAAGCGGAAAAAGCCCAACTGTTCCATCAGTGCCACCATATCGGCAGCCATCGTGCGTTTGCTGTAGGTGGCATGCGCTGGATCATCCATCGGCTTGTCGCTATCACCGTATCCGCGCAGGTCAGCGGCGACGACGGTAAACGACTCCGCCAGCGCCGGCGCGATGGCATGCCACATGCCATGCATCTGAGGGTACCCGTGCAAGAGCAGCAGCGGCGGACCGCTCCCGCCAATTGCGCCGGCGATCGTGATCCCGTTGACCCGCTGCCGAAACGGTGTAAATCCGTTAAGAATCGTCATTCCTTTCCTCCATAACTCAGTTGTGGAATTGTCTCTCATTTCACCACAAGATCGAGTATAATCTAAAACCATCCGGCATCAGCATAACCGTTTACTGTGAGTAAAAGGAGGAAACGACGTGGTTTCTCGTATGCGTGTGCTTATTCTGGTGTTGATCGCCTTGCTTGTCAGCGCCTGTGGCACGACCCCGACGACAGCGCCAACCGCTGCTCCCGCTGCCGACTCGGCGCCAGCCCCTGCTCCTGCGCAGACTCTCCGCTATGCCTTCGGCGGCGGCCCGGTTGGCGGTGTCTTCCAGGTCTATGCCGATGTGCTTTCGCTGATCATTAAGGAAAAGGTGCCCGGCGTCGATATTACGGCGGAGGGCACGGGTGGTTCTGCCGAGAATCTGCGCTCGGTGAACGCTGGTGATCGCCAGTTCGGCATCGTGTACTCTGGCGATGTTGCGCTTGGTGCGCTTGGTCAATTGCCCGATGATCCGACCGTGTACAGCAACGTGATGCCGATCGCGCCGCTGTACGGCGGAGTCGCGCACCTGGTCGTCTCAGAGCGCAGCGGGATCAATTCGGTGAGCGATCTGCCGGGTAAGCGCATTGCTCTCGGCAATGCCGGTTCGGGTGCCGCTCTGAGTGCGGAGCGCTACTTCAAGGCGCTTGGTCTGTTTGACAAGATCCAGGTCGAGTATCTGGGCTACTCGCAGGCGGCAGCAGCGATGGCCGATGGCCAGCTTGATGGATTCTGGGTGTTGGCCGGTTTCCCCAACGCTTCAGTGCGCGAAGCGGCGGCGGCCACCAAGATCAAGTTGATCGATATCTACACTCCTGGCGTCGAAGGCGGGTTCTTCGACCAGTATCCCTTCTACTCGCAGCGCGCTCTGACCGGCGGCGCGTATGATGGCGTTCCCAACGATGTGATGAGCTTCCAGGATACCGCGTTGTGGGTGGCCAACGCCAGCGTGCCTGAAGACATTGTCTATCAGGCGCTGAAGGCAGTGTATCTTGAAGGCGGGCTTGATCGGTTGCGCGAAGCGCATCCCTCAGCCAGTGAGATGGGTCTCGAAGTCGGTATTACCGGTATTGCCAACAAGCTGCATCCCGGCGCAGTCAAGTTCTGGACTGAGCAGGGTGTGCAGATCCCCGACGAGCTGAAGTAATCTCATGGAGTTAACGGGTACACGGTGCGGCTGATCCGGAACGGAGGGAGCGCTAGCTCCCTCCGCTGCGCTGCACATGAACGAGGAGTCTATGACCGGCCAACAATCAGCACAGGTTCCTGGAGCGCCTCCCGGCGATGAAGTCGATCAGGAGAAGGTTCGTCAGTATCTTGAGCAGGAAGAGAAGCCCACCCGCGCGCTCAATCGCTTCTGGAGCGCAGTTGTGGCCCTGATTGCGCTGGGGATGGCGGGATTCTACATCTACACTGCCGGAACGCTGCCGGCGCCCGTGCAGTGGCAGCGCGGCATCTATGTGATGCTGACGTTCATCCTCATTCTGCTGCTTTACCCCGGCGTGGGCAAACGCAGCCGCCTGCAACCAGTTGTGGGCGGGTTAGCCGACCGACTGCCGGGGCCGTTGCGCGCCATCATTGCGCCGCGAGGCGGGCCAACCATACTCGATCTGTTCCTGATCGTTGTCGTGGTCATCGTCGTTGGCTACTTCATTCTTAACTATCCGGCTTTACAGCGGCGGGCTGGGGCGTACAATTCAACAGATTTTCTTATCAGCATCATCGGTCTCATCGTCTCGCTTGAGATCGCGCGGCGCGTGCTGGGCTGGTCGATGACGCTGATCGGAATCTTTTTCATCCTCTACCTGCGCTTTGGTTTCGTGCTCTACGGTATTCCGGTGCTCGACACCTTCGCGCATCGGGGGCAGCCCTGGCAGCGGGTCGCTACGGTGCTTTTCCTCGATCAAGAGGGTGTGTTTGGCGTGATGGCCAATGTGCTGGTCAGTTACGTCATTCTCTTCATCTTCTTCGGCGCATTTCTCAACAAAGCCGGCGCCAGTCGGTTTTTCATCGACCTGCCGTTGGCGTTGGCCGGGCGCAGCACCGGCGGGCCGGCCAAGGTGGCAGTGATCTCATCGGCCCTGTTCGGTTCGATCTCCGGCAGCCCGATTGCCAACACGGTTAGTACCGGCACCTTCACCATTCCCTTGATGAAGCGGGCTGGCTTTCGTCCGCACGTGGCCGGGGCGATCGAGCCGGCGGCATCGATCGGGGGCGCATTTATGCCGCCGGTGATGGGCGCGGGCGCCTTCTTGATGTCTGAGCTGACCAATACGCCCTACTCAGTGATTGTGGCCATCTCAATTGCGCCCGCCATCTTCTACTTCCTTTCGGTGTTGACCATGGTGCACTTTGAAGCCAAGAAATTCGGTCTCAAGGGCATCAAGACCGAGCACACCGCCTGGGAGATTCTGCGTAATGAGTGGTATCTTGCGCTGCCGCTGGTCGTCGTCATTGTGATGCTGGCGCGTGGCTTTTCGCCGGGGTATGCGGCCTTCTGGTCGATCCTGTCGTGCATTCCGCTGATGTACATGCTGCCGGAAAATGTAGCCGATTTCAAAAATCCGGCAGCTCAGGGCGGTTCAGTGCTGCATGCGTTTGCGCGCAGTACGGTGCGGGTGATCAAGACGATCGGTGAAGCAATTCAGAAGGGTGTGCGCGACTCGCTGGTGATTGGCGCCACCGTTGGCGTGATCGGTATGATCGTCGGCACGATCTACGCTACCGGAGTTGGTCAGCGCTTTGCCAAAATCATCGTTGACCTGAGCGGCGGTGATATTCTGGCCGCAGTGGTGCTGATCGGCCTTGCTTCGCTCCTGCTCGGCATGGGTGTGCCGGTCACGGCGGCCTATCTCATTACTGCCGTGATTGCTGTGCCGGCGCTCACCAGTCTTGGCGTTGCGTTGCTGGCTGCGCACATGATCGTCTACTGGTTTAGCCAGGACAGCAACATCACGCCACCGGTCTGCGTGGCGGCCTATGCGGGCGCGGCGATCGCCGGCGCCGATCCCTGGAAAACAGGCTGGACATCGTTTAAGTTTGCCAAGTTGCTCTATGTCATGCCCATTCTCTTCGCATTTACGCCCGAAATCTTGTTGATCGGCGCGAGTGGTCAACCACTGGTCGATGTTGAATGGACAAAGGTTGCCCTGTCGTGGTTCTCGGCCACGCTTGGCACGATCGCTTTCTCGGCAGTGTCGATGTTCTATCTGGTGCGCAAAACCACGTGGTGGGAATGGATCATTGCCGCTCTCGGCACATTTTTCTGTTTCTGGCCGAACCTGCTCACCGATCTGCTCGGGATTGCGATCGTCGGAGCAGTCTGGCTCTGGCAATGGTACGATGTTCGTAAGCAACAACAGGCCAGGATGCAGTCGAGTGTGGCTGATTAGGCGCGGGAAGGAATTGCGACGATGCGCGAGATCATTGATGCAATTGAACGCTGGCTGGAGCGTGGCGAGCAGGTGGCAGTCGCAACCGTGGTGCGCGCGATGGGATCATCGCCGCGACAGGTTGGCGCCAAGATGGCTGTGTCGTCGGGCGGATCAATGATCGGCTCGGTCAGCGGCGGCTGTATCGAGGGGGCCGTCTTTGATGCCTGTCAGGAGGCGATAGCGACCGGCCAGGCTCGCCTGCTTCACTTTGGCGTTGCTGACGAGACGGCCTGGGAGGTGGGGCTGGCCTGTGGCGGCACGATCGATGTCTTCGTGGAGCCGCTGCGCTGACGACTACTGATCCAGAGGTCGCATGACAACGTTCTACGAATTGATGCGTGATGCGGTGCGCAATAATCGTTCGCTGGCAGTCGTGACGGTGCTGGCCGGCGGTTCGGTGGGGGCGAAACTGGCGCTGACCCCAGATGGGCAGATCTTCGGCGATCTCGGCGATCCTGCGCTCACTGCGCAGGCGGCGCAGGCAGCGCTACCGTTGCTGGCTCAGGGTGAGACGCGCGCGGTGGCGCTGACGCCGGAGGTCACCGTGTTTGTCGAGAGTGTAGTGCCGCCGCCAACGTTGTTCATGGTTGGCGGTGTGCATATCAGCATGGCGCTGGCGGCGATGGCGAAGGTGGTCGGCTTTCGCACGGTGGTCATCGATGCCCGTGAGGCCTTCGCGACTGACGAGCGATTTGCCCATGTCGATGAACTGGTGATCGCATGGCCCGATGAGGCGCTGGCCGGTCGGCTCGACGCGCGCAGCAGCGTGGCTGTGTTGACCCACGATCCGAAGCTCGACGATCCGGCATTGCGCGTGGCGCTGCGTTCACCGGCGCGGTACATCGGCGCGTTGGGCAGTCCGAAGACGCATGCCCGCCGCCTCGAGCGCCTCGCGGCTGAAGGGTTCACCCCGGCAGAGCTGGCGCGCATTCACGGCCCGATCGGGCTGCCAATCGGCGCAAAGACCCCGGAAGAAATTGCGCTGAGTATCCTGGCTGAGGTGGTGAAGGTTGCCCGCCTCGGCGCGGCGCAACCGGCAGCGTGAGCAGACGCCGCAAAGGCATGGGGAAACGTTGTTGCGTTTCTGCCAACGACCAGCCGCGCCTGATGTTCGGCAGCGGCTACGGTTCAGATATCCTGATTCTATAGCGCTGTTATCAGAGCATCATGCTGCTCTCGCGGCGCAATCTGTCGATCGATGACGGTCAAGCCCGCGACTGACCATCTGCGGAGGAGACGACAATGCAACCACTGGATCGTCGTCAGGCTGAATTACTCTACGAAGGCGCCCAGGCTTTGGTGCGCGGCGATAAGGAGCGCGCGCGCGAGCTGCTGCTCGAACTGGTGGAACTGAATGAACAGATCCCGGAGGCATGGCTCTGGCTGAGCGGCGCGGTTGATGACCCCGCCGATCAGCGTGTGGCGCTGGAGAATGTGCTGGCGCTCGACCCAAACAACCCCTACGCCCAGGAGGGTCTGGCCTACCTTGATGAGCAGGGGGTATAGCATCGTGTGTCGGCCAGGGTTCACAGAGCGCACAGCGACGCCGCTCGCGCCGCAGCGATGCGCAATCAATGTTGCCTCGTGTTTACAGAGCGTTACGCCACAGTACCTGCCCTGATCGATCACCCAGCTTTGCAAAGAACATGGAATGTCGTTTGGTCATAAATCATACCGACTTTAGATAGATTGTCACGTATCGGCCAGCCACGTCAACGCTGCCGCAGTGCGCAGGATGCGGCGGGAGCGCTCCGAAGAGCGGTTGCTGGGGCAGCACCGATCGCGCGCCGAACGCTGGTAT
>FWPU01004444.1_pt1 | contig 32619 bp, 30 predicted proteins | sample 2228361 | NCBI WGS metagenome assembly FWPU01 (sample SAMEA103939777, study PRJEB20133) | metagenome
CGCCGGCGACGCGCACGACGCGGCTCGCGCGAGCGACGCGGACGGCGCACCGGTCGACGGCGCGCTCGCGCGGCGCATCGCCGCCGCGACCGCCGCCCGGACCGTCGCCGAGCTCCTCGTCGCCCTGCGCGCGGCCTCCGTCCCGGCCGTCGCGTGCCCGGTCTTCCCCGGCCTCGTCGACGACGAGCAGACGCGCGCCAACGGCTACTGGTGGCGCGACGCCCACCCGGAGCTCGGCGAGGTCGTGCAGACCGGCGCCGTCCTCGGCTTCTCGCGGACGCCGATGCGGCTCGGCCCGACCGCGCCGCTCCTCGGCGAGCACTCGGTCGAGATCCTGCGCGAGGCCGGGGCCGACGAGGCGACGATCGCGCGCCTCGTCGCGTCGGGTGTCGTCGTGCAGGCGGACGTCGCGAACGCGCGCGGCGCGCGGTCCTAGCCGGTCAGTCGGTCAGCCGCTCGCGCGCGATCAGATCGTGTCGTCGACCGCGTCCTCGCGGGTCGTCGGCGCGGGGCGCTGCTGGATCGGCTCCCAGCGCCGCTCCTGCTCGCCGACGTAGATCTGGCGCGGACGGGTGATCTTCTGCTCGGGATCGCGCACCATCTCCGCCCACTGCGCGAGCCAGCCCGCGGTGCGCGGGATCGCGAACAGCACGGGGAACATCTTCACCGGGAAGCCCATCGCCTGGTAGATGATGCCCGAGTAGAAGTCGACGTTCGGGTAGAGCCGGCGGGTCACGAAGTAGTCGTCCTCGAGGGCGATCCGCTCGAGCTCGAGCGCGATGTCGATGAGCGGGTTCTTGCCCGTCACCTCGAACACCTCGTACGCGAGCTTCTTGATGATCTTCCCGCGCGGGTCGTAGTTCTTGTAGACGCGGTGGCCGAAGCCCATGAGGCGGGCCTCGCCGGACTTGAAGCGCTTGATCGCCTCGGGGACGCGCTTGACCGAGCCGATCTCCTGCAGCATGCGGATCACCGCCTCGTTCGCGCCGCCGTGCAGCGGCCCGTAGAGCGCGGCGACGCCCGCCGCGACCGCGGAGAACGGATCGACGTGCGAGCTGCCGACCGAGCGCACGGCGTTGGTCGAGCAGTTCTGCTCGTGGTCGGCGTGCAGGATGAAGAGCACGTCGAGCGCGTGCTCGAGCACCGGGTTCGGCTTGTACTGCCGCTCCGTCATGCGGAACAGCATCTGGAGGAAGTTGCCGGTGTAGCTGAGATCGTTGTCCGGGTAGACGTACGGCAGCCCGCGGTTGTGCCGGTAGGCGAACGCCGCGAGCGTCGGCACCTTGCCGATCAGGCGACGCGTCTGCAGCCGGCGCGACTCGAGCGAGTAGATGTCCTTCGCGTCGGGGTAGAACGTGGAGAGAGCGCCGATCGTCCCGACCAGGATGCCCATCGGGTGCGCGTCGTGGCGGAAGCCGTCGATGAACTTCTTCACGTTCTCGTGCACCATCGTGTGGATGGTGATGTTGTGCCGCCACGCCTCGAGGTGCTTGGCGTCGGGCAGCTCGCCCTTGACGATCAGGTAGGCGGTCTCCAGGTAGGTGCTGTTCTCGGCGAGGTCCGCGATGTCGTACCCGCGGTAGCGCAGGATGCCGCGCTCGCCGTCGATGTACGTGATGCGGCTCTTGCAGGTCGCGGTGTTGGTCAGGCCTGGGTCGTAGCTGACGAGCCCTTGACCGTCGGGCCCCTTGACCTGCTTGAAGGCGTCGGCGCGGATCGCGTTGTGCTCGATCGGCACCTCGTACTGCTGACCCGTACGGTTGTCGATGATCGTCAAGCTGTCCTTCGGCATGGCGTTGCGTCGCTCCCTCTCTGTGTGTTGTCTTTTCCCTATAGCACGAAGGCCGGGGCGTGCCGTGGTTGACCCCGCGGGGCGCCGAACCCATCATCAAATACACGGGATACGCGAATTGCGGTGCATGACACCATGGGAGAAGGATCCGTAGTCTACGACAAGACGACGGCGCTGATCGTGGTCGACGTGCAGAACGATTTCGCCGACCCGAAGGGCGCGCTGTACGTCGCGAAGGGCGAAGAGGTCGTGCCGGTCGCGAACCGGGAGATCCGCCGCGCGGTCGAGGCCGGGAGCCCCGTCGCCTACACCCAGGACTGGCATCCGCCCGTCACGCCGCACTTCGCGAAGGACGGCGGCACGTGGCCGGTGCACTGCGTGCAGGGGTCGTGGGGCGCGGAGCTCCATCCCGAGCTGGTCCGGGTCGAGGGCAAGATCATCAAGGCCGGCGCCGGCGGCGGCGAGGGCTACTCGGGCTTCATCGAGAAGGACCCGGTGACCGGCGCGGAGACCCCGACCGGGCTCGCCGAGTGGCTGCGCGAGAAGGGCGTCGAGCGCGTGGTCGTGCTCGGCCTCGCGACCGACTACTGCGTGAAGGCGACCGCGCTCGACGCGGTCCGCGAGGGCTTCAAGGTCGTCGTGCTGCGCGACGGGGTGCGCGCAGTCGAGCTCCAGCCCGGCGATGGCGAGCGCGCGCTCGCCGAGATGGAACGCGCGGGCGTGGTCGTCGCCTAGACGTTCGCTTGAAAAGTCGACGATGAGCGGCGAAGGCGCACGGCCCGGCGATCCCGAGCTCGCGATGCTCGCCGACCTCTACGAGCTCACGATGGCCGCCGCCTACGTCGCGCACGGCCTCGACCGGCCCGCGACCTTCGAGCTCTTCCTGCGCAGGCTGCCCCGCGAGCGCGCGTTCCTCGTCGCCTGCGGTGTCGAGCAGGCGCTCCAGCACATCGAGAACCTCCGCTTCACGCCGGCGGCGCTCGCCTACCTCGAGGGGCTCGGCATGTTCCACCGCGCCTTTCTCGACCGGCTCGCGAACCTTCGCTTCACCGGCGACGTGTGGGCGATCCCCGAGGGCGAGATCTGCTTCGCCGGCGAGCCGCTCCTGCGCTTGACGGGGCCGCTGGTCGAAATCCAGCTTCTCGAGACGTTCTTCCTGAACTGCGTCGGCTTCCAGACGATGATCGCCTCGAAGGCGGCGCGCGTGGCGATCGCCTGCGAGGGCCGGCCGTTCATCGACTTCTCCGCGCGGCGCGACCACGGCGCGGACGCCGCGCTCGGCGCGGCGCGCGCGTCGTACATCGCCGGCGCGGCGGCGACCTCCAACGTGCTCGCCGGGATGCGCTACGGCATCCCGCTCGGCGGCACGATGGCGCACTCGTACGTGCTGAGCTTCCCCTCAGAGGCGGAGGCGTACCGCGTTTTCGCCCGCGCCTTTCCCGAGCGAAGCACGCTGCTGATCGACACCTACGACACGGTCGAGGGGGCGCGGATCGCGGCGCAGGTCGCGACCGAGCTCGCGCCGGAGGGCGTGCGGGTGCAGGCCGTCCGCCTCGACTCGGGCGACCTCCTCGAGCTGTCGCGCGCCGTGCGCACGATCCTCGACGAGGCGGGGCACCCGGAGATCCGGATCTTCGCCTCGGGCGACCTCGACGAGTACGCGATCGCGCGGCTCGTCCGCGCCGGCGCGCCGATCGACGCGTTCGGCGTCGGGACGCGGCTCGGGACGAGCGCCGACGCCCCGTCGCTCTCGGTCGTCTACAAGCTGGTCGAGGACGTGGCGGGGCCGAAGGCGAAGCGCGCTCCCGGCAAGGTCTCGCTGCCCGGCCGCAAGCAGATCCACCGGCGGATCGGGCCGGACGGCGAGATCGACGACCTGCTCACCCTCGCCGACGAGCCGCCGCCGCCGGGCACGCGCCCACTTCTCGCACAGATGATCTCCGGCGGGCGGCGCGTCGCGCCCGCCCCGAGCCTCGACGAGATCCGCGCCCGCTGCACCGCCGCGGTGGCTGCCCTGCCCGCGCGGCTCAAGACGCTGGAGCCGCTCGAGCGTCCCTTCGAGCCCCGGGTCTCGGCGGCGCTGCGCGCGGTCGCCAAGCGGCTCGCGGCCGGCTCCGGATCGATTTGAGGTCGGCGTGGCACGGAAGCGGCCCCCTGCTTCCGCGCCACGCCCCTCTGGGTCCGAGCTCGATGCAGCTACGATCCCAACCGTCGGAGGGCGACGGCGCGAGATTCTTTTGCATGATCCGTGCCGGACTCGCCGGCGTTCCGCCGACCGCCCCGGCTCCCGCGTCCGGGGTCGCGAAGCCGAGCGCGCCCGTGCAGGCGGGCGGGTTTGACAGCCGGCGTCGGACCGTGCTCTTGGCTTCGGCCGCACGGGCGACGCTCGTGCGCGCTACAGTGTACACTTCCCGGTGAAACCGTCCTCCACAGACTTCAGCACGAGCGGCACCTGCGCCGTCTCCGGCATCGGCCTGTCGCGCTTCGGCAAAGTGCCCGGAACGAGCGCCCTGGGGTTCTGCCTCGAGGCCTCGGCGAACGCGATCGCCGACGCGGGCATCTCCAAGAGCGAGATCGACGGCGTCCTGGTCCTCATGCCGCCGCAGATGGGCGAGCAGCACGGCTGGGCGTCGCGCGTCGCCGTGCTGCTCGGCCTCGAGCCGGCCTACTGCGCGACCATAAACATGGGCGGGGCGACCGCCTGCGGCATGATTTAGACCGCGGTCGCCTTGATCGGCGCCGGTATGTGCCGCGCCGTGCTGTGCGTCTTCGGCGCGCAGCCCAACCCGCAGGGCGTGCTGCCGACGCTCTTCGGCTCGCAGTTCGCGATCCCCTACGGCGACGTCGGCGCCATGCCGTTCATGGGGCACGTCGGACGGCGGCAGATGCACGAGCTCGGCATCACCTCCGAGCAGTACGGCGCGATCGCGGTCGCGTTCCGCAAGCACGCGTCGCGCAACCCGGCGGCCCAGAAGCGGGAGCCGATCACGATCGCCGACCACCAGGCGTCGCGCTTCATCGTCGAGCCCCTCCACCTGCTCGACTGCTGCCTCGTGACCGACGGCGGCGGCGCCTTCATCGTCACCTCGACCGAGCGGGCGCGCGACCTCCGGCACAAGCCGGCGCGGATCGCGGGCGTGGGCCAGCAGCACTCCTCGGAGATCGTCCACCCCGACAGCACCGCCGAGCGCGGGCTGGGCGGCGCGCGCGCCGCGGAGACGGCGTACCGGATGGCCGAAATCACGCCGCGCGACGTCGACGTCGTGCAGCTCTACGACGGCTTCACCCCGCTCGTCGTGCACGAGCTCATCGCCTACGGCTTCGCCGCGCCCGAGGAGGTCGGCGCCTTCGTCGCGGCGGGCAACCTCGAGTTTGACGGCGGCCGGCTTCCGGCCAACACCGCGGGCGGGCTCCTCTCGGAGGGACACCTGAGCGGCTTCGGCCACGTCGCCGAGGCGGTGCGCCAGATCCGCGGCACGTCGACGTCGCAGGTCCCGAACGCGCGCGTCTCGATGGTGACCGGCTACGGCGGCGCGCCGCACGAGGCGCCGCCGACGGTCGCGTACACGGTGGCCGTGCTCACCGACTAGCGGGGACCATGTTCAAGATCGAGAAGCCCTTGCCCATGCCCACGGAGGACTCGGCGCCCTACTGGGAGGGCTGCCGCGCCGGCGAGCTCCGTGTCCAGCGCTGCGCGGCGTGCGGCATGCTGCGCTGGCCGCCCGCGTCGCACTGCGCGCGCTGCCTCTCGCCGGAGCACGCGTGGGTCCCGCTCTCCGGGCGGGGCAAGGTGTACTCCTGGATCATCGTGCACAAGTCGCAGCATCCGGCGTTCTGGGGCGACCCGTTCAACGTCGCGATCGTCGAGCTGGACGAGGGGCCGCGGCTGCACACCAACCTGGTCGAGGTGGAGCCGGGCGAGATCCGGCTCGGGATGCCGGTCGAGGTCGTGTTCGAGAAGCAGGACGACCAGATCTCGCTGCCGAAGTTCCGCCCGGTCAGGTAGCCCGGGCCGGCCGCCGGGCCGCGCGGGGGCCGAGCCCGGCGCGGAGCTTGACAAGCGGGCACCCGCCGTTCGCTAATCGCCCAACGGAGGTTCGCACGTGAAGGCGCATCGAACGGTGGCACGCGGCAAGGCGAAGGCGCGGCGCGCGGGCGCGATCACCCGTCCGTTGAGCGCGGGCGCGGCGACGCGGCGACGCACGGCGGCCGCCATCGACCCGGTCACCGCGGAGATCATCCGCGGCGCCATGGAGACCGTCGCCTTCGAGATGGCGACGCACGTGAGCCTGACCGCGACGACGCCGATCCTGAACCAGTCGAACGAGCGCAACGCGACGATCCTCGACGCGCGCGGCTGCCTCGCGGCGCTGTCGGTCGGCATCCCGCAGTTCATGCTGTCGAGCACGCTGCCGGTCCGCTTCGCGCTCGAGTTCTTCGGCCGCGACGGCCTGTACGAGGGCGACGTGCTGGTCGCCAACGACCCGTACCACGGCGGCGGCCACCTGCCGGACTACAACGTCTTCGCGCCGGTCTTCAACGACGGCGAGATGGTGCTGATCGCGTCGATCCAGTGCCACCACGCGGACACCGGCGGCGGCGCGCCCGGCGGCTACAACGTCGACGCGCCGGACATCTGGGCGGAAGGCGTCCGCTTCCCGGCGCTCAAGATCTTCGAGAAGGGCGTCGAGCGGCGCGACGTCACCTACATGATCGCGACCAACAACCGGACGCCGACCTTCCTCGGCGACCTGCGCGCGCAGATCGGGGCGGCGCAGCTCGGCGTCAAGCGCCTGCGCGAGATCTGCCAGCGCTGGGGCAACGACACGGTCCGCGCCGCGGTCGACTACATGATCGAGTACGCGAAGCGGCGCTTCAAAGCCGAGGTCGCCTCCTGGCCCGACGGCGTCTACGAGTCGGACACCTACGTCGATCAGGACCCGAAGGGGAACAAGGACATCCACGTCCACTGCAAGATCACGATCAAGGGCTCGTCGATCACCGTCGACTTCACCGGCTCCGACGACCGTCCCGAGATCGAGGCGTACTCGACGTTCGGCAACACCCGCGGCTACGTCGTCGCGCAGCTCGCGGCGATGATGGCCCCCGACATCCCGAAGAACGAGGGCTTCTTCGACTCGATCGAGCTGATCGTGCCCGAGGGCTGCTGCCTGAACCCGCCGCCGGGGCGCTCGGTCGCGGCCGGCACGCACCACCCCGGGACGGAGGTCGGAGAGGCGATCGCCAAGGCGCTGTCGAACGTCGTGCCGGCGCGCTGCTGCCCGCAGATCTACAAGATGGGCATGCCGACCGTGATCTTCGGCACGAACCCGCGCACCGGGAAGACCTTCATCGACCACTCGGTGGACACCTTCGCGGCCTACTGCGGCGCGGTGCAGGGCCAGGACGGCTGGGGCGCGATGAACGTCTCGTTCGGCAACCTGATCCGCGCGACCGCCGAGATCAACGAGTCGATCTTCCCGGTGCGCCACCTGTGGCGCGACTACGACACCGACTCGGGCGGCGCGGGCGAGTACCGCGGCAATTGCGGCAGCGTCTACCGGAAGCAGGTCCTCACCCCGTCGACGGTCTACACCTACGTGGTGGGCCGGAGGTACCCGATGCCCGGCATCGCCGGCGGCAAGGACGGCTCGCCGAACGAGCTCCTGGTCCGCGTCGGACCGAACGGCGAGCGCCTGCCCGGGACGCGCGTGATCGGCGACAAGTCGGAGCGCGTCCTGCACGAGGCGGGCGAGTGCTACGAGTACCACTACGGAGGAGGCGGCGGCTGGGGCGACCCGCTGAAGCGTCCGCCCGAGAAGGTGCTGGAGGACGTGCTCGACGAGTACGTGAGCGTCGAGGCGGCGCGGCGCGACTACGGCGTGGTCTTGACGGGCTCGCTCGAGGACCTGACGCTCGCGGTCGACTACGAGGCGACCGAGCGGCTGCGCGCGCAGATGGCACGGAGCTGAGCGGGCGATCCGCGTCGCTCGTCTCTCGTCGCGGCTGCCGGGCGTGGTATTCTTCGCCTGGCAGGAGGGTTCGCGGATGAGGCGTACGCGTACGAGGATCGGCCGAGCGCCCGCGAAGGTGCCCCTGCGCTCGCTCTGGCTCGCGCTCGCGCTCGCGCTGCCGGGGAGCGCCGGCGCGGAGGGGAGCTCGTGCATGCTTGACGGCCGGGAGTACCCGGAGAACAGCTACGTCTGCTCGGGCGGGCTCCAGCTCTACTGCAGCAACGGCACGTGGCAGACCGTCAACGGCGCGCGCTGCGACGAGCCGACCGGATCCTACCTCGGTCCGCGCCGCCCGTTCGAGGAGAAGAACCCCGAGCTGGTACCGGAGTTCTACAAGGAGAAGTACCCCTGGCTCCACCTCGAGTAGCGCTTCACTCGACGTCGAAGCGCTTGCGGAACGCCTCGAGCTGACGCGACGAGCCCACCACCACGAGTCTGCATCCCGGGCCGAGCCGCAGATCCGCGGGCGGGTTGGTCTGGAGGGTGCCGTCCTCCTCGACCGCGATCACGTTGAGGCCGGTCGCATCGCCGATGCGGCTGTCCTCGAGCGTCACGCCCTCGAGCTTCTTCGGGACGGGCTCGATAAAGACCTCGGTCTGCTCGCCGAGCAGCATCGTCTGGCGCCCGCGAGCGATGGCGAAGATGTGCTCGATGCCGAGCCAGGCGTAGCTCAGCACGAAGTCCGCGCCGGCCCGGTGGATGGCCTCGATGTTTCGCTCGTGGGTGATGCGGCTCACGATGCGTAGCTCGGGGTTCAGGCGGCGGCAGTAGATCGCGAGGTAGATGTTCATCGCGTCGTCATTCGTCGTGAGCAGCACGGCGGGCGCCTGCTCGATGCCCGCGTCGCGCAGCACGTCGCGGTCCGCCGCGTCGCCGACGATCACCCGGTCGGCGCCGGCGTGCAGCGCCGCCTGGTCGGGGGCGCGCTCGACGAGGTGCACCGGGAAGTCCCGCGCCTTGATCGCCGCAACCGCCGCCCGGCCGACCTTGCCCGCGCCGATCACGATCGCCGGGTTGTAGTTCGTGTCGTAGATCACGAGCAGCTCGTCGAGGGCGCGGATCTGCTCGGGCGTCCCGACCACCACCGAAACGCTCGTGTTGGCGAGCACCGTGTCGGGCGTCACGGGGTGCATGCGGCCGCGCTCCCACACCCCGATGAAGTTGATTCCGATCTCCTCCCGGAGCTTGAGGTCGCGGATCCGCTTGCCCGCGAAGCCCGTGTTGTGCACCGCGAACTCCGCGACCTCGAGCCCGTGCAGCGAGCCCACGACGTACGCCCGCGCGTGCCCGGCGTTGATCCGGTTGGCCAGCATCTCGCCGAGACGCTGCTTGAGCGGCAGGACGTGCGTGCAGCCGCTGAGCTCGAGGATCTCGACCGAGTCCTCCACCTCGACGATCGCCGCGATCGGCACGTGCGGCGCAACCTCGCGCACGGTGAGGACGATGTTGGTGTTCGTCGTGTCGCTGCGGTTCGCGACGACCAGCGACGCGTTCGCGACGCCGACCCGCTCGTACGTCTCGCTGCTGTCGACGTCCCCGGCGATCACCGAGATCCCTTCGGCGTGCATCGCGCTCGCGATGACGGGATCCGGCTCGATCACGAAGTACGGGATGTCGTGCAGCCGGAGGCGCTCGATCAGCCCCGGCGCGATCGCGTCGTAGCCGCAGAGCACGACGTGGTGCGCCGTGTCGGCCGGCACCGAGCGCGGCGCGCGCATGCGCACCCGCGCCTCGAGCCTCGGCGCGTAGAAGTAGCGGATGAAGGTGAACGGCAGGACGATCAGCAGCAGGAAGACGCCGGAGAGCAGGACGAGGACCGAGAACAGACGCCCGACGTCGCTGTGGAAGGTGATGTCGCCGAAGCCGAGCGTCGTCATCACCGTGAGGGTCCAGTAGAACCCCGTGACCCACGAGTACGCCCGGCGCTCGACGTAGCGCATGATGAGGTGGAAGAGCACCGAGTAGGCGACGATCACGCCGACCAGGAAGGCGAGATACTTGAGCAGGGCGGCGGCGTTGCGCCGGTCCTCGGCGGTGGCGAGGAGGGCGGCGAGCTACGCGGGCAGGAACTTCATGGGCCGGCAACCGTCGAGGACGGACCTGCCCAGCCTATCAGGTCGCGCGGTCTCTCGACACACGGGCACCCGGAGAAGCGCTTGCGGGACGCGAGACGACGGGGGAGGATGACCAAAAGGCGTTGCGAGTGGGCGCAGAGCGACCAGACCCGCTCGGACGGCGCCGCCCTCGCTGCGGTGGCGCGGCGACGGCGCGTGGCCGCAAAGGAGAATCTTCCGTGAAGGTAGCAAAGGAAACGGTCGTCACGATCGACTACACGCTCACCGACAACGACGGAGAGGTGATCGACACCTCGCTCGGGCGTGATCCGCTGTCGTACGTGCACGGCGTCGGCTCGCTCGTGCCGGGCCTTGAGGCGGCGCTCGAAGGGAAGAGCGCCGGGGACACCCTGACCGTCGCGGTCGCGCCGAGCGAGGGCTACGGCTACCACGACCCGGCGCTAATCCACGTCGCGTCGCGCTCGCAATTCGCCGGCATCGACGACATCGAGGTCGGCATGCGCTTCCGCGCGGGCTCGGACGAGGAGACGATGATCGTCACCGTGGTCGCGGTGGACGGCGACGACATCACGCTGGACGCGAACCACCCGCTCGCCGGCGTGACGCTGAACTTCGACGTGAAGGTGCTGAACGTCCGCCCGGCGACGCCGGCCGAGATCGCGCACGGCCACCCGCACGGGACGGACGGGACGAACCATCGACACTGAGCGGCGCGCCCCGGCGGTCGCCGTCGCGCTCCTCGTCGCAGCGAGCCTTCTCGCCTGCGGCGACGTAACGCGCGAGCCCGCCGCGGGCACGCCCTTTCCCGCGACCGGCGATCCCGGCACGGAGGAGTGGCGTCCGGTGCCGCGCGAGCGCGTCGCCGCGGAGTGCGGCCTCGACCCGGAGTTGCTCGACGCCGCGGATGCGCGGATCGGCCGACCGTACGCGGTCGTGTGCCGCGGGCTCCTGTGCCACGAGCACTACCCCGGACGCCCGGCGCAGGCGGACGAGGCGACCGAGGTCTTCTCGGTGACCAAGACGCTCGGCGCCACGGTCGTCGGCGCGGTCGCGTACCGGACGCGCGACCTGCCCCGCACCGGGCGCAAGACCGGTCCGCTCTCACGAGGACCGGGTCGACCACTGGCTCGACGCGTTCTCCCTCAACCCCGACGCGCGCATCGCGCACGTCCTCGCGATGCTCGCGCACAACGAGGACCTCTCGTTCGGGGCCCGGACCTTCCTCTACGACGCGAGCGGCACGATCCAGATCAACCGCCTGAGCGACGTCCTGAACACGGCGATCGCCCAGGACCCCGACCGCCTGGGGCGCGACGTCGAGGAGTTCACCCGCCGCTTCGTCTTCGAGCCGCTCGGCATGCGGCGCTCGCGCTGGTCGGGAGGCAGGCCGGACAAGATCTTCGCCTACTCCTGGGAGGCGAGCGTGCGCGACATGGCGCGGCTCGGGCTGCTGCTCGTGCACGGCGGCCGGTGGAACGGCGAGCAGCTCCTCTCCGCCGAGTGGGTCAGCCGGATGACGCATCCGGCCTCCGAGGACGCCAACACGGGCTACGGGTACTTGACGTGGCTCAACGCGAGCTGGGGCTACACCTTCAGCATCCGCAAGCTCGAGACCCAGCTCGATCCGTGCGCGCCCGTCGCGGTGAACCGGATCTTCCCGCACGGCCTCTCCGAGGCCACCGACTGCGGCTACCAGCCGCCGTACGACTGCGAGCAGCAGCTCGACGCGGGCGTGTGGTACGCGCACGGGCTCTTCGGCCAGTACATCGTCGGCCACCGCGGCCTCGACCTGGTGCTCGCCGTCAAGGACTTCGGCGACCTCGACGGGCCGCGCCGCCTGTGGGACGCGGTCCGCCCCGCGCTCGTCGCGCTCGACCCCGAGTTCCGCGGCGACGAGGCGGCGTTCTGCGCGCCCTACGGCGACAACGCCTACGCGCCCGACCTGCCCGCCGCCGGACGCCGCTGAGCGCGCGGGCCTGCGCCCCGCGCGGGGAAGCGGGCTCCCCGGTCAGTTCGCCCAGTACACGAACTCGTCGTCCGGCCGGTCCGGCACGCCGAGCGGGTGGTCGATCGCGACCGGGCCCTCGATCAGCGCCGGCCACGCGGGCTCGACCATCTGCGCCTCGTGCGCGGCGAGCACGAGCGACAGCTCGCGCACCTTGTCGGGCTGCTCGTCGGCCAGGTTGGTGCGCTCGGTCGGGTCCGACTCGAGGTGGAAGAGCCAGGTCTTCCTCGGCCGCTCCGAGACCTGCAGCTTCCAGCCGTCGGCGAGAAGCGCGCGGTAGTGTCCCGAGCGCCAGAACAGCGCGCGGCCGGGCCGCGCGACCGGCTCGCCGCGCGCGAGCCGCACGAGGTCGATCCCGTCCATCGGGCGGTCGGCCGGCATGGGGGCGCCGGCCGCGGCGGCCGCGGTGGCGAACACGTCGACGTGCGCGGCCGGCGCCTCGACCACGATGCCGGCCGGCAGCCGCGCCGGCCAGCGGAGAAAGAACGGCACGTGCACCCCGCCCTCGAAGAAGGTCATCTTCCAGCCGCGGTAGGGGTGGTTCAGGTCGGGCAGCCCGACGTAGTTCGCGGCGCCGTTGTCGCTCGTGAAGATCACGAGCGTGTTCTCCTCGAGCCCGTTCGCCTCGAGCGCGTCGAGCACCTTGCCGACGCCGCGGTCGAGCGCGCGGATCATCGCCCCGTAGACGCGCAGCGTGTGGTTCTCGATCCCGGCGAGGGCGTCGTAGTCCGAGCGCAGCGCCTGGAGCGGCGTGTGGGGTGCGTTGAACGCGAGGTAGAGGAAGAACGGCCGGTTGCAGTTCGCCTCGATCGCGCGCGCCGCCTGCTCGGCGAGGTAGTCGGTCATGTACGCGTCGGGCGCAAAGCGCGGCCCGCCGTCCTTGCGCACCGCGAAGTCGAGGTTCGCCCAGAGGAAGGCGTCGATCGGATCGAACTCTTGTCGAGACTCGACTGCGTCGGGATGGCCGACGGGCAGGTAGAGCGCCGCACCGGGAAAGAAGCCCAGGTACTCGTCGAAGCCGTGCGCCGCGGGCTGCATGTCGGGCGCTGCGCCGAGGTGCCACTTGCCGATGCCGATCGTCCGGTAGCCGTGCTCGCGCAGCAGCTCGGCGACCGTCACCTCCTCCTGGCGAAGGCCCTGCTCCGCGAGCGGCGGGACGTCCGCCTCGCGCTCGGTGAAGTACCTCGGCGGGCGCGCATCGTTGCGCCCCCAGTACGCGATCAGGCGCATGAACGGCTTCGGCGCAGGCGTGAACTCGAAGCCGAAGCGCGTCGGGTAGCGTCCGGTGAGGATCGCGGCGCGCGACGGCGCGCAGGTCGCGTTGCCGCTGTAGCCGTTGCGCAGCTCGACGCCGTCGCGGGCGAGCGAGTCGATGCGCGGGGTCGGCACGGCGCCGTTCGCCACGCCGCCGCCCGCGAAGGTCAGGTCGTTGTATCCGAGGTCGTCGGCGACGATGACCACCACGTTGGGCGGGCGCTCGGCGGGCGGCGTCGCGGCCGTCGCCGGCCCCTCCTGCCAGACCACCTCGCGCGTCGGTCCGACCGGGTCGCGCCAGCGGTTGAGCCAGCCGGGCAGGCGCAGCGCGAGCGCGTCGAACGACAGGTACAGGGCCAGCGCCAGGGCGCCGACGACGCCGAGGAGGAGGACCGCGAGACGACGAGCCATGCCGCGCTTGTGCCCTATTTGCACTATAAATGCAAATAGTTTTCGTAGCCGGGCGCGGCTCGCGGCCGGGCGCGGCCGCGCCTCACGGGGCGCGGAAGAAAGTCTGCCGGTAGTGCCGCAGCTCGGCGATGCTCGCCCGGATGTCGGCGAGCGCGGTGTGGTCCTTGCCTTCCTTCTCGAACGCGGCGACGCCCGGGAACCAGGCTCGGGTCAGCACCTTGAGCGTCGAGACGTCGACCTGGCGGTAGTGCAGGAAGCGCTCGAAGGTCGGCATGTAGCGGGCGAGGAAGCGGCGGTCGGCGTGGACCGAGTTGCCGGCGAGGATCCCCTCGCGAAACGCGCAGTGCTGGGCGACGAGCGCGACCGCCTCGCTCTCGACGTCGCGCAGCGAGTGACGTGAAGTGCGGACCCGGTCGAGGAGCCCGTTGCTCGTGTGCATCTCGCGCACGTACGGCTCCATGCGAGCGAGCACCTCGTCCGGCTGCCAGACGACGCGCTCGAGCTCGGCGAGCGGCTCGAGATCCTTGCGCGTGATGATGACGGCCATCTCGAGGATCGCGCAGCTCTCGACGTCGAGGCCGGTCATCTCGAGGTCCACCCAGACGAAGGTCGGATCGTGCTCGCTCATGCGTCCTCCCTCCTCCCTTCGTGCCCCGGATGACCGTGCGGGTCCAGCCGCCGCGTCGCGGCGCCCCGGGTTTACAGCGGGCCAGCGACGTACGATGCTGGCTTCCGGTGTACGGCTTCCTCGAGCAGCTCCTGCACTACTTCGACCGTCCGCACGTGGGTGTGCCGGAGGAGCCGGTGGGCGGACCCGCCGCCTGGACGGGCCGCGAGCTCGCCGCCTCGGACGCCTGGCGCGAGCGCCTGACCGCGGCGCAGGCGGCCGAGTTCGAGCGCGCGGTCGCCACCGCGCTCGCCACCGGACGCCCGCTCGCGACCCTCGGCGCAGACGACTTCCCGCTTCCGACGCTCGCCCGCGACGTCGAGCGCTGGCGGCACGAGCTGACCCGGGGCCGAGGCTTCGTCCTGGTCAGCGGCTTTCCGGTCGACCGCTGGTCGCCTGACGAGGCCGAGGCGGCGTTCTGGGGGCTCGGCCTGCACCTCGGCATTCCGGGCGCGCAGAACGAGGAGAACGACCTCCTCGGCCACGTGATTGACCTGAGCGCCGAGAGCCGGCACGACGACGAGCGGCTCTACCGGACGAGCAAGGCGATCCGCTTCCACTGCGACGCGGCCGACGCGGTGGGCCTGATGTGCCTCTCGACCGCGCGCACGGGCGGCGCGAGCCGCCTCGTCTCGTCGGCCACGGTGTACGAGCGCTTGCGCGCCGCGCGGCCGGAGCTCGCGGCGCGGCTCTTCGAGCCCATGCTGCTCGACGCCCGGCGCCCGCTCGGCGTGCCGCCGGCGTACACGCCGGTGCAGCCGTGCACGTACGACGGCCAACGGCTCCGCACCTTCATGCACCTGGACTACTTCACGTCGGTCGAGCGCCACCCCGGAGTGACGCTCGATCCGCTCGCCCGCGAGGCGCTCGCCGCCTGGGAGGAGATCGCGGAGAGCCCCGACGTCCACCTCGAGATGGAGCTCGCCCCGGGCGACGTCCAGCTCGCGAGCAACCACCTCGTCGTCCACGCTCGCGCGGCGTACGTCGACGACCCCGCCGCCCCGCGCCACCTGCTCCGGCTCTGGCTGACGCTGCCGTGAAACAGCGCGACGGCGGCACCCGGACGCGCGTCTCGTCGCGCAGCGTCGACCGGCCGCACACGGCGCGGCCGTCGCCCGAGGGCGCGGCGCCGCGCGGCGGCCAGCACCTGGCCGCCGTCCTCGAGCGCTCGCCCGACGTTCTCTTCCGCCTCGATCGCGACCTGCGTCACCTGTTCGTGAGCGGCAACCTAAGCCTGCTCGGCCGCCAGCGGCCGGAGGAGCTCCTCGGCAAGACGGCCCGCGAGGCCGGGCTTCCGGAAGAGGCCGCCGCGCTCCTCGAGCAAGCGGCTCGACGCGCCCTCGAGACCGGCGAGGCGCAGCAGGCCGACTACCCGCTCGCGGGCGCGGTGCTCCGCTCGCGGCTCATCCTCGAGCTCGGCGAGGACGGCACGGTGCAGTCGCTGATCGGCATCACCGAGGACGTGACCGAGCTCCGCCGGGCGGAGCGCCACGCCGCTTTCGTGAGCGCGCTCGGCGAGACGCTCAGCCTGATCACCGATCCGCACGAGATCGCCCGCACGGTGACCCGCGCGGTGGGCGAGCACCTCGCCTGCCATCGCTGCTACTTCGGCGAGATCGACGAGGTGGAGGGGATCGTCGTCGTCCACCCCGACTGGGCGAGCGACGGCGCGCCGAGCGTCGCCGGGCGTTACCGGCTGACCGACCTCGGATCGCCGGAGCTCTGGCGCGCGGTGCAGGGCCGGCGGATCGCCATCGAGGACGTCGCGACCGACCCGCTCACCCCTGACGTCGCCGCGAAGTACGAGGCGATGCAGGTGCGCGCGCTCGCGAACGCCGGCTTCGCGAGCGAGGGACGCTGGGTCGTGCGGCTCACCGTCAATCACGCAAGCCCGCGGAGCTGGCGAGAGGACGAGCTCGCGTTGCTCGAGACCCTCGCCGCGCGCACCTGGCCGCTGGTCCTGCGCGCGCGGAGCGAGAAGGCGCTGCGCGGCAGCGAGGCGCGCTGGCGCTTCGCGCTGCAGGCGGCACGCATGGTCGCCTGGGAGAGCGACCTCTCGACCAGGCGCACGATCCTCTCGGACGGCGCGGCGGAGGTGGTCGGGTCGCGCCGCTGCCGCTCGCGCGCGAGCTCTACCCGCGCTGGGTCATGGAGCGCCTCGCCGAGGAGTGGCTGCCCACCGCGCTGCGCGAGGGCTCGGTCTCCGGCGAGGCCGCGCTGCACGACGCTCGGGGTCGCGAGATCCAGGTCTCCTTCGCCTTGCTTGCGCACCGGGACGAGGCCGGCAACGTCGAGTTTTTCTCGGCCGTGGTGCGCGACATCAGCGAGCGCAAGAAGGTCGAGGAGGCGCTGCGCGACGCCGACCGGCGCAAGGACGAGTTCCTCGCGATGCTCGCCCACGAGCTGCGCAACCCGCTCGCGCCGATCCGCAACGCGGTCGAGATCCTGAAGCTGCGCCTCCGCGACGACCCGAAGGTGCAGTGGCCGAGCGACGTGATCGACCGCCAGCTCCACCATCTGACACGGCTCGTCGACGACCTGCTCGACGTCTCGCGCATCACGCGCGGGCGCATCACGCTCAAGAAGGAGATCGTCGACCTGGCGACCGTGGTGGGCCGGGCCGTCGAGGCGAGCCGCCCGCTGATCGACGCGCGCAAGCAGCACCTCGAGGTGTCGCTGCCTCCTGGGGCGCTACGCCTCGAGGGGGGACGTCACGCGGCTCAGCCAGGTGATCTCGAACCTGCTGCAGAACGCTGCCAAGTACAGCGAGGAGGGCGGGCACATCTCGCTCCGCGCGGAGCAGGACGGCGACGAGCTCGTGCTGCGCGTGCGCGACGACGGCCTCGGGATCACGCCGGAGATGCTGCCGCACGCGTTCGACCTGTTCGCCCAGGCCGAGCGTACCCTCGACCGCGCCCAGGGCGGGCTCGGGATCGGGCTCACGGTGGTGAAGCGGCTCGTCGAGATGCACGGCGGCCGTGTCGATGCGTACAGCGAGGGCAGCGGACGGGGCACGGAGGTCGTGGTGCGGCTGCCGCTCGCGCACGAGCCGCAGCACGAGGCCGGCGCGGGCTCACGCGAGCACGCGCCGCGTCCCGCTGCGGAGCACGGCCGGCGGCGCATCCTGGTGGTCGACGACAACGTCGACGTGGCCGACAGCCTGGCGATGCTGCTGCGGCTCGACGGGCACGAGGTGGAGACGGCGTACGATGGCCCTGCGGCGCTCGCCGCCGCGCGCGACCTCCGGCCCGAGGTCGCGCTGCTCGACATCGGGCTCCCGGGATGAACGGGTACGAGGTCGCGAGCGCGCTGCGCAGCGACCCCGAGGCCGGCGAGCCCGTGCTGATCGCGCTCACCGGCTACGGCGCCGAGGAGGACCGCGAGCGCTCGCTCCGCGCGGGCTTCGACCATCATCTGACGAAGCCCGTCGAGCACCAGGTGCTCGAGCGGCTGCTCGGCGCGCTCGCCGCCGGCTGAGCGAAACGAAGCCGCGTCAAGCACCGCCGTTGGGACGGCGCACCGACCCCACGCCCGGGTCAGGCGATCACGTCGTGCACCACCTTGCCGAAGACGTCGGTCACCCGGAACTCGCGCCCCTGGTGGGTGTAGGTGAGCCGCTCGTGGTCGATGCCCAGCAGGTGGAGCAGCGTCGCGTTGAAGTCGTGCACGTGCACCGGGTTCGCGGTGACCGTGTGGCCGAGCTCGTCGGTCTCGCCGTAGACGAAGCCCGACTTCACGCCGCCCCCCGCGAGCCAGACGGCGAACGCGTCGCGCTGGTGGTCGCGCCCGACGGCGGCCCTGGTCCCACTGTCGTCCTTGTCCTGGGCCATCGGCGTGCGCCCGAACTCGGTCGCCCAGACGACCAGCGTGTCGTCGAGCAGGCCGCGCCGCTTGAGGTCCGTGACCAGCGCCGCCATCGCCTGGTCGACCGCGGCGCAGTGCAGCGGCAGCAGGGCGAAGATGTTCGAGTGATCGTCCCAGCCGGGGAGGAAGATCTGCACGAAGCGCACGCCGCGCTCGACGAGCCGGCGCGCGAGCAGGCACTGGTTCGCGAAGCTCAGCTTGCCCGGCGTGGTGCCGTACATCTCGTGCACCTCGGGCGGCTCGCTCCAGATGTCGGTCGCCTCGGGCACCGACATCTGCATGCGGAAGGCGAGCTCGTACTGCGCGATCCGGGTCGCGATGTCGTCGTCGTGCGTGCGCTCGAGGCTCATGCGGTTCAAGCGGCTGACCGCGTCGATCGTGTCGCGCTGCGCCGTCTGCGAGACGCCGGCGGGGTTGGCGAGAAAGTGCACCGGCTCGCCCACGCCACGGAACTCCACGCCCTGGAAGCGGCTCGGCAGGAAGCCCGCGCCCCAGCTCGCCGAGCCGCTCGGCGGCTGGCCGGGCGACGCATTCAACGCGACGAACGCCGGCAGGTCGTCGTTCTCGCTGCCCAGGCCGTACGCGACCCACGCGCCCAGGCTCGGACGTCCGAAGCGGCCGATCCCGCTCAGCAGCAGCAGCTCGGCGGGCGTGTGGTTGAACTCGTCGGTCTGCATCGAGCGGATGATCGTCACGTCGTCGACGACCTTCGCGAAGTGCGGCAGCAGCTCCGACACCTCGATGCCCGAGCGGCCGTGCCGGGCGAAGCGGTACGGCGAGGCGAGCAGCGTCGGGCGCTCGCGGATGAAGGCGAGCGTCTTCCCGACGAACAGCTCGTCGGGGCAGAGCTCACCGTTGTGCTTGACGAGCGCCGGCTTCGGGTCGAAGAGGTCGAGCTGCGAGACGCCGCCGTTCATCGTCAAGTAGATGACGCGCTTCGCCCTGGGCGGGAGGTGCGGCGCACCGACGCCCGGTGCGGGCTCCGCCGCCGCCGCGTCACGACCGAGCAGGTGGGCGAGCGCAAGCGAGCCGAGGCTGCCGGCGAGCGACCCGAGAAGGGCGCGCCGGGTGAGCGTCGGGACGAGCGACGGCTCCTTCTCCATGCGGACGGTCACCCTCGGTGGATCGTCTCGTCGAGGTTCAGGATCGCACGCGCGACGAAGAACCACGACGCGAGCTCGGTCGGCTCTGCCTGCGAGCGTGGCGTGAACGTGGGCAGCGACGCAAGCAGCGCCTGGACCGTCGCCGGGTCGCTCTCGATCTCCCGCCGCCGCGCCTCGATCAGCTCGCGCAGCACGGCGGCCTCCTCCTCGCGCGGCGCGCGGGTGAGCGCCACCCGGTAGGCGAACGCGAGCCGCTCCTCGAACGAGCCGTGCGGCTGCTCGCGCAGGATGCGGTCGGCGAACGCGAGCGCCGCCTCGACGTACACCTCGTCGTTGAGCAGGGTGAGCGCCTGGAGCGGCGTGTTCGACTCCGAGCGGCGGACCTGGCAGGCGGTCCGGTCACCCGCGTCGAAGGTGACGAAGCTCGGGTACGGGGAGGTCCGCCGCCAGACGGTGTAGACGCCGCGGCGGTAGCGGTCCTCGCCCTCCGAGGGCACGTAGCGGGCCGGCGTCGAGCCGTTCGAGCGCCACACGTTCGGCGGCTGCGGCGGGTAGACCGGCGGCCCGCCCTTGGTGAGCGACAGCAGCCCCGCGACGCGCAGCAGGTTGTCGCGGATCGACTCGGCGGGCAGGCGGAGCCGCTCGTTGCGCGCGAGCAGCCGGTTGTCCGGATCGGTCCGCAAGGTGTCGAGGTCGGCGGGGATCGCGCTCTGCCGGTAGGTCGCAGAGGTGACGATCATCCGCAGGATGTGCTTGCGGCTCCAGCCCGACTCGACCAGCTCGACCGCGAGCCAGTCGAGCAGCTCGGGATGCGTGGGCCGCTCGCCGCGGATGCCGAAGTCGCCTAGCGTCGCGACGATGCCGTTCCCGAAGAGCTGCGCCCACCAGCGATTGACGGTCACCCGTGCGGTGAGCGGGTTCTCCGGATCGACGAGCCAGCGTGCGAGGCCGAGGCGGTTGCGCGGCAGGTCGGCGCGCATCGGCGGGAGGAACGACGGCGTCCCCGGCTCGACGCGCGAACCGCGGTCGCGATGGTCGCCGCGCACGAAGACGTGCGTCTCGCGCGGCTTCGGCTCCTCCACCATGACGTGCGCGACCGGCTGCTCGGGCAGCTCGGCGAACGCGCGGCGCGCGCGGTCGAACGCCGCGGCCGCGCCCGGCAGCGCGCTCTGCTGCGCGAGCGTGAGCAGCACGCCGTGCTCGGCCTCCGTGAGCTCGTCCCACGCGAGGTCGCGCATGCGCTGCTGGAGCTTGGCCGGCATGGCGACGATCGCGGGGTCCGCGGCGGTCGCGAGCAGGCGGAGCCGGCCGATGCTGCGTCCGCCTCCCGCCTCCTGGCGGAGGACGACGTGCAGGCGCTTGCCGCTGGCGTCCTCCACGGGCTCGCTCGCGACGGCGACCAGCGCCTGGTCGCTCTTCAGCGCGGCGCCGGCGAACGCCCAGCCGGTCTCGATCCGCCCGTCGATCGCGGCCATTGGCGGCCCGCCGCGCCAGAAGGCCGTCGCGTGCGTGTTCTCGAGCGCGATCGGCCGCGGACCGTCGGGCTCGAGCGTCGACACCTCGAGCTCCGAGAGGATGAAGTCCGGCTGGAAGGGGTTCTGCCGGCCCGGGCCGCCGCCCGGCAGCGACGGGTCGCGCAGCGTCTCGAGGCGGATGCCGGTGATCCGTGGAAGCCGGGTCCGGAGCTCGACCACGTAGGTCGTCTGCGACGCGGGCGGACCCTCGAGCAGCACCGAGCCGTCGTCGAGGACGCGGTAGCGGTCGTCCGCGCTGGTCGAGAACGACACGACCTCGAGCGGCTCCCAGCGCGGCTCGCCGGCGGCGAGCTTCGCGCGAGTCTCGGCGATCCACGGCTTCCACCAGGACGCCCACGGCCGCCACCACGACGGGCCGTCGCGCTCGACCAGCCGCGCCGTCAAGATCGCGCTCGCCGCGGAGAGCATCGCCTCGAGGTCGACCGCCTCGCCCGCTGCGAGAACGGGGGCACGCTCCTCGTCGGAGACCGGACGCGCGTCGGGGATCGACGCCTCGAGCTCGCGCGTCACCTCGTCGAGGAAGCGCTCGGCGATCGCCCTCCCCTGCTGCCGCGTGCGCTCGATGTGCGGCAGCGCGATCGTCGGGCCGCGCGGCTGCAGGTTCACGCCGCCCATGCCGTCCGAGCCGACCGCCTCCTTCGGCGTGTTGTTGAAGAACGCGAGCAGCCGGTAGTAGTCCTCCTGGCTGATCGGATCGAACTTGTGGTCGTGGCACTGGGCGCAGGCGAACGTCGTGCCGAGCCACACGGTCGCGGTCGTGTTGACCCGGTCGATCACCTGGAAGATCCGCGCGTCCTCTTCGTGCACGCCCGCTTCGAGGTTGAGCGGCGCCGCGCGATGGAAGCCGGTCGCCGTGCGCTGCGCGAGGTCCGCGTCGGGCAGCAGGTCGCCCGCGAGCTGCTCGATGGTGAACTGGTCGAACGGCATGTCGTCGTTGATCGCCCGGATCACCCAGTCGCGGTACGGCCAGTTGGTGAGCGCGACCTCCGACATGAAGCCGGTCGAGTCCGCGTAGCGTGCGAGGTCGAGCCACTGGCTCGCCCAGCGCTCGCCGAACTCGGGCGACGCGAGCAGCCGGTCGACGACCCGCTCGTACGCCTCGGGTGACGGGTCGCGCAGGAAGGCGGCCGCCTCCTCCGGCGTGGGCGGGATGCCGGTCAGGTCGAGGTAGACGCGCCGGAGCAGGACCTCGGGAGGCGCCTCGGGCGCCGGCCGGAGGCCCGCGCGCTCGAGCCTTGCAAGCACGAAAAAGTCGAGCGGACGGCGCGGCCAGCTCGTGTCCGCGACCCGGGGCAGCGGCGGGCGCTCGGGACGACGGTAGGCCCAGAACGGCCGCGGCTTGCCGCCGTCGTCGGGCCACTCCGCGCCCTCGTCGATCCAGCGCCGGATGGTCTCGATCTCCTCGGGCGAGAGCGGCGAGCGGCCCTTCGGCATCCGCTCCTCGGGGTCGTCCGAGGAGATGAACTCGTAGAGGAAGCTCGTCGCGGCGCTGCCCGGATCGATCACCGGGATGCCGAGGTCACCCGCCGTGAAGGCGTCCTTGCGGTTGGTCAGGCGCAGGCCGCCCTCGCGCTTCTGCGGGCCGTGGCACTCGTAGCAGTTGCGCTCGAAGATCGGGCGCACCTCCTGCTCGAAGTCGATCCGCGCCTCGGCGCCGGAGGCGCCGGCGTGGGCGAGCGACACCGCGGCGGCGACGGCCAGGACGAAGCGGCGCGTCTTGCACGGAAGCGAGCTCGGCATGGGCGATTCCGACAAGAAAAAAGCCGGGAACCGCCGCGAGCATAGCACCATGCGACGCGGCGTTGAACCACCTTCTCAGCGCGGCGCCGCCGGCTCCGGCCCGAGCGGCCGGAGCCGGAAGGTCGGCCACGAGGCCGGCGGGCCGTGCAGCAGCTCGACGTCGAGCCGCGCGGTGCAGTCCTCGCGCCACGCGGCCGGAGCCCCCGGATCGGGCGGCAGCTCGAGGTGCACCCCGGGGTGCGCGACGGAGAGCAGGCCGCCCGCCCGGAAGCGCAGGGCATAGAGGTCGCCCGTGCTCCAGGTGTCACCGGGTCGCGGCAGGAGGCGGACGCAGGCCCCCTCCCCGAGCCTCGGCGAGCGCTCGAGGATCGCGAGCAGCTCGCGGTTCACCGCGCCGCGCGGCGCCGCCGCCTGCTCGCGCAGCGCCGCCCAGGGGATCGCGAGCAGGAGCAGGGCGAACGTGCCCGCCTCGGCGAGCCGCCGCGCGGCGGGTGCCCGCGCCGCGCGCAGCAGCGGATCGAGGTGGGCGGCAAGGAGCAGGCAGAACGGCGCCTGCATGACGATCGCGGCGCGGGGCGGGACGAAGAACGCGCCGACGAACGGCACCATGGTCGCGAGCAGCCAGCCGCCGAGGACCAGCACCCGCCGCCCGAGGAACGCCTGCGCGTCGCGCCCCGCAAGCACGACCGCCACCCAGCCGCCCAGGACCAGCGCCACGAGCGCCGCCTGCAGCAGCGCCGACTCCTTGCTCAGCATCCCGAGGAAGACGACGACGTTGCGCAGGACGTGCCAGCCGAGGTGCGGCACGTTGAGCGCCGGCGTCGGGAACACCGACGGGCCGATCACCAGGTAGCGGAACGGCAGGTAGGCGGCGAGGATCGCGATCAGCGGCGCCGCGGCGCGAAGCGCCGCGCGAAGCCGCGCCGGGAGCGCACCGCCCGTGAAGTAGAAGGCGAGCAGGACCGCCGGGCCGGGGAGCGTCATCGCGAGCTCGTTGCTCAGGAGAGCGAGGACCATCGCAACGCACGCCGCGGCGAGGCGCGCGCCGCCGCCCCAGACCCGCCAGGCGACGAAGAGCAGGAGCGTCAGCAAGTAGAAGAAAGAGCCGCACACGGTCTGGAAGGTCGACACCCAGAACAGGTCGCCAGCGAGCGCCGGGTACATCGCGACGCTCAGCACGCCGGCGAACAGCGCGGCGCGCCGGTCGAGGTCGAGCCGCACGCCGAGGAGGTAGACCAGGACGCCCGAGAGGAGGTGCAGCGCGAGGCTCACCAGCAGGTAGGCGAAGGCCTCGAGCCCGGCGACCGCGTAGAGCAGCGAGAAGTACACCTCGATCGACAGCGGGCGGTAGCTCCACCACGCGCGCTGGCCGAGCGGGACGAAGACCTGCAGCCAGTCACGCGGAAGCTGGGCGCGGCGCAGGAAGAGAAAGTCGTCGCCGAAGAAGTGCTCGTCGCGTGCGAGCACGACGTAGGTGACCGCCAGCGCCGCGAAGAGCACCGCGCACGCAACGACGAACGAGCGCGAGCCGCCGTCGGGCTCGGGGGCGGACGAACGAGTCGCACGCGGCACGGCCGCTGCCTATCAAACTCGGTTTCCGGCGGACAATCCGCAGAGGCGACGAACCGGGGTGGTCGCCTCGTATCGCGTCACTGCGCGTAGCCGAGCGCGCGCAGGTTGCGCTCCGTCTCCGCGTCGACCTGGCGGAACCCGTCCTCGACGGTCTGCTTGCCGGCCGCGATGATCGGTCGCATGGCGCGCTCGCGATACGCCCGGACGAGCTCGTGCACCTCGCCAAGACGCGGGCTCTCGCCGGGCACCCGGGGACGCTGCTCGCGGGGATCGTCGGTCAGGTCGAAGCACTCGACCGTGTCGTCCTCCGCGAGGATGCACTTGGTCTCGGCCGTGCGCCCGATGAAGTGCCACTTGACGCCCGTCAAGCCGTAGGGGATCGACTGCGCGAACACCACCTTGCGCGGGATCGAGTCGGCTTCACTGCGCGCGATCGCGGCGAGGCTCGTCCCGTCCGCGTCGGGCAGCGGCGGCAGCCCCAGGAGATCGAGGACCGTCGGGGCGACGTCGACCAGCGAGACGAGAGCGTTGGAGCGCGCCCCCGGCCGGACCACGCCGTCCCAGCGCACGAGGAGCGGCACGTGCATCACCTCGTCGTAGAGCTGGACGTGCGTGAACTGCTCGTGCTCCCGGAACTCCTCGCCGTGGTCGGCGGTGATGATCAGCAGCAGGCGGTCGGCCGGGACGATCTTCTCGAGCTCCTCGACGAAGGCGCGGAGCTGGTCGTCGAGCTCGCGAATCTCCTGCTCGTAGCGAAGCTGCAGGCGCTCGTGGAACGGTCGCGTGCGGGCCGGACGTCCGTTCTCGAAGAAGCGTCTGTAGGCCGCAGCCGGCTTGTACGGCTTGTGCACCGCATAGGTGTGCACGAAGAGGAAGAATGGCGTCGACTCGCGGCTTCGGGCCCACGCGAGCGCCCGGCGGAAGGTCTCCGGGGCGTTGCCGGCGGCCTTGTGGACCCTGTTCTCGAACCACGTGGAGAAGCCGCGCCGGAAGCCGAGCTCGCCGGTGAGATACCCGTTCTCCGTCACCGCAGCCGTGTCCCAGCCCGCGCCACGCAGCGTCTCGGCGAGGGTCCGGCGCTCGGGAGGCAGGCGAAGCGTGAGGAACAGGACGCCGTGCTGCGCCGGGTAGAGCCCGGTCGGCAGCGACATGTGCGAGCCGATCGTGTTGACGTAGGTCGTGAACGTCCTCTCGAAGGTGGTCGCCGAGCGTGCAAGCTCCGTCAAGTATGGCGTCGTTTCGAGCTCGTAGCCGTCGAGGCTCATGCTGCGGGCGCGCAGCGTATCGAGCGACACCAGCACCACCGACGGGCGCGCGTCGTCGCGCCGCGGCGCCCAGACGGTCGGATCGCCCCACAGGGGCAGGGAGGAGCGCGGGTCGTCCCGTAGGACGGGCCGGCTCGCGAAGCGGAAGCGAACCGTCATTCCCGCGAGCTCGTCGAGCGGGACGTCGGCGTCGAACCAGTTCCGGTCGGCCTCGACACGGTGCGGGTCGAGGCGCCGCCGGTAGATCTCGCGCGCCCCGCCGCCGTCGAGGAGCGCCGTGACCGTCATCTCGATCGGGGCCGAATCGACATGCCAGGCCGCCTCCTCGACGCCCACCGCGAAGCGAAGCCGCGCCCCCGCGGGGACGGCGACGGGCTGCGTCGTCACGTCGCGCGCCCGCAGATCCGGCATGCCACGGACGACCAGCTTCTCGAGCACGAGGCGCCCAAGCCCGACCGGCAGCTTGACGATGGGGGTCACCGGTCGTTGCGCGAGCAGCCACCTCGGCGGGTCGCCTGGCGCCTCGACGACGAGCCACGGCTCGCGAGCGACCTCGTCGGGCACGGGAGCCGAGCATCCCTCGCCCCAGACGCAGCGCGCCCCGGGGGAGAGGCAGCTCCACCGCAGCGGAGAGCACGGGGCGCGCATCGCTCAGGATCTCGGCGTAAGTCCGCGCCGCGAGCGCCCCGTCCGGCGCGGCCGGCTTCCGATGGTCGACCAGACGCACGAGGGGGACGAGAGTGGTTCGTCCGGCGCGGTCGCGGGCTGCCAGCACGGCGAGGACCGCGCACGCGACGAGGAGGCCGGGTCGCACGGCCCGAGACCTTGGTCGCCGCGCAAGCCACCGCACAAGCCGAAGAACGGCACCGGGCCTTCGCAGCGCGGGTCGCTGCGCGGGCGAGCGCCGGAGCGCGAGCTCCTAGCGCTGCTCGCGCTTCAGATCGAAAGCGCGGATCAGGGTGTAGAGGTGCGAGCGCGCCAGATCGAGGCGCTGCGCCACCTGGGCGACGTTCCAGCCGTTCGCCTCGAGCGCCTCGCGCAGCACGCGCGCCTGGTAGCGCCGGGTCATCTCCTGGAAGCTGAGCCCCTGCTGCTCGGCCGACGACGCGAGCGGCGAGCCCGGGAACACGTGGTGGTACTCGACCTGCCGGGCACCCTCGCCGGTCGCGCGGATGACGGCCGCCTCGACCGCGTGCGCGAGCTGGCGGACGTTGCCCGGCCAGTCGGCGACCTCCATCGCGCGCAGCGCGTTGCGCGACAGCTCGATCTTCGGCAGCCCGTGCCGGTCGCATGCCGCGCTCGAGAAGTGCTCGGCGAGCGCCAGGATGTCCTCGCGGCGCTCGGCGAGCGACGGCATGCGCAGCGGCAGCACCTGCAGGCGGTAGAACAGGTCCTCGCGGAAGCGGCGCTCCGCGACCGCGACCTTGAGGTCCGCGTTGCTCGCCGCGATGAGCCGGATGTCGGCCGTGATCGGTCGCACGCCGCCCAGCGGGTAGTACTGGCGCGACTGCAGGAGCTGGAGGAGCTTCGCCTGCGCCGCGAGGCTCAGCTCGCCGACCTCGTCGAGGAAGAGCGTGCCCCGCTCCGCGGCGGCGACCTTGCCCTCGATGCGGCGCACGGCGGTCGAGTGCGCGCCCGGAAGGGCACCGAACAGCTCGCTCTCGATGAGCTGCTCCGGCAGCGCGGCGCAGTTGAGCTCGACGAACGGGCCGCGCGCCCGCCGGCTGTTGTCGTGGATCACCCGCGCGATCTGGCTCTTGCCCGTGCCCGACTCGCCGGTGAGCAGCACGTCCACCTCGAGCGGCGCGATGAGCGCGATCTCGCGCAGCACGCGGGCGATGGCCTCGCTGCGTCCGATCACGTTGTCCGCGCGCAGCGTGGCGCGCACGTCGCGCGTCGCGTCGGAGCCGACCTGCTCCCGGACGAGCAACCGATCGGCGAGCGGTCCCAGGTGGCGGGCGAAGATCTCGATCGCGGTCCGATCCTCCTCGGAGAAGGGGCCCGCGCCGGTGCGGCCCTGCAGGTAGAGGACGCCGAGCGGCCGCCCCGACTCGATCGGCGCGCACAGCACCGCCTCGATCTGCCCGATCCGCACGCTCGCGCGTGCCTCGAAGCGCGGGTCGAGGAGCGCAGACGGCGTCTCGATCGTCGTCCCGCTCGCCAGCGCCTCCGCGATGATGCCGCTCGAGATCACCGAGCGGACGCGATCGACCTCGGCGTCCGAGAGCCCCTGGGCCGCCGACCAGCGCATCGGACGCGAGCGGTCGGCGTCGTCGTAGAGCTCGAGGTACGCAAGCCGTGCCCCGACGATCTCGACGATCAGCATGAGCGCTTCCTGGAGGAAGGGCGTGATCTCGCGGTGCGAGCCGAGCTGCAGGAGGCGCAGGTAGAGGTCGCGTTCACGCCGAACTCGCTCGAAGCTCTCGTCGACGGGCAAGGTGATGTTCCCCGGGGTTGCGGGAGTCTCGAGCGGACGATGAACGCGGGGAAAGACGCTGTCAAACGAGGAATCGAAAAGTCCGCGTGGCATGGCTGGTGCGCGGCGCGGAAGGATTCGCGTACCGTCGGGTCCTCCTGCCCGCCGCTCGGGCCGTGCTGTGCAACCGACGGGCCACAGCCGGCCGCATGGCCGAGGCACGGATCGCCCGTTCAGGGGTGGCAACGGCCGGGACGCGCCGTCTGAAATCCCGGACGGCGCGTCCTCGCGTGGCAACGCTCGTCGCAGCGGCTTTCCTCCACTATGTTCGCGACCCGCCGCGAGATGCTCGCAGCCGCTCGTCCGATGCGTGCTCCGACCCGTCCGGCCGATCTGATCTACGCGCTCGACGAGCGCCCGCCGCTGCCCCCAGCTCCTCGGCCTCGGCTTCCAGCATGTCGCCTACATCATCCCTCTACCTGGTGATCATCGCGCTGGTCGTGCGCGCGTCGGGCGAGAGCCTGGACGTCGCGCACCGGGCGCTGAGCCTCGGGATGATCGCGATCGGCATCATGACGGTGCTGCAGAGCCTCCGGATCGGCCCGCTCGGCTCGGGCTTCCTCGCGCCCCCGGTCGTGTCGGCGATCTACCTGCCGCCGAGCCTCAGCGCGGCCCACGAGGGCGGCCTCGCGCTGGTCTGCGGCATGATCGTCTTCGCGGGGCTGGTCGAGGCGGCGTTCTCCTGGGCGCTGCTGCGCCTCCGCAAGGTCTTCCCGCCGGTGATCTCGGGCTTCATCGTCCTCGCGCGGTCGGCCACGAGCTCGGGCTGATCGGCGTCCGGAGCTTCCTGGACGTCGGGGGTCCACATGCCGTACCGGCTGCACATCGTGGTCGCCGCGATCACCCTCGGCTCGATGGTCGCCTTCAGCGTCCGGGGACGCGGGATCTTCCGGCTGTTCTGCACGCTGAACGGGCTCATCGTCGGGTGGGCCGTGGCCTTCGCGCTCGGCGTGGTCCCGGAGAAGGAGCTCGCGCACATCGCCCAGGTGCCGTGGGTCGCGCTGCCCGATCCGAGCTTCCCCTTCTACTCGTTCGAGTTTCCGCTGATCCCCCGTTCGTGATCGCCTGCCTCCGCGGCGGCGCTGCGCGTGACCGGCGTCGTCACGACCTGCGAGAGGATCAACGACGCCTCGCGGACGCGCCCGGACTACGCGCGCATCCGGGGCGGCATCCTCGCCGACGGCGTCGGCTGCGCGATCGGCGGGCTGCTCTGCGCGCCCGGCCTGAGCGCCGGACCGTCGCTGGTCGGCGCCGAGAAGACCACCGGTGCGACGAGCCGCACGATCGCCTGGTCGATCGCCGGCTGGTTCCTGCTCCTCGCCTTCCTGCCCAAGGTCTCGGCGTCGCTGCTCGCGATGCCCATGCTGGTGATCGGCTCGGCACTCGTCTTCAGCGGCTGCTTCATGATCGCGGCCGGGATCCAGATCATCCTGTCGCGCGCCATGACGCTGCGCACGACGTTCATCATCGGCCTCTCGCTGCTCTTCGCTTTGAGCCGCGACGTCTATCCCAAATTCTACGAGGGGGCTGCCCGCCGGCCTCCATCCGCTCACCGACTCGCTCACCTCGCTCGCCGTCCTGGCTTCGGTGGTGCTCAACCTGCTTCTCATGCCGGGCCGGCGGCGCACGCTGGTCGTCAGCGTGGCGGGCGCGGCGAAGAACGGCGAGACGAGCGATGCTGCGCACGACGTGCTCGAGCGCAAGCTGCGCGAGCAGGGCGTGCAGTGGGAGATCGCGCCGAGCGTGCTCTCCCAGGCGGCGGCGACGGTGCGCGAGCTGTACGAGCTGCTCGAGGTGGGCGAGCACGTGAAGGGGCCGATCACCGCGTCGATCGCGTACGACGACTTCGACCTCGTCGTGACGCTCGAGTACGAGGGGACGCTGCCCTACATCGCCTCCGACCAGCAGCCGGGGCGCGAGATGGTCGAGGAGCGGAGCTTCGCGATCGCCTCTCGGGCTTCCTGAGCGGCGTCTTCCCGGACCGCATGGAGCGCTCGTCCGACGGCGACCACTGCCGCTTCCGGCTCACCTTCTTCGCCTGAGCCGGCTCGCGCGCTCCACCTCCGTCGCGCGATGCGCTATGCACGCCGCGTGACCGAGTGGGACGCTGAAGCCTACCACCGCGCATCGTCGCTGCAGAGCTGGCTCGCCGAGCAGAGCCTCGCGGCGCTCACGCTCGCGGGCAACGAGCGGGTGCTCGACGTCGGCTGCGGCGACGGCAAGGTGACGGCGGCGATCGCAGGCCGCGTGGCGAACGGCTCGATCCTGGGCATCGACCCGTCGCATCGGATGATCTCGTACGCGCGCGAGCACCTCGCGGTGCGCAACCTCGCGTTCGCCGTGGCGGACGTCCGCGCCCTGCCGCTGCGCAGCCGGTTCGACCTCGTCGTCTCGTTCAACGCGCTGCACTGGGTTCCGGAGCAGGAGCTCGCCCTGCGCAACATCCGCGACGCGCTCGCGCCGGGTGGCCGGACGTTCCTCCAGCTCGTGCCGCACGGCGAGCGTCGCTCGCTCGAGTCGATGATCGAGGAGGTGCGCTCGTCGCCGCGCTGGTCGAAGCTCTTCGAGGGCTACCGCAAGCCGTTCCTCCACCCGACGCCCGACGAGTACGCGGCGATGGCCGAGCGCGCGGGGCTCGCGGTCGAGAGCATCGAGGTGCAGACCCGGTGGTGGGACTTCGGCAGCCGGGAGGCGCTCGTTCGCTTCGCCGACGCGACCTTCGTCGAATGGACGCACATGCTGCCGGCGAACGAGCACGCCGCCTTCATCGGCGACGTCCTCGACCGCTACGGCGCGCTCGCCGAAGGCCCGGACGACGCGCACGTCTTCCACTTCTACCAGATGGAAGCCGTGCTGCGCCGTCGCTGAGCACCGCGGGCGGTCGTCAGGGCACGCTCACCGAAGCGGCAACCGGCACGCCGCCCACGTCGGCGGCGGGCGTCCGTACGACGGTGCGGGCCGCACCGACGACGAGCAGCGCCACGAGAGCGCTCGAGATCACGAGCAATCGTTTGAGCTTTCGTTCCATGTCCGTCTCCTCGCTCGACGGCGTGCTCCGCCGTCACCACGAGTCGACGTGCGAATCGAAAGCCCCCATTGCGCGACCCGCCCCCGGGCCGCCGCGCTTCGCTCGACCGGGCGGACGCGCCTCAGTACTGGCCGCGCGGCCGGCCCTTCTGGGCGCGCGCGCGGAGCGCGCGCACGCGGGGGTCGTGCGCCGCGAGCTGCGCCGTGATCTCCTTGGGCGTCGCGGCCTTCGCACGGTTCGCCGAGCGCCGCGTCGACTTGCGCGACGGCTTGGTGCGCGAGTCCTCGAGCGCAAACTGCATGCCGGCCGTCTTGCGCTTCACGTTGCGCGCCGCCATGGCGCCGTAGCCGGCCCGCCGGGCGCTCGCGCTCACGCCCGGCTCCGAGGTGTCGATCAGCACGTCGCGCCGCCGCTTCTCGGGCCGCGCGAGCGCCGCCTGGAGGTTCGACTCCGAGTGCCCCACCCGCCTGTCGATCAGGCTTCCCTCGTCGTCGCGCACGATGCCGAGGAGGCGCATCACGCTCGGGCGGCTCGTCTTCTTCTTGTCGGTGCGCGACACCGTGGGGCCCCGCCTGCCGAGCGCCCGGTGCAACGTCCTCCCGAGGGCGTCCGACGCACGGCGAAGCGCGAGCCCGGGGTTCGCAGCACGCTCCTCGACGAAGATGCTCGCGAACGGGCTGAGCGCCGCATCCATCCGGCACAGCACGTCGATGCCGCCGTCCGGGGCCTCGACCTCCTCGAAGCGCACGTCGAGGCGCTCCAGGTAGGGGGCGTACATCCCGACCTTGCGGTTCAGGCGGTGACCCACGTCGGCGCGGGTCGCCTCGTCGAGATCCATTGCGGTGGAGATCGTGACCGGGGTCCGGGACGTCCCGAGCCGCGTCGTGTGCTGCCGGGTCCTCGCCCACGTCTCCGTGGCGGTCGCAGAACGTGTCCGTCGAGCCATGCCCGCAAGGTAGCACGGCTCCCGAAAAAGGAAGGGTCTTGTGTGCGGTCAAAAATGGGAATATCTCCCATTTTCGGCGCTGCGTGGGCCGGCGCCCCGGGGCGCAACGCATCGTCCCGGCAACGAAAGGAGAGGGACCATGACGCGACGAACCACGACGCTTCTCGCGGCGACCGCCGTCCTCGGGCTGCTCTGCGGCGGCTCCGCCTCGGCCCAGGACGAAGCTCCCCCCGAGCGAAAGGACCCCACCTGCGTGCGGGCCTGCCGGCAGGAGTCGAAGGCCTGCGTCAAGGACGCGAAGGAGCAGCAGCGGATCTGCCGCCGCGAGCGCTGCGGGGACCTCGCCGCCGCGGCGCGCGAAGCCTGCGCCGCCGATCCGTCGACGAGCGCCTGCGCCGAGGCGCGCGCAGCGCTTCGCGAGTGCTACGCCGCCTGCGCCGCGGAGACCGCGGAGGACCTCGCCGCGTGCCGCGCCGAGAACCAGGAGTGCGTCGAGGCTTGCCCCGACTCCTCGGGCAAGGAGCGGAAGTGCGTCCTTGGCTGCCGGCGTGAGCTGCGCGCGTGCCTCCAGCCGGCGACGGAGCTGGCCCGCGGATGCCGCGTCGCGTGCGGCGAGCTCGCCGAGGCGGCGAAGGCGATCTGCGAGGCGGACCCGCGCGCGCAAGAGTGCGCGGCGGCGCGGCGTGAGGCGAAGCATTGCGTCGACCGCTGTCGCGAGGCGCTCCAAGACGCAGTGCAGCCGTGCATCGAGGCGCTGCGCACGTGCGTCGAGGCCTGCCCCGACCGGGCCGGCTGAGGTCCTCGTCGCACCACCGGGTGGGCCGCGGCGGCGCGCCGAGCGCGTCGCCGCGGCCGTGCCCGGCCCGGTCCGG
>FWPU01004446.1_pt1 | contig 32607 bp, 27 predicted proteins | sample 2228361 | NCBI WGS metagenome assembly FWPU01 (sample SAMEA103939777, study PRJEB20133) | metagenome
CCCTTCTCCTGCCGCTTGATAATCTCCATGGGATTCTCGCCGAACGGCTCTTTGCCCGTACGCAGCTTCACGTAGGTAGCCGCCAGGCTGTACAGGTCCACGGTCTTGGAGAGCCGATGCTGCACATATGCCTCCGGCGGAAGATAGCCCAGCGTGCCCGCGCCGGTGTGCGAGGCCGTCGATGCACCGGCGAACTTGGCCAAGCCCAGATCGGCCACCTTTACCTGCCCTTGAAAGAGCAACAGGTTCGCGGGCTTGATGTCTCGGTGGTAAATCCGCTGCGCATTGAGGAAATCGATCCCATCGGCCGCCTCGTAGATATAGCGCAACAGGGCATCGAGCGGGATGCCTGGCCTGCCCGCCTGGACATACTGCGCGAGCAAGTCGGCAAGGCTTCCTTCGGTGGCGAGTTCCCAGCGCGTCACCAGGTAGCCGCCGATGAGCCAATAGTCGATGAGCGTTACCACGTGGGGATGGCCGGCGATGGTCTGCACCAGCCGCAGGTTGTCCAGTTCTCGTTGGACGGCATGGTCTTGGGTGCCCGGCTCGCCGCTATTCAGGCGGCGGAGCGAAACCTTCACAGCGCAGGGCACGCCTTGGGCCGACTCGGCCTGGTACACTTCGCCAAAGCCGCCATCGCCCAGATAGCGGCCGATCTTCAGCCTATGCTGCTCTTGGAGAGCCTTGCGAACGACCTCATCCATTGCCCGCACTTCCCGGTGCAGTCCGCGTGGTGCTCCCAACGGCGGCCAACTCCCCTTCAGAGAGCCACAAACCGATGGCCGCGTTTAGAACGCCGCAAGGGACAGGATAACGAATGCCGATTGCGTGTCAATCAGCCGCGGGTCGTGAGGCCGCCGCGCTAAGGCCTACGGCATCTGGCCGGGATGGCAGCGCTCGCAGAAAGGCTTGCTTCTCAGACACGCCAGATGCTCTGCGATACACAGGCCAGCGTTGGATCGCGGGCCAGACACCCAAGGGCGAGACGCTCGTGCTACGCTGCCACAAGCGGCACGCATATGCTACGGTAACGCAGCCGAGACGCCGTGAATCACAGGCGGGAGGCCTGTGAAACTTGTGCCTCGAAAGACCTATTTCTGCAAAACCTACTTGTGAGGACCACCGCATGAGCAACCGGGTTGTACATTTTGAGATTCCGGCGACCGATCCGCAGGCGCTCACGCAGTTCTATGGCGCGCTGTTTGGCTGGACGTTTCAGCAGGTGCCGATTCCCGGCCCAGCCTACTACCTGGCCGATACAGGCAGCGATGGGGCCGGCATCAACGGGGCGATCATGCAGCGCGTGCATCCCGCGCAGCCGTGGATGAACTACGTTGCCGTGGAGAGTATCGATGCTGCCATCGCCAAAGCGGTCGCTCTTGGTGCCGAAGTGGCCCTACCCAAGACCGAAGTTTCTAACTTCGGCTGGTGTGCGGCGATCAAGGATCCCCAGGGCAACATCTGCGGCCTGTGGCAAGACATGGGAGCTGCTCGATAAACCCGCTTGCTCGTACTTCGACCGCTCGACCTGGTGCCAGTTATCCGACAATTGCCAAGAGGCGTGCACGCTACAGTCGGGTATGGGGCACGCCAATTGCAGACCGTGCCATGAGTGTATGCGTGCGGGCCGCCACCTGCTGCACGCCTTCTGTGCGCCAAGGTCGATCAGCCTTTGCGGCGCGGGGGCCCGGGCTTGGGATGCCGGAGTGCAGCCGTGGGATGCGAAGACCCGCGAGCGACAGCACCACACTCCGCTGTGCTGCTCACGCCTCGATGGCAGTCGTCGGGAAGCGAGCGCGGACCCGCGAGGCCAAATTGCAGGCGGGCTGGCCATGGATGCGTGCGGGCGCGACACCTGTTCTCCGCTTTCGACTCAATGGCGGCCTGGTTTTGGTGGCAACGGCCACGGGCGGCGGGGACGAGCATCGCTGGCGCTGCTGGTTCGACGCTGGACCATATTGTCTGGACGATGCCGCGAATCACGCCCATCCGAAGGCTTGTGGGCGTTTCGCGTTGGAGGGCGCGCCATCGCACAAGCTGGCTCTCACTTCTCCGCACTGCGTGCCAGCAAGAGCAGGTAACGTTGGCGGAGGGCGAGCGTGAGCCAACCCTGGTAGGCGTTTCCGGCGAGCGAGGCACATAGCGCGATCAGTGCTAGCCCCAAGGGCAGCCAGGGCCTCGAACTCGTTGCGCTGGCGGCGCCGGGCTGGGTATCCTGGTCCGATGGCGACGGCACGTCCTGATCGGCTGCCGAGTCCCGCGCGGCCTGGCCGCTCTTTCGATCGACGCCAGTGTGACGCCTAGTTGCGTCGCCGCCATTGGCAGATTGATCTTCTGCGGCACCTGTTAACTCGGGACCGTCTGCATCGTCTTCTTCGTAGGCGGCCGGGTTCACTTCGCCTTGGGCGCTGCGTTTGGTGCCCGACTGCCGCAAGGGCTTGGCGCCAGCGCCATCGAATGCTCCTGCCAACGGATCCTTGTCGGGGCCTGGTATGCCGGCGTCTTGGTCTTCTTCCAGGGCACCTGCCACCGGCGGCGGCTCGCCATGATGCGGCAGAGGCCCGGTACCCACGGTAATACGGTAGCTCCTTACTCCCCGCAGGAAGGGGGGAATTTCGCTCACGATGTCTGCCCGCCCGGAGGCCAACGACTCGAGCAACTCGGGCTCGATCTGGATGATATACTCTACACCTCCGCCCGCGATGGGCTGCCAGCCAAAGTCGACGCCAAAGCTGGCTGCTGCCAGCAACAGCATGGGTCCGCAAAACATAAATGCCTCGCTTGCTCTTAATCGGCCGGAGCTGTGCCCGCACCTGCGGCCGGTCCGCCCATGGTGGGGCCGCCAGGCCGCTGCTCTCCTATTGTAGCCAGCTCGGTGCGCAACATGACCAGCAGCACCTGCAACAGCGAGACCACCAGCGGGCCCACCAGAATGCCGATCGGCCCGAGCGCTTTCACCCCTCCCAGCACGCTCAACAGGGCTAGGAGCGGATGCAAATTGGAGCGGCCCTTGAGCACCCAGGGCTTCACCACGTTGTCGCTACTCGAGACCACGGCGATTCCGTAGAGCAGCAGGCCAACCGCGGGCCACAGCCGCTCTTCGACCAGCAGCAGCCACGCGGAGCAGCTTATGTACACCGCCGGCGCGCCCACGAACGGAATCAGCGCACACAGCGCGGTGAGCATGGTCAGAAAGAACACAGACTGAAAGCCCACCACGTAATAGCCAATCCCCGCCAGGGCACCCTGTAACACGGCGGCCAGCAACGTGGCCACGACCACGGCGCGGCTAACCGTGTCGAACTGCTGGAGGAGCTGCGCTTGGTAGCGGCGATCGAGCGGCACGAGGTTCATCACCCCTTCGAGCATGGCCGGACCGTCGGCGAGAAAATAGTACAGGGCAACGATCATCACGATGCCCCCAAATAGCAACGAAGCCAGCCAACCGCCAATTACCCGCGGCGTGCGCAAAGCCAGCGGGCCTGCCCATGCCTGCAAGCGTTCCATCAGGCCTGCCCGCTCTTCGGCGGTGGGATTCGCCTGGGCTCGCAACCAGCGCACCAGGGCGCTGCCCAGCACCTGGCCCTCCAAATCGACGTAAGCCGCCCTGGCCCGCGACAGCTCAGCAGCCCACTGCGGCTCGTTCGGCTTGGCTGCGGCCAGTGCTTCTAGGGCCTCTTGCAGCTCGCGCAGGGCTTGCTCGCGTGCATGGCGTTCTGCGGGCGAGGCGTCTTGCTGGCGGCGCAGGATGGCTTGCAGCCGATCGGCCTTTTGGAGCAACGCGTTGGCTCCGGCCGCGGCCTGCGCCTGGGTCGGCCGGTCGGTCTGCCATTCGCGCAGGGTCCTGTCCAAGTCGGCCATCAAGCTCCGCACCTGTTCGGGAGGGAGTGCCAGGCCGAGCCGCTGCCGCAGCTTGTCCAACTTGCGGTGGGCGGCCCTCGTATCAAATAGAGATGCCAGGGCCACCATCTCAGCGGCTGCACGCGTCACCAGCAGGGCCGAGGGTGCGAGCACGATGAGCAGAATCGTGAGCGTTGTCAGGCCTGCCGCCAGCCGCGTCCGCTTGCCGCAGCGGGCCAGGTACCAGGCGTGCAGCGGCCGAAACATGATCACCAGAACCGCCGCCAGAAAGAGCGGCAAGAGAAAACCGGCCATGACCCGGTAGAACAGCGTGGCGATTACCGCCAGAATGGCCGCCAGTACGACGAAGGAGACGAGCCGAGACATGCATTGTTTCCAGGTGGTGTTTGGCCGAACGGTTTGCAAGGTGCCGTGCAGCAGGGGCGGGTGCTGTGCGGCAGAGCAATGTACCGTGCAGCAGCACGACATGCGGTGCAGCACGGCGTGCGCATGCCGCCGGCAAAGCCGAGGGATGGCGGGCTCCGCGTGCCCGGCCGCTGCATGGCTGTTCTGTTGAGAGATGGGCCGCTTTGCGCACCCGCACTAGTCTTGCTTTTTGCGTGTCAACCGCCAAGCAGATATTGGGCCTGTTGTTCCGCCTGGCCGTCATCGTTCTGGTGGCCTGGGGCGTACAGCGTACGCTGCGGGCCGCGCTGAACGACTTGGAGCAGCAGGGTTGGTCTCCGGCAGATCTGCACTATGGCTGGCTGGCGGCGGCCTGCATGTTGTACGTCTTTGGGCTGCTTCCGGCGGGTGTGTACTGGCACCGCGTGCTGCGGACACTTGGCGTGCACACGAGCCTATTGCGTGCGCTGGGGGCCTACTTCATTGGGCATCTTGGAAAGTACGTTCCCGGCAAGGCGATGGTGGTAGTGCTGCGGGCAGCTATGGTGAGGTCTAGGGCGGGGGGCATGCATGCTGCGGGGGGCAACGGGCCTACATTGGTCGAGACGCCCCGTGGCGCTGAGCAAGGTACTGCGGCGAGCACTTCTGCGGCGGCCAGCGTGGCAGAGAGGGCAGCCGAGCCGTCGGATGCGCAGGCGGCGGGTGCGGCAGGTACCGACGCCGTTGGGCCAGCCGCCCCTGGGGCGCAGAGCGAGGGCGAACGAGCGGTGGCGCCGCAACTTGAGCCGCAAGAGCGCGCGGCGGATCACGTGGTAACGGTATCGGGGCTTTCTGGCAGAGAGGTGGTGGCCCGTGCGGCAGCGGCCGTGTTCTATGAAACTTTCGGCATGATGGCGGCTGGTTGCGCGATCGCTGTGTGCTGTTTGTTGCTTGTGCGGCCGATTCGAGCGGATCTGTTGGGGATGGCGGCGGCTGGTGCGTTGCTGTTGGGTCTGCCCACGCTGCCAGGGGTGTTGCGGCGCGTGGTGCCATGGGTGAGCGTGTTGGGCCTGCGCACGGAGGCTGCGGCGTGGGTTGCTTCGGTACCGCTGCGGGTGGCCGCAAGGGGCTGGGTGAGCATGGCAGGCGGGTGGTTGCTTTTGGGGATGAGCCTGTGGGCGGTGGTGCGAGGGGTGACAGACAGTGTGTCGGTAAGCTGGTACGAGGGTTGGCTGGCGTCCACGGCGACAGCGGCGCTGGCCATGACTGCGGGTTTCTTGTCATTGCTTCCGGCGGGGTTGGTTGTTCGAGAGGCGGTGGTGCTGGTTCTGCTGGCGCCGCTGGTGGGGGAGCGTGGGGCGCTATTGGCCGGCGTGCTTTCTCGCGTGGTGAGCGTGGTGGCCGAACTGGGCATTTCGGTTATCTTATATCCGTATGCTGTCGATCGTGATCCCCGTATGCAACGAAGCCGAGAGCCTTGAGACCCTGTGGCACGAGCTGGATGCGGTGGCGCGGGAGGCTCAGCTTGAACTCGACGTGGTGATGGTCGACGACGGCTCGACCGACGGCTCGTGGGAGGTGATATGCCGGTTGGCGGCTGCGGACCCGCGCGTAGGGGGCGTGCGGCTGCGGCGGAACTTCGGCAAGGCTGCGGCGCTTTCGGCGGGATTTGAGGAGGTGCGTGGCGATCGGGTGATGACGCTCGACGCCGATTTGCAGGACGATCCGCGGGAGATCCCTCGCTTTCTTGCGGCGATTGACGAGGGGTACGACGTTGTCAGCGGCTGGAAGCGGGTGCGGCACGATCCGTGGCATAAGGTGATTCCATCGCGGGTTTTCAACTGGATGGTGAGCCGGTTTACGGGGGTGCGCCTGCACGATCACAATTGCGGCATGAAGTGTTACCGCCGCGAGGTGCTGGGGGAGGTGCGGCTGTACGGAGAGCTGCACCGTTTCATACCGGTGCTGGCCCATGCGCGGGGATTCCGGATCGGGGAACTGGCGATCCGGCACCGGCCCCGCAGGCATGGCCGATCGAAGTATGGGCCCGCGCGGTTCATCAAGGGTTTTTTGGATCTGCTCACCGTCAAGTTTCTCACGGGCTACGGGCACCGCCCGCAGCATTTGCTGGGCACGCTGGGGCTGGCGAGCATGACATTGGGCGGCCTGGGGCTGGTCTATTTGGCGGGGTATTGGATCTGGGCACAGCTTCATCCCGAGCAGAAGCTGCTGCCCTTGCATCAGCGTCCGGCGGTGCTGTATTCGCTGGCGGCGCTCTTGTTTGGGGGGCAGATCCTCTCCATCGGCCTGTTGGCCGAACTGCTCACTGCCTACCAGGGGCGCGAACACTTACCCTACTCGGTTGCCGAGCGGACTCGTTCGCCATCAGGCAATCTCAGCTCTCGGCCCGATGGGACACATGTCTAACGGCTCTGCGGCGCTGCGGCGCGGCGTGTATTTGCTGTTCATAGCCGCGGCCACAGGCTCGCTCATTGGGCGGGTACTGGCCGTGAACTCGGTGGACATGATCCGCCTGGAGCAGCATCTCAAGCAGCGCCTGGAGAATGCGCTGGCCGAGGCCCGCCAGCGCGGCGACCCACAGGCCGCCCAGCGTTACGAGGAGGAGCTGCTGCGCGGCACGTGGCGCAAGCAGCGGCCTTTCTTGAGTGCCAATGACCGCAGCCGCTGGTGCACAGTGCGCGCCTTGGTCGAGCACGGCACATACGCCATCGACCAGATCGTGGCCCAGCCGAATTGGGACACCATCGACATGGTCAAACACGACGGGTTCGGCCGGCCTGCCCCGGAACCGGACGAAGGACATCTCTACTCCAGCAAGCCGCCGCTCTACGCCACGCTCTTGGCCGGTCCGTACTGGTTGATCCACCGCCTCACAGGCTGGACTCTGGGTACGCACCCCTATGCCATCGGCCGTTTGCTGATTGTGATCTTCAACGTGCTGCCGCTGGTACTCTACTGGCTCGTGCTCGCCAGGCTGTTAGAGCGCTACGGCACCACCGATTGGGGCCGCTGTTTCGTGATGGCCGCCGCCACCTTCGGAACATTCCTGACCACCTTTGGCGTGGTGATCAACAATCATCTGCCCAGTGCCGTCTGTGCCCTCGTATCGCTCTACGCCGGCATGCGTATCTGGTGCGACGGAGAACGCCGCTTGCGTTACTTTGCACTCTGCGGCCTGTTCGGCACGCTGGCGGCCGCCTTCGAGTTGCCCGCGGCCGCGTTCGCCTGCACGCTGGCCGCCATGCTGCTCTACAAGGCGCCCCGGCACACGCTGCTCGCCTCCGCCCCCGCAGCCCTGCTGGTCGCCGCCGCCTTCTTCGCCACGAATTATGCCGCCCATCGCTCCTGGCGGCCGCCCTACATGCACCGCAGCCCGCAAGACAACTGGTACGATTACCAGTACCGCCTGGCAGGAGATTCTCGCATCAGGCAAAGCTACTGGAGCGACCGGCAGAGCCGCAGCCCCATCGACCAAGGCGAGCCTTCGCCGGCACGCTATGCCTTGCACGTGCTGGTAGGCCACCACGGCATCTTCTCGCTAACCCCGCTATGGCTGTTGACGGTGCCGGGCCTGGTCCAGTGGTGCCAGAAGCGCCAGCCAGAGCGTGCCGTCGGCTGGATGATCGTGCTGGTCTCGCTGGTGGTGATTGCATTCTATCTGGCGCGGCCCGTCGAAGATCGCAACTATGGCGGCATGACGAGCGGCTTTCGCTGGGTGTTCTGGATGGCTCCTCTGTGGCTGGTGGGGCTGATCCCTGTTGCCGATCGCGCCGGCAGCCGCCGGTGGCTACAGATCGTTTGCGGGCTGTGCCTGTGCCTGGCCGCTCTATCTGCGGCTTACCCGACCTGGAACCCGTGGACGCATCCCTGGCTGCTGAACTTTTTGCTCGAAGAAGACCTCGTGCGCCTGGGGATGGGCAGCCAGTAGGATCATAGCGGCGATGGCAAGCGAGGCACGTTGCACGCGAACAGCCAGCGATGCACAGGGACAGGCTGCCGCGGCTACGCCGCCGCACGCGCCTTGGCTGCGGCAATCTGACGCAGAACGCACAGCCGCAGGCGCCCGTGCCGCAGGCGTGATGTGCCGATAGGTATCCATCCAACTTCCCTGCGCGTTCTGCGCGAACGGGGTTACAGGACCCGCCTACTGGCCAACGCGGCTACGAGACCTAGTTCTGGCGAAACGCCGCTAGGCAGCGCAGCCAGCGGATCTCAAGCGTCGCTTGCCACCCTTGCATGCTCACATTGCGGGGTTGGTGGCACCGGCACAGAGCCAGTCGGCCTTACATCCACTCGCGGATCACCCGGCCGTCGTTGAGTTTCACGGGGCGGCCGTCGGGCGTCATGGTCATCAAATCGAGCGGGATGCCAAGCTTGGTGTAAATGGTGGCGGCGATGTCTTCGGTAAAGTACTCGTCGCGCACAACGCGCCCGCCCTCGTCGTCGGTCTTGCCGAGCACGGCACCGCCTGGCACGCCCGCACCGGCCATGATCGCAAAGCCGGCGGTCCCCCAATGGTCCCGTCCGCTGGCAGAGTTGATCTTGGGCGTACGGCCAAAATCGGTCATCCACACCACAAGCGTCGTCTCCAGCAGACCACGCTCCGCCAGGTCGATGAGCAGCTCGGGAATGGCCTGGTCCAGCGGAGGGATCACCCCCTTGATGCCGGGGAAGATGTTCGTGTGATGGTCCCAACCGCCGCTGGAAACCGTCACGAACCGCACGCCCGCCTCGATCAGCCGCCGCGCGAGCAGGCAGCTCTGGCCAAACGTGTTGCGGCCGTAGCGGTCTCGCAGCCCACTGTCTTCCTGGTCCAGGTCGAATGCGATCCGCGTCTCGGGCGAGGTGATCATGTTCAGGGCGGCTCTGTAATACTCGTCGAGTGCATCATAGGCCGCAGGCTGCCGGTCCAAGGTGCGCTGCAACGCATCTATCACGCCAAGCATCTGCTTGCGGCGGTCGATCCGTGTTAGGTCGATGCCGCGCGGGGGCGTAATGTCGCGCACGTTGAAGGGCGAGCTGTTGGGATCCGCCAGCACCTCAAACGGATTGTGTTCTGGCCCCAGATAACCTGCCACGCCGCCGCCAAACGAATGATCGACCTGATCGCCAAGCTGCACAAAGGGCGGCAGCGCGGTTTTGAAACCCTTCTGATGGCTCACGATCGAACCATAACAGGGGTACGTGATGGACGGATTGAACTGCCGGCCCGACATGCAATACTGGTCGGCCACGCCGTGGGCGGCGTTCTGCGGGTTCCAGCCGCGGAGCAGGGCGAATCGGCCTAGCTCCTTGGCCATCCGCGGCACCACTTCGGCAAACTTGATACCGGGCACGGCCGTATCGATGGCCGCATATTCCCCGCGCACGCTGGCGGGTGCCTCGGGCTTGGGGTCGAACGTGTCATGGTGGCTGGTGCCACCGCGCGTCCAGATGAAGATGCAATTGACGTCGCGGCCGGCCTGGCCCTCGCTTGCGCGCAGCCGGCGAGCACGCAAGAGCGTGGGAAGCGTAAGCCCCAATCCACCGAGGGTGCCTATCTGTAGCAGGGCGCGACGAGTGACCCCTTCGCAGGTGCGCGTGGTGCTGAACATCAGGTCGAGCATGGCGGGTGCTCCTTCGACTAGGCGGGGGGAGCCGGTAGCTCTAGGCGGGAAGGTTTGCATTACGCGCCGCCTATTGTACCCGATTCCCACAACGAATCAAGCTCCGTGAATGCGTTGCGGAGCCTGATCCTATAGCGCCACGATGTACCCCAGCCAACTTTCACCTGTTTCCGGGACACCTTCCAAGCGATCCGCCAACCACGCAGCCATCTCTCCCGTGTGCCACTGCTTGACGCGCAGCGTCAAGCAGGGCGATGCGCCAAATACGTTTCAGCCTCGCGCAGCACTGCTTGAATGCGGCCGAGGTGGCTCCTTTCGATTCCGCGAACCGGATCGGCCGCCGCATTCAAGGGAGCGGCATACCCGTGGCAAAAGTGGGGGGTCCACAAACGACTCGTCACCCCCGCCCCGCTTGGTACGGCTGGACGGTCACCTAAATAAAAAAACCTGCCCGGGCGAACCCGGGCAGGGTGGTTACACCGACCTCTTGGCCTTCAGCTTACTGCTGGGCGATGCTGCGGCTGGCCCGGAGGATTGTGGCCTTGCGGGCGCTGGCCGAGCTGTCGGGCATGGGGGCTGGCGGCGTCGGATCGCCACCCGACGGGGCGGCATCGGCCGGGGCAGCCTCGCCGTGGCCATTGGTGCAGCAACCTACGTCGCAGCACCCGTGGCAGCACTTGCTGCGCTTCTGGAAGAGCCGGGCCAGCAGGCCGCAGCGCTTCTTGCAGCAGGGCTGGCAGCAGGCATCGGCGCAGCAGGCGGGCTCGCAGCAGGCGTCAGCACAGCAAGCGGGCTCGCAGCAGGCGTCGGCGCAGCAGGCGGGCTCGCAGCAGGCATCAGCGCAGCAGGCGGGCTCGCAGCAGGCGTGGCAGCACTGCTTGCGGAACATCTTGCGCAGAGCAGCGAACACGTCGATTCGCTTGCGCTTGCAGCAGGGGTTGCAGCACGGGTCGCAGCAGGCGTCGGCACAGCAGGCGGGCTCGCAGCAGGCATCAGCGCAGCAAGCGGGCTCGCAGCAGCAGCTCGGCTCGCAGCAGGCGGCTGCACAGCAGCTTGGCTCGCAACAGGGGTCGCAACAGGCTGTGTCGCAGCAGTTGGCCTTGCAGCAGCCACCCCTCGTGCCCAACATCCGGTTGAGGAGGTCGAAGCCGAAGCTTTGGCTACACAGGCCGACGCTGACGACAAGCGCTCCAATAAACATCTTGCTTTTCATCGAGCAACGTCTCCTTTGCCTGGAACTGAAGGCGGTGCGCATCTCATCCTGGCGACCACTTCCCGCGACACCGGCTGGCTGGGGGGTCGGTAGTGGATTCCGGCCGAGGTTGGGGGCCTGCGCTCACGCAGGCCGAGTTCGGTGGGGCGCGTGGGGGGTCGCTGGGGTGGGATGCTTGGGTCGGTGCCCACAGTTCGGTTGGTCATTGCCAGGTCCGTCGAACCAATCCATGGCCCGATTCACGCCTGCGGTTGCCTGGCACTCCCTAACGCGCCTTGCTGGCGCGTGTACCTCGTTGAGGGACACCTACCGTATCGGCTGCCCCGCGCAATGCCCTTGAGTGCTCTAAAGCTGTTTTCGCTAAATGGTTTACAACTCCAGACACGCAAACTCTGCCGCACCCGCAAGCTGGTAAAACTGCGCGGAGCCTAACGCCGAGCCGCTGCGCGGGCACCCCGGCAACTCTTACAGCGTCTTGAGGTATTCCAAGACGGCTCGGCGCTCCGCGGCGCTCAGGGGATCTGCGTAAGGATGCCCTGCGGCACTCTTGCCGCGCACGCGCGTATCGAAGTAGCGTCGCCGCTGGGCCGGGCTAGAGAGGCCGGCGGGCAGTTCTTCATGTTCTACCACGCTCAAGCCCACGCGGTTGCGATCGTAGGCGTGGTCATGCTGCTCCCAGACCGCGGGCCGCTCTTGCGGATGCAGTACGTGCCACAGTGTGGGAACCGAGCCATTGTGGAAGTAGGGAGCGCTGGCCCAAATCCCATCGAGTGGGGGGGCGACGTAGCCCTCGGTCGCGGCCTCGCCGCCTAGGGCGCCATAGTCGTTGAACCAGGACTGCAAGTAGACGCGACGTGCCTCGGGCGTGAGTGCGTCGTAGCGCGTGCGGTCCGTGCCGATCTCGTCGATGGGGACCGTGACTTCCGGGTAATGGTCGGGTTCATCGTACGTACCGTGGCAGGCCGCGCAGTGGCGTGCAAACACATCGCGGCCGCGCGCTGCCAGCTCGGCATCGACCTCCCAGGGCCAGCGCGGGGGTCTGAGAGACAGGATCCACGCCTCGATGTGGCGAAAATCGGCCTCCCAGCGGCGGAACTGCTCCGGGCCGTTGCGAGGAATGAGTAGAAACTGCATGAGGGCCTTGTGATGGCGCGGGGCGAAGCCATCGATGTACAGGCGACGCTTCTTGCGATAGTGCCACAGGGGCGGGGCATCGTGGTCGTGATGCAGCATGGCCGGCGGCAGCCGATTGAGATGCACGTTCAAGTCGGCGTCTCGATAGTTCATCAGCAGCACGCCGAACATCACAGCATTGGTGGTCCCCACGGTCGTACCCAGCGGGACCAATAGCGAGCCGCGGTCCAGGTGCGCAAGCGGCTTCTGCTGCCGCAATTTCACGGCGATCACGTCTTCGATCAGCGTCTGCAAGGCGAGCTGTGCGTTTGGCAGGCCAGGCACGACCTTGCCCGCCACCTGCCCCCCGTGGCACGCCAGACAGTTGATCACCCAGCCGCCTCGACCGTCGTCTGTATATTGCAGCGGCACGCCGCCGGGGCGATCTGGAGATTCGCACAGGCCATAGCGGGCAAAGGCCATCAGCCGCCGCTCTTCGGGCGTGGCCTGCGCAGCCAACGTTCGGCTCGGCTCTTCCCAAACCTCCCACAGCGAGTCGAACACCTGCTGGTCGAAGTCGGAAGGCAGATACTCAGGGTTGCCCGTCAAGAGCTGCCAGCCACGTTCGGCCGATGCGGGAGCAGCATCCAGCTCCGCTTCGTTGCCAGGCGGGCTCCCCTCCGCTGCTCGGCTAAACTGACAACCAGCCAGTGCCACAAGCCAAAACACTACGTGCAACCATGTGCGTCTCATCACGGTTTGCAGTCTAGCGCCATCTCGGCCAACCGGCAAGCGGCCGTGCTTGCACCTGGTGGGCCATACCACCAGCCCTGCTTGCGCGAAGGCACACCCCCCGACTTCGATGGCAGATTAGAAGCCCCGCAGACCCCGCCGGCGTAAAGCCGGCGGCTCGTTGCGTAAAGCCGGCGGCTCGTTGCGTAAAGCCGGCGGCTCGTTGCGTAAAGCCGGCGGCTCGTTGCCCCCTCTCCTCGCGCACGCGCGACGGATGCACTGGCGGCTTACGGGGCGTCAGGCTGTTCTAAAAACTCTCGCACAAGCTCGCGCTGCCGGCCCTCGTCGTGTTCGGCCTCGCGCAGCGCGTCTTGCAGCCGGCGCAGTCTCTGGTTTTCTGCCCTCAGCCGCTCTGTCTCGGCATCAAGTTGTTGCAGACGGCTCTCGAGCACCCGCGCGCCTGGCCCAGAACGCTGCCATAGCCAGATCGAGGTAACCGTAGAAGTTAGGGCCAGCAGCACAACCACCCCGCCGAGCGCAGCCGGTACGGGATTGCGCCGTATCCAGCGCAGCACGCGTTCGTGCGGCCTGAGCCGAATCGCGTGCACCGGCTCGCCCCGCAGCCAGCGGCCGAGGTCTTCTGCCAGATCGAGACAGCTCGGGTAACGGTCTGCCGGCATACGGCCCATGGCGCGCAGGCAGACGGCCTCTAGGTCGCGCGGTACGCGAGGGTTCACGGCCCGCGGCGGCGGCGGCGCCTCGTTGAGAAGCTTGGATACGAGCGCCTCTCCTTTGCCGCGAAAGGGTCGCGTACCGGTGAGCATCTCATAGAGCACGACGCCGAGGCTGTACTGGTCGCTGTGCGGTCCCACCTCGCCGTAGCGCCGGCTGGCCTGCTCGGGGGCCATATAGGCGGGCGTGCCCAAGATGCTGCCTTCTCGCGTGAGCTGCTCATCGGCATCTTCGATGCGGGCCAGGCCGAAGTCGGTAAGCAGCGGCTCTCCACGTGCATCGAGGATGATATTGGCCGGTTTGACGTCTCGGTGAATGATTCCCAGGTTGTGTGCATAACCCAGCGCGTCGGCCAGATTGCGGACAATCTCCACGGCACGCCGCATCGGCAGGCGTTCGCGCTCAAGGGCCTGCTCGAGGGTCTGGCCGGGAATGAAGGCCGAGGCGATGTAGTAGTGGCCGTTCATCACACCCGCGTCGTACACAGGGACGATGTGCGGATGGCGGAGCTGGGCCGCCGCCTTAGGCTCCCGCAAAAAGCGAGCCACCGCACGGCGATTCTCGCTCGCCGCCGCCCGCAGCAGCTTGAGGGCCACCTCCCGGTTCAAGAATGTATCTTGGGCCCTGTACACGCTCCCGAAACCGCCCTTGCCCACTAGCCCCACGATCTCGAAGCGGCCCAACCGTTCGATCGAAGGATCCTCGACCTGCCGGCGTCCACCACGCGTGGCCAGCTCGGACTGTTCGGAGTCTGTCTCGCCGCCGGCCTCCAAGACAAAATGCAGACCGCAGCGGCTGCACTTGGCCTGCTTGCCCAGCAGCTCAGACGGCACCTGGTAGACCGTGCCGCACTCGGGATTGGGGCACTTGACGTCAATGCGCATAAAAAAGCCGGAGCCCCAAGGGCCGTAGCGCATTCTACTCGACCGCCAGGGCGATTGCATGAGTGCGATGTTCACCGGCACGCTTGGCGGCTGGCGGGTCTTCGACAAAAACACGCTGCCCCATGTTGCGCCTAGAACCAGCCCGTGGGCCGCGGCGGCGCTCGCACCCCCTCGGCAGCCCGGTTATCATTGAACCATCTTGATGCGTGTTCGAGCCGAACCGGCATGCGGCAATGCGGCCGTGTGTCGTCGCCCTCGCCACACTGGCTCGCAACGTGCACGAGTCGATAGATGCCAAAGCACCCCATACCCCAGGAGCCCCAGTGTATGAGCCAAGCACGCCGCTCGCGCCGTACGTTTCTGGCAGAGTCGGCCGGTTTTGCCGCCGCCGGACTGGTACCGTATTTTTTTAGCGGCACGCGGAGGGCGTTTGCCGATGAGCCCGCCTCTAAGAACGACCGGCCCAACATCGGTGCCATCGGCGTGGGCGGGCAGGGACGAGGCATCGCCGGTAGTGCCGCGAGATTTGGCGACCTGGTCGCTGTCTGCGACGTCGACCGTACCCACGCAGAACAGTGCTGTGCCGAGCAGGCCGGCGGCAAGGCCCAGATCTACGACGACTATCGCCGCCTGCTCGACCGCAACGATATCGAAGCCGTGACCATCGGCACGCCCGACCACTGGCATACGCCCATCGTGCTGGCCGCGCTTCGCGCCGGCAAAGACGTGTACTGCGAGAAGCCGCTTACGCTCACGGTCGATGAGGGCAAGCGGCTCGTCAAGGCAGTGCAAGAGACCGGCCGCATCTTGCAGGTAGGCACCCAGCAGCGCAGCGACGGCCGCTTTCGCTTGGCCTGCGAGCTGGTGCGCAACGGCCGCGTGGGTCGGCTCCGCAAGGTGACGGTGTCTTTGCCGCGGTCGACGCAGGTGGGCGGGCCGTTCGAGCCGCAGCCCGTCCCGCCGCACCTCAACTGGGACTTCTGGCTCGGACAGGCCCCCTACGCCGACTATTGCCCGCAACGCTGCCACTTTACCTTCCGCTGGTGGTACGAGTACTCCGGCGGCATCATGACCGATTGGGGGGCACACCACGTAGATATTGCACATTGGGGCATGGGCTGCGAAGAGTCTGGCCCCATCACCATCGAGGGCAAGATGAGCGACGACGAGCGTAAGCGGATCAGCAGCCCAGGCAACAGCTTCAATACGCCGGCGGAGTTCACGGTCGACATGATCTACCCCGGCGACGTGCTGGTGCAGGTGGTATTGGGAGACGAAGGGGTGCTCTTCGAGGGCGAGAAGGGCCGGCTGTACGTGAATCGTGGGCGGATCACCGGCAAGCCGGTCGAAGAGCTGGCCGAGAACCCGCTGCCGGGCGACGCGATTCGCCTTTATGTGAGCGACGACCACATGGGCAACTTCTTCCACTGCATCAAGACGCGCGAGAAGCCCATCTCCGACGTGGTCAGCCAGCACCGGGCGGTAAGTGCGTGCCACCTGGCCAACATCTCGCTGCGGCTGGGCCGGAAGCTCACCTGGGACGCCGCTCGAGAAGAGTTTGTCAGCGACGACGAGGCCAACAGCATGCTCAGCCGCAGGCCGCGGCTTTACGACTTTGCATAGCACGCAGAGGCACACATCTACGTGCCCCACACAACCCTTCGTGTGCCGCTGCTTGCCGCGCATGCGGCAAGCAGTGCGTGCCCTGTGCCGTATGCCCTAGTGAATGCCATCTCAGAACGCGGGTTTGGGAGCACGAGATCGCATCGTGCGAGTTCCAACAGCGGCACGCTGCTACCCGGCCGGCGTGCGGCAGCGGGTCAGCCTTCAGCAACTTCCCAGCGCAAGAGTTCGCGGCGCCAGCCGGGTTCGTAGTAGGCCCTAACGGCTTGGTCTGAGGAAAAACGGGCTGAGGCATGAGGAAGCAGTTTGCAGTAAATGCAGGCTCACCAGCAGAACCTCTTGACTTTTCTTGGTCTGGGTGTTACAAAACGTCGGATAGTATTTATTTTAGCCGACGTATCGTAACATATGACTCAAACCTTGACTGACCGCGTGCTCGAACTGGCCCGCCGCCAAGGCGTGCTCCGTCCCCGGGACCTGGCCCCCCACGGCATCCCCCGCGAGTATCTGACCCGCCTCCACGCCCGCGGCGTCCTCCAGCGCCCCGCCCGCGGCCTCTATGTGCTGGCCAATGCCCACACCGACGAGAACCAGAGCCTGCTAGAGGCGTGCAAACGCGTGCCGCATGGCGTCGTCTGCCTGCTGTCGGCTCTGCGTTTCCACAAGCTCACCACCCAAGCCCCGTTCGAAGTCTGGCTAGGCATTGGTGTCAAATCCCGGCTGCCCAAGGTGGAGTACCCGCCCCTTCGCATCGTGCGTTTTTCTGGCCCGGCCCTGACCGAGGGTGTCCGAGAGCACGTCATCCGGGGTGTAAGGGTGCGAGTGACCACCCCGGCCCGCACGGTCGTAGACTGCTTCAAGTACCGCAACAAGGTCGGGCTAGACGTAGCCCTGGAGGCCCTGCGAGACTGCCGCAAGAAGCGCAAGGCTTCGATCGATGAACTCCACCACGCTGCCCAGGCCCGCCGCATGGCCAATGTGATGCGGCCTTACCTAGAGGCCCTGGCGTGAGTAAGAAAAAGCCCACGAACCTCGCCGCCTCGGTACGCCAGCGACTGACCGAGCTAGCGCGCAAGCAGGGCGAAGACTTCCAACTCGTTTTGACCCGCTACGTCATCGAACGGCTGCTCTACCGGCTCAGCCGCTCGGAGTACGGCGGCGAGTTCGTCCTCAAGGGGGCAATGCTCTTCCGCCTCTGGGCCGATCAGCCGCACCGCCCCACCCGCGATTTAGACCTGCTGTCGAAGGGCGAGAACTCCCCCGCCCGGCTCGCGCACGTGTTCCAGGACGTGTGCCGGTTAATCGTCGAAGATGACGGACTGACGTTCGATCCGGGCGGGGTCACGGCCGAGCAGATCAAGGAGGACCAGGAGTACGAGGGCGTGCGGGTCCACTGCGAAGCACGGCTGGGGCATGCGCAAATCGACCTGCAAATCGACGTGGGGTTCGGGGACGCCGTCACGCCGCGTGCCGTTGAGGTGCCGTACCCGACGATCCTGGCATTTCCCGCCCCGATGCTGCGGGTCTACCCGCGCGAGACGGTGGTCGCAGAGAAGTTCCAGGCTATGGTCGCCCTTGGCATCGCCAACAGCCGGATGAAGGACTTCTTCGACCTATGGCTGCTGAGCCGGATGTTCTCCTTCGACGGGTCGGTGCTTTGCCGCGCGATCGAGGCCACATTCCGTCGGCGACACACGCCGCTGCCGCCTGAACCGCCGTTGGCACTGACCGCGCAGTTCGGCACCGACGCGGCCAAGGTCAAGCAATGGGCGGCATTTCTGAAGAAGGGCAAACTCGATGCGGGTGGGATGACGCTGGAACAGGTGTGTGCCATCCTCAGGGAATTCCTCATGCCACCCACGAGCGCCCTCGTGGCCCGCGATATGTTCGCTAAGACCTGGCCCCCCGAAGGCCCTTGGGCATAGCAGCACGGCCGGTGAAGCACAGAGCATCAACGGGCGCCGTGGAGTCAGCCGGTATGTCGAGAAATCAAGAATCGAGGCCGCGGCATTCACTGCTGGCGCGACTTACCATCTCTAGGGGCATCAATCGGACTGTGCCCTTTCAGTTCAAAAAAACATGGGTTGAGAGAATTGGGCAACCTGGAAGAACTCGGCGCCTTCACAGCCCGCGGCTTTACGACTTTGCATAGCACGCAGAGGCACACATCTACGTGCCCCACACAACCCTTCGTGTGCCGCTGCTTGCCGCGCATGCGGCAAGCAGTGCGTGCCCTGTGCCGTATGCCCTAGTGAATGCCATCTCAGGACGCGGGTTTGGGAGCACGAGATCGCATCGTGCGAGTTCCAACAGCGGCACGCTGCTACGTGGACGGCGTGCGGCAGCGGGTCAGCCTTCTGCAACTTCCCAGCGCACGAGTTCGCGGCGCCAGCCGGGTTCGTAGACCGGCCATGCGGCGGCCGTGCCGCGGTGCGCAGGGCGGGCCGTCTGCCGCACACGCCGCACACACGCCAGCTCGTCTGCCTGCGGCGGCGGCACTCGCCCCGGCAAGTTGCTGCGCCGCAGTGTGAGCCGCCCCTGGTCGAACACGCTGATCACCAGCGGAAGTTCGAAGTCGAGCATCCGCCGCAAGATCAGCTCGTGGCTGGCTGTGATGAAACACGCCTTGATCTCCAACAAGTCCCAGCCGGCAGCCTCCGCAATGGGGCGGAACCAGCAGCCCGGCAGCAGCAACCGCGAGGCGAGCAGACTGGCCACGCGCTCGCGCCAGGCGGGCACGACCAGACGCATGTCCACACCCAAGCGGTCAAACACCCGCCATGCCGCATATTCGCCCAGCTCGTGTGCGGCCGCCCATTGCTGACGCTCGGGCCGCGAATCGGGCCTCAACACCATCAACGCCGCTTCGTTGCATCCTTCATCAGACGCAGAGGTTAGTTGCCCTTTGTGGCAACCCGCAACCGATGCGGCTTGCAACATGGTCTCGCCCCCACGCACTCTGGAGAGCCGCACCAGCCGCCCACGCTCCGCTTGGCATGCGTCAAAGGCCACCGTAACGCCCAAGGCCTGGGCCAACGCAAAGGCATCTATCGGCGGAGCGGTCCAGCCCGCCCCCTGCACCATCCCCTCCGCCGTCTGATCCAGCACTGCCGCCAGCTCTTCTTGACACACATCGGAGACCACCGCCAAACCTCCTCCTTGGTGAAGTGTACATATGTACACTATTGCGCAGCCTCCGGCCCAATGTAAAGAGGCTGCCTTGCCATAACGGCTCGACACCGCTGCAACACGAACAGAGGGGCCGTTTCATGATCCCCCGCACCCAGCCGCCAAACGTGCCAGACGTCGGCGTCGTCGCTTGAACACGGCCGAACCAAACCCCTTCCAACCGACCCATTGCTGCCCTACCCGCCCGGGGTCAAATGAGATACCATGCATTGGCGGCGCGCCGCAGGTCACAACCAGGCACGGCCCCAAGTCTATGCTGCACGAACGGTTGTTCGCACCAGGGCGGTGTGCTGCGCGTCACTAGCCCCCCCAGCTCCAGGTGCCTGGCCATGGCAGAGCGTGCCGGCTATAGGCAAGCGATTCACCCGCGATCGCCAGATGTGCCCGGCTGTTGCGCTGAACCAAAGACACTGCCGGTACCCCCCGCCTGAAACCTGCTGCCCGCAACGAACGGTCTCCTACGGCCGGCAAACCGATGCCAAACGATCCAACCTTTGCCTTCATCAGCCTCGGCTGCCCCAAGAACCTGGTCGATAGCGAGCGGATGCTCGGCCTCTTGCACTTGGAGGGGTACACGCTCCAGTCGGACCCGGTGGGCACCGACTTTGTCGTGGTGAACACCTGCGGTTTCATCGAGCGGGCGAGAGAAGAGTCTTTTTCTGCGATCCGGGAGATGCTGGAGCTGAAGCGTCGCGGTGCGACGGGGGGTGTGATCGTTTCGGGCTGCCTGGCCGAGCGAGAGAAAGAGGCGTTGTTGGCTCGGTGGCCGGAGATCGATCAGCTTGTGGGCGTGTTCGCCCGCGAAGAGATTGCCCGCGCTGCGGATCGGCTGGTGGGCCGTTTGCACGAGCAGCGCACGGTGTTCCGGCCAGCTTCGTCTGTGGCACTTGACGATCGGGCACGGTTGCGTATCACGCCGCGGCATTTGGCGTACCTGAAGATCTCAGAAGGCTGCGATCGGCTGTGCACGTTTTGCGCCATACCTCGGATGCGTGGCAAGCACGTGTCGAAGCCTATCGAGGCAGTCTTGGCAGAGGCGCGCGAGCTAGCGGCGGATGGTGCACGCGAGCTGGTGGTAGTGGCCCAGGACACGACGTACTATGGGATGGATCTGTATGGCCGGCCGCGGCTGGCGGAGCTGCTGCGCGGGCTGGCGGCGGTGGAGGGCATCGAGTGGATCCGGTTGATGTACTTGTATCCGATGTACTTCACGGACGAGCTGCTGGAGGTGCTGCGTAGCGAAAGGCGAATACTGCCCTACTTGGATCTGCCGTTGCAGCACATCAACGACGTGATGCTGCGGCGCATGCAGCGGCGTGTGACGCGTGCGGAGATCGAGTCGCTGTTAGGGCGGCTGCGGCGCGAGATTCCGGATCTCGTATTGCGGACGACGATGATCGTGGGCTTTCCGGGCGAGACCGAGGAGCAGTACGAGGAGCTGGAGGCGTTTGTGCGCGAGGCGAGATTCGAGCGCCTGGGGGTGTTCACCTATTCGTACGAGGCAGATACGCCCAGCGCCAGGCTGCCGGACCATGTTGCGGAGCAGGTGAAGGCAGAGCGGCGAGACCGGCTGATGCGGGCGCAGCAGGAGGTGGCGTTTGCCTGGGGGCGTTCCCAAGTGGGGCGGAGGCGCGAGGTGCTGCTCGATGCGCCGCTGGAGGGAGAGCGAGGCGTGTGGCTGGGCCGTTCTTACAGCGAGGCGCCAGACGTGGACGGGGTGATCTATGTTACGGGCTGTCGGCTGGCCGCCGGGATGCTGGTGCCGTGTGAAATCGTTGCCTCGCAAGGTTATGATTTGGTGGCAGCGCCTGTGGGGCCGGCGCGCTAAAGGACCTGTTCGATGAGCACCAGCACCAAGGCAGCCCGCGCCGCCCTGCTCAACCTGCCCAACCAACTCACCGTCGCCAGGCTGGGGCTCTCGCTCGTGCTCTTCGGGCTGCTCGAGTTCCACCTCTACCTGGCCAGCTTTGTGGTCTTCGTCATCGCTGCCAGCACAGATTGGCTCGACGGCTATTTTGCACGCAAGTACAAGCTCGTCACTACTCTGGGCCGCATTCTCGACCCGTTCGTCGACAAGATCATCATCTGCGGCACGTTCATCACGCTTACCGCCGATCGCGAGTCGCGCGTCATGGCCTGGATGGCCGTGGTCATCGTGGGCCGCGAACTGCTGGTCACCGCACTCCGCAGCTTCCTCGAACAGCAGGGCCGAGATTTCTCAGCCAGCTTCTCCGGCAAGCTGAAGATGGTCGTGCAGTGCATCGCCGCGGCCGCCTGCATGGCACTGTTGTATCTCGACTCGGCCGCACCGGCCGTGCAGTCGGCCTGGCCGGCCCCGCTGGCAGCGTTCTTGTGGAAGATTCTGCTCCCGCTGCTCGACACGCCCTGGCTCGGGCCCTGCACCGCCGTGGACCTGCTGCTCTACCTGACTGTGGGGATTACGGTGTACTCGGGCGTAGAATACGTGCGGCGTGCGGCCTCGCTCGCGGCTGGTTAGGTTGTGGACGCGCCGCACACACCCGTGGCAGCAGGGCTGATCGCCTTGGCGGGGCTGGTGTTGCTGGCCTTTCTTGCCGGCAGCGTGGCGATTTGGGTACAGGCCGCGATGCGTTTCTCGCGGGGCGAGCCGCTGGTGGCCTGGCAGCCTCGCCGATGTGTGCCCTGGAGCGGGCTGGATTTGCTCTTATGCGCCGCCTTTTATCTGTTGGCAGTGGCCGGCGCGAGCGGCGTGCTGCGGCTGCTTGGCCGAGAGCCGGCCGAAGAGGCCAACGATCCCGCACGGCTGATGGAAGTGATCGGCCTGAATACACTAGCGACCCTGGTGGGCACCGCATGTGCCATAGCGGCCATGCGGTTGCGAGGAGCCACGTGGCAAGACCTCGGCCTGGCACGGGGTAAACTGTTGGCAGACTGCCGCCTAGGACTGGCCGCTTTTTTGTTCGTCGGCCCTGGGGTCTATGCCCTACAGCTTGTGCTGTCGCGATTCATCGAGGGCCAGCACCCCTTGGTCGACATGGTTCGGCGCGGCGGTACCGAGGCCCTGCTGTTTGCCGTGGCCTCGGCCCTGCTGGTAGCGCCCCTTTGCGAAGAGTGGCTGTTCCGCGTGCTCTTTCAAGGCTGGCTGGAAAAACTGGAACTCTTGCTTACCGGTCTCTCCCTGCGGCGGGCCAGCGTACGCGGCTCCGACGCATCGCCTGCTGCCGCAACTACGTCGCAGGAAGGCTTGCTCTCCCCATCCCACGTCGAGCTGCACGAGGGCCCACGCCTTGCGACCACAATTCGCGAATCTGACAATCGCGACACCTCAACCGCGCACACCACAGCTACAGAAGGCGATAGCCTGCACGAGCGCCCCGCCCCAGGGCTGCTCGGCCTGCCATGCGGCACCGTGCCCACGATACTCAGTTCGGGCGTCTTCGCCATCATGCACTCGGGGCAGGGTCCAGCGCCCATACCGCTTTTTGTATTCGCCTTGTGCCTGGGCTACCTCTATCGCCAGACGCACCGCTTGTTGCCCTCGCTCGTTGTGCATTTCTGCTTGAACGCCCTGAGCATGTTGATGCTGTGTGTCATGGTGTTCAGCGGTCTGCTCTGAACGTGCACCGTGGGCAACCGGAGCCGCACCCGCCAGGGTGCGAGTGCGCGAGCCGCACCCGCCAGGGTGCGAGTGTGCGAGTTAGAGACGCAGTTCCGCTCGGCGTTCGTGCGGCCGGGGCGGGGGTCGTACACGAGATAGGCTCTTAGGCTGTAAGGCGCGCCAGCCCGCGCGTTCGCCCAGCGGGATCACCGCCACGCGGGCTCCGAAAAGCTGGCCGATCTCGTTCTTCGACCGCAACTCGATCATGGCGCTCCACGACCAGCGGTGCCAGGCACAGCCGGCTGCGCAGGGCGGGCACAAGCGCTTCGAGAAACGCAGTTGCGTGCCCCTCGGCCGCCCAGGCGCTGGGCACGCTGAGGACGATGAGGCACACATCGAATCGGCCGGCAAATCGAGCCAACAGAGCGCGGCTGGCGTCGTCCAACCTGCGTTCCCAGTCGAGGCGATGCAGATGCACGGTACGTTCGGCGGCCGCCGTATAGGCAGGCAGCACGTACCAGTCCAGAGTGCGCAGGGCGTCAGGGAGGGCCGCGGCGTTGAAGGAGGCATGCACGGCATCGCGAGCGCGTGCATGCGCTAGGGCGAAGTCGAGCAGTTCGTGCATAGAGGGGGCGCTGCCTGCGCGTCCCATAGCGATGCGTGCCGGCGTCAGGGCGCGTAGGTGGTGCCAGAGATCAGCACGTGCCGGGCAAGCGGCGAGCCATGCGCAAGCGAGCAAGGGGGCAAATGCGAGCGTCGGTCCGCTGCTCCTATTGCCCCGAGGCGGTAGATTCTTGGTTCAGCCGCGCCGTGCGCGGTCTCCGAACGAAGGTTGCGATTCGATCGCGGCATAGGTTCGCAGCGGCCCCCCAACGCACGCGCCCTAACCGCAGGGGGGGGTAGGACGGACGAACGGCATCAAACCGCAGCGCTGCGTCGGCTTGTAGCGAGGCCGTTCGGTCGATCGCTCGCCGCGCCAGGGTATCGCGAGAACGAATCGCACCGCCAGACCACATGGCTCCTGTGGCGGCAGGCTCGGTGCTACTGTGTTTCGGCGCTATCGTGTCTTCAGGCTCGCAGGTGCACCCGGTTAGCCGAAATAGTCGGGCGCATTGCCTGGCTTCCACTTGATGTTGCAGCCAATGCTGGGTTTCTGCTCGGCCGGCACAGGTTTGCCGGCCAATAGGGCATCGAGCGCGGCGCGGAGGTCCGCTCCTGTGGGCGGCTTGCCGCTATCTGGGCGGGTGTCGTCGTATTGCCCGCGGTACACCAGGAGGCGCTGGGAGTCGAACACGTAGAAGTCCGGCGTGCAGGCGGCACGGTAGGCCTTGGCCACCTCTTGTGTTTCGTCGAACAGGTAGGAGAAGCTGTACCCGCGCGCGAGGGCCTCTTCTCTCATGCGTGCGGGCGAATCGTCGGGGTAGGCCTGAGGATCGTTGGAGTTGATGCCCACGAAGGCAACGCCGCGGGCCTGGTACTCCTTTGCGGTTGCTGCCAAGCTGTCGGCGAGATGTTTGACGAAGGGGCAATGGTTGCACATGAAGACGACGACGAGCGCGGGCGCCGAGGCGAAATCGCTTAGTTGGACGGTGCGGCCATCGACGTTGGGAAGGGTGAAGTCAGGGGCGGGGGTTCCCAGGGGGAGCATGGTGCTGGGGGTGAGAACCATGGTGAGTGCTCCGCAGAAGGGGACGAAACGAGAGGCAAACGGCCCAGAGGCTACAGTATGTTGTGCGATGTGTGGAGGGGGCTGCAAAGCGTTTCTGCCGCAAGCAGTGGTTTAGACCAGGTCGACGGGCCGGAGGCGGCGGCGGGGGCGGCTGCACTCCGCGCATACGCCGTGAATGATCAGCCGGTGGCCGCGCACGCGGAACTGATGTTCGCGTGCGACGGCATCTCGGATCTGGCGGACCTGTTCGCTGGAGAATTCGATCAGCTTATCGCACTTCTCGCAGTGGAGGTGGTCGTGCTGTGGGTAGCCGTAGTCGTGCTCGTAGACGGAGCGGCCTTTGAGAGACATTTCTCGTAGCAGGCCGGCATCGACCAGTTCTGCCAGCGTACGATAGACGGTGGGGCGGCTGACCTTGCGTTCGCCCACGGTGCGTTGCAGCAGGGCCAAGAGGTCCTCGGCATCGAAGTGGCGGTGGACGCTGAAGACCTGCTCAACGATGGTGCGGCGTTGCTTGGTGATGCGCTTTTGCCGGCTGCGCAGATACTCCTCGAAGCGCTCCAGGGGCGTGAGCGCAACCTCGACCGTGCCAAGCGAGAAATCCAGCGTCATGGCCCGAAGGGCTCCTGAAAACCTACCGCTGGAATTCTACGCCAATTGGACCCGGTCGCAAACCTTCTCACGCGCGCCGGGAGCCGTGTTAGGCCAGTTCGTCCAGCAGGGCGTCGAGGGCCTTGCTGAGCCGCTCTTCGGTTTCGTAGGTACCATCGGCAATGGCCGCTCGCAGCCGGTCGACGCGATCTTGGCGGATGGCCGGCAGGGAGCGTGCGAGTTCGACCAGGCGTTCGGTTTGCTGGGCTGCTTCAGACAGGCTCAGCTCATCGGCGGGGCGAAGCAGGCCGCCCGAGGGCTGGCTGCGAAGCACATGGGGGGCCGCCAACGGCTGCGGGCCGTGAACGTGCGTCGGTCCATAGATTTGCATGCTTCGGTCTCCCTGCGGACCGGCCCCGGCGGGCGAAGCTGCCGTGGGGGCCAGGGTTGGTAATGCGTGTCTCTACCCGGCACAAGACGGGCCACAGCGACGGGAACTCTCGCTTGTAGGGGTCAGGGTCACGTGCGGCGGGGTGACACCGGCCTGCGAGTGAGGCATGCCGCCGGCAGCGCTTACCCAAACGTGTTTTGTGCGAAGAGCCTTTCCGCCCTGTTGAAGTGTACCTCTCAAACCTTCCGGCGTTACGTTCATTATTGAATGCACGTCGACCGCGCCGGCACATGTAACGTCTGCAAACATAGCCATCGGCCAGAGGTTGTAGGAGCATGAGCAGCGACCGCTGCCAGAGCGTTATACCGTCTCGGATTCCCCGCGCGGCTGTGCCGTATGTGCCGCATGTTGAAAACGCGCGGCAGAGTTGTCGCGTAACAACACCGCTGCCGGGGGGCAACATACGCCGCGAACGCCGTGCTCTTGATGCTACGCCCGCTGCGGCCGGCCGGTTCGCGCCAGGCAAAAGGGGCTTGCCGGTCCGGCACATGCCGCAAAGCCGGGCGAGATTATAGGTAAGCGGGGAAAAGCTAGACAAGGCCAACTCAGGGTGTATCATGGCCGCTAGCTTAGCGAGCGCCCCGAAAGTCGGCCCTTGCGTCTTTTGTGCCGGGGGCCTGACCGGAGCAGCTTCGTTGAACTCATCTGTTGTTTTTGCGGGCCATTCACTTGTGGTAGTGGAGGTGCGGCGATGCACGCGCGACGATTGTTTGTGCTAGCACTGGCGGCGGTCTGCTTGGCATTGCAGGGGGCATGGGCCAAAGAGGGGGCAGCGATCCCGTCGGACTCTTGGCTGGCGTTGGCGCCGGCGGTGGAGGCAGACGGCAACGGCTCTAATTTTGCTGAAAGCGAAGCCCGGCCGGGCGCGGCCGTGCCAGTTCTGTTGGGCCGTGCCGGCAATGAGGGCAATGGTCAGTTCTACGCTACGGAGCTGGCAGCCTTGCTTGAAGAAGAGGCCGAGGACGAGGCAAAGGAGCCGCCTCCAGCCCCCAAACAGCGCGGCCCAGGCCCAGGCGGGCCCGGCCCAGGCTTCGGCGGGCCCGGCCCAGGCCCCATGTTCGACCCGATCTTTCGTGCCTTGGATACAGATGAAGACGGCACGCTCTCTCCAGAAGAGATCGAGGCCGCGCCCGAAGCGCTCAAGAAGCTAGACAAGGACGGAGACGGCAACATTGCCCGCGCCGAGGTCATGCCCCCCGGTGGGCCGGGCTTCGGCCCACCCTCCCCAGAGCAGATGTTCGCCAGGTTGATGGAGCGCGACCAAGACAAAGACGGCAAGCTCAGCAAGGACGAGGTCCCCGACTTCCTCAAAGAGCGCTTTGAAGCGGTGGACACGAATGAGGACGGGTTCATCGACGAAGAGGAACTCAAAGGCGCCATGCAGGCCCTGATGGCCGCCTTCGGGCCGCGGCGGCCAGGCGGCCCCGGCGGACCAGGGCCAGGCGGTCCAGGCTTTGGCGGACCAGGACCCGGTGGACCAGGCTTTGGCCCAGGCACCCCAGGCCTTGCGCCCGAGCCGTTGTTGGAGCAGCTCTTCAAAACCCACGACAAGGACGAAGACGGCAAGCTCACCGAAGACGAACTGCCCGAGCCGCTCAAGGCCCTGCTCAAGGAGCTGGATGAGAACGAAGACGACGCGCTCGACATGAACGAGCTGAAGAAGAATCCAGAGAAAGTCATGACGGCGATGGGGCCCGCGCCCGGCGGCCGGCCCGGCGGCCCCCTTGGTCCCGGTGGGCTCATTGGCGGCTTCGGCGGCCCCGGTGGCCCCGGCGGCGCTGGGCCAGGCATGATGCAGGGCATGGCACGCCAGATGTTCAGCGGCTTCGACCAGAATAAAGACGGCAAGCTCTCTCGCGACGAGGTGCCCGGCGATTTCCGCAAGAACTTCGACACTCTCGACGCCGATGGCGACGGCGCCCTGACGGTCGAAGAGTTCCTGGCAGCCATGCAGCCTGGCGGAAATCAAACCGACTCCGCCCTGATCAACCGCGTCCTCCGGCATGACGAAGACGGAGACGGCCAGATCAGCGAAGAGGAAGCGCCTGAGTTCATCAAAAAGCACTTCGCTAAGCTCGACGCCAACAGCGACGGCTACCTGGACGAGCAGGAGCTTCGAGATGGTATCGCCACGCTGCGCGAACTCCTCGGCCCGTCCAAGGCCAAGAAAAAAGCCAAGAAGACCAAGGCCAAGGCCAAGGCAGAGAAGTCCGAGGGTGCCTAGCCGGCGCCCCATCAGCGCATTGCGAAGTTCGCACCCATTACGCTGCGGCGCAGGCGGCTAGGCCGCCTGCCCGCAGTAAATCGCGGCAATAGCCGTCCCCACACGGCGAATGACCCTATGGCATATGCTGGCCGCTGCACTGGCCACGGCCAGGGCGGTGCTGGCGGGCGCTTGCGCGCTGCGGCCCTGCTTTGGCCCCATGCGTAACATGGCTTGGGAGCCTGCGCTTAGGTTGGTAGGGCAAAACAGAGCAAATGGGCGAACCGGTGCAGCCCACGCAGCGTCTTGATAATAGAGCCCCGCTGCGGGAGAAGGTAAGAGGAGAGAACGCCACCACGGGGGGACGGCACCATGAGACGGCACCCAAAGAAAAACCAATCGTTCGAACCCCAGCCACCCCCCTTGCTCGACGAGCAGCAGCAAGCCAGGTTTGCACGCTGGATCGAAGCGGAACTGCAATTGCTCGAGAAGCGATTTGAGCACTTGGCCACACCTTTTGCCGGCCGCATGCCACGGGCGCTGCTCAAGCGGCCGGGTTGCACTGCCGACGGTTCGTCTTCCTGATTCGGCCAACCGCGGCGCCGCCAGGCCGACCGCCTTGCTGAACTTCACGGTCGCGTCCCATCTGCACCCCGGTTCGGGCAGCGGCAGCCCGCCCTCGGCGAGCATCCTCTAAGCAGACGTTCGCTCCCGCCGCATTCGTGCTCAATCGACGTTTGCGAGGGTGTTGTGGCCGCGCATCTAGGCCCATCCGAAGGCATTCCGTGATAATGCGCCACGCTTACTAAGCCTCGCAAAACGACGCGGCTACAGGACTCCCGCCTATTGACGTGCACTCGTCTCTACGTCTTGCAAAGGTCCACAGGGCTTGCCAGCAGTGGCAGTCTTCGCTTCACTATGTTGTACCCAATGTTTGAGAAGGTGTTAGGTCTGCCTGCTTGCATCGACCGAGCGGTGCAAACCACGCTGGGCCAGGCGCTTTGCGGCTGCGGCCCAGCGGCGCCAAGCACGACGGCTCAAGCGGCGGTCGCAATTCCAACCCGGCAAGGACTCGTGTTTCGCAGCAGGATGCATCGTGGTCGCATCGACTGAAGCGCACCGCCCCTTGGGACTGGGCACGCTCGAACCTGGCGATCGGTTCGAGCTGCTTTTTAGTGCAACCCAACTAGAAGAGCGGCGGCTTCCCTTGCCGCGCGACCTAGCAGAGTTCATCGGCCCGCGTGCGGAGCTGCTGGACGAGGAGGGCCTTGCGTTAGCCGTGGAAGACGGCCCGCAGGGAACGTACATCCGGCTGCCGCACAAGCTGGACTGGTCTGCCAGCGAGACGGCTGCGCTGTGGCTCGAGTACCGCGGCGACGGGCGGTTCTGCCTGGTGCGCGCGAGGGCGCCTGAAGCATCGACGCCAGAGGCGCTGGATCTCGACTTGGCGTTGGAGGTGGATCCCGAGAACGTGCGGGCGGCGTTGGCGTACGATGCACAAGCCGGGACGCCGCAGGAATTGGACCTGGTGTTGCGTGCGGCGCGGCTTAGCACACAAGCGGGGTTCGACCAGCTTATCTGCCTGCCGCTGGTGCGGGAGATGGAGACGCTGGAGCATCAGGTGCGCACGGCGCGCACGGTGCTGAGGCGATTTCGCGGGCGGGCCTTGTTGTGCGACGAGGTGGGGCTGGGAAAGACGATCGAGGCTGGGCTGGTGTTGTCGGAGCTGGCGTTGCGCGGGCTGGCACGCAGCGTGCTCATCTTGGTGCCGCCTTCGTTGATCGAGCAGTGGCAGGGGGAGATGCGCCGCAAGTTCTCGTTGGATTTCATTTCGCACGACGATCCTGCATTTCGGAGGGAGGGCGGGGGGGCCTGGCATCGCTTCGACCGCATTGTGGCCTCGATCCACGTGGCGAAGCGCGAGCCGCATCGCTCGCAGATTGCATCGCGGCATTGGGATCTTGTGGTCGTTGACGAAGCGCACCATTTGTGCAATCGCAACACCCAGCTCTGGAAGCTGGCGAGCGCATTGCACAAGCAGTTCATGCTGCTGCTGACGGCCACGCCCGTGCAGAACAACCTGGAGGAGTTGTTCAACCTGGTCACGCTGCTGGAGCCGGGTCTGTTGAGCACGGCGCGAAAGTTCCAGCAGCGGTTCGTCGATAGGCGAGACAAGCTGACGCCCCGCAATGTGGACGAGCTGCATGCCCTGTTGGCGGAGGTGATGGTGCGCAACCGCCGCAGTACGGTGGGGTTGCAGTTCACGCGCCGCTGGGCGCGGACAGACTATGTGCCGCCTCGCCCAGAAGAGGCAGAGCTGTACCAGGCTGTGGGGAATCTGGTGCGGCGGCACTTGCAGCGAGCCGTGCCCGGGGAGAATGGACCCGCCGAGGAGGCGGCTGCTGGGGCCAAGCTTGAATCGCGGAGGAAGGCGGGCCAGCGCCGCGGCCTGGAGCGGTTGGCGCTCTTGAGCCTGCAAATGGCCCTGGGCAGCTCGCACCAGGCGGCCGCTGCCACGCTCTCGAAGCTGGCCGAGCGCGAGGACCTGGCTGTTGACGAGAGGCAGGAGCTGGCGGAGCTGGCAGAGACCTGCGGCGGGCAGTGCGTTAGTTCCAAGCTGGAGCGGCTGCTGGCGTTGGTGCAAGAGTTCCCGGACAAGCTGGTGGTGTTCACGCAGTTTCGCGCCACGCAAGAGTTGCTTTGGGGCGCGTTGTCCGAGGCCGGGCACGAGGTGGCCGTGTTCCATGGGGGACTGACGCGCCTGGCCAAGGAGCAAGCCATCCAGCAGTTCCGCGGTCCGGCGCGGATCCTGCTCTGCACCGAGGCGGGCAGCGAGGGCCGCAACTTGCAGTTCGCACACGGCATCTGCAACTTCGACCTGCCTTGGAACCCCATGAAGATCGAGCAGCGCATCGGCCGGCTCAGCCGCATTGGGCAGACGCACGACGTCTACGTCTTCAATCTCGTCTCGCTGGGGACTATCGAGGCGGCCATCCTGCGGCTGCTGGAGGCCAAGCTGAACATGTTCGAGCTGGTGGTCGGCGAGATCGACATGGTGCTGGGCAATCTGGAGGAAGAGCGGGAGTTCCCGGATCTGGTGGCCGACCTGTGGGCACAGTCTGCGGACGATCAGGAGTTTGCGCGCCGCATGGACGACCTGGGAAACCGATTGCTGGCCGCCAAGGAGGCGTACGTGCAGCAACGCACGCTAGAGGACCGTCTGTTTGCCGACAAGTTCGCCCCGGATCGTTGAACCATGGCAGAGGCATTGGCACCGCATCGCAGTCCGTTGGAGCAGTTCGTCCGCGACTATCTGGACTTGATGGGCGGGGCGTGGGACGAGATCGAGCCCCAGGTATACGATGTGATCGATGTGGAGTCCGAGCCGCCTTCCATCGCCGAGAATGCGGGCGTGACCCGCATAACGTTCGACAGCGAGGCGCTCGCCGAACATTCCCAGGCTCAACTCGCCAGCTTCGGTACACCGCTCATCGACCGATGGTTGCAGCAAATGCTTCGGCAAAAGCGGCAACTGCACCTTTACCGCTTGGGGCTGAACCTCGCCCCCCACGATCTTGCCGGCCGCTTGCGGCGGGCGCTCGTGCTGCCCGAGGGCGCAAAACCGGAGGTCGCGGCATGCCGGCTTCTCGATTTCCCTCAGGCCTTGTATTGGTTTCTGGCAACCTTCACCAGCGACCAAAAAGAAGAAGAGATTGTGCCAGCGGCGGTCGATCTGCACTACCTGCGGCTGGCACGCCATTACGATAAGCTGCTGGAGCGCGAGTGCCTGGCGGAACATCCGGGCCAGCGCCTGCCGGAGCCGCCTCGGGCCAGCGTGGCCGCCGGGCTGGCCCCAGCGCAGGAAAGCGTGCTGCGCACGATTCTCGGTCTGGCCAATGCACGGAGCCGCGAACTCAGGCAGCGCGTCGCCAAGCAGGCCGAGCGGATGCAGGCCTACTACGACGACCTTAAGGCCGAACTCGCCGCGAGCCGGCAGCGGCAGCTCGATGCACAGGAGTTACAGAGGCGTATCGCCGCCATCGAACGCGAGGCGAGGCACCGCATCGACGAACTGTATGCCAAGAGCCGAATGGCCGTTCGCGTGAGGCTGTTGCACGTGGCGGTGATCCACCAGCCCAAACTCGCCTTACGCGTGCAGGTACGGCTTTCGTCGGGTTCTCCCGAACCGCTGAGGCTCGTCTGGGATCCTTTGCTGGAAACCGTCGAGGCTGCCCCCTGTGGCAGTTGCCGCCGCCCCACCCTGGCGTGGGAGCTGGCCTCGCGAGATGTGCTTGTCTGCCCCGAGTGTGCCCGCTCCCGGCCCGCCCCAACTCTCCGAAAGTCTCCCCCAATGCCGCCTCCCAAGCGGCCACGCTAAGAAGCGACGCTCGGCCATGGCTGCACGGCGGCTGCCCTAGTGAAGGTTCCCTCTTATTCGGCCGCCACGCTAGCTGTTGGCATGAGCCATCCCCCCATTTTCTTGCGGCGACGGCGCATTCGCGGCGGGTCGCGGCATCCACCGTCTCGCGGCGCGCTTGAACGGTAACCGTCTAGCAGTACCACGGGGGCCAGGGCTACAAGGGGTTGCGGGGCGCGTACTTCTTGTCCTAAGTGTGGCACTCTCTTGAACGCAGCCGCGGAGGGGTTTTTGGAACCGAATCGTGCCTCATCGGCCGCATTCAAGCAGTGCGGTCGTGAATCGACACGCCCTTGGCAGATGGCACTGCTTGACGCTGCGCGTCAAGCAGTGGCACACCCGCGATGCGCCCTGTTGACGCG
>FWPU01004448.1_pt1 | contig 32604 bp, 24 predicted proteins | sample 2228361 | NCBI WGS metagenome assembly FWPU01 (sample SAMEA103939777, study PRJEB20133) | metagenome
CTGTTTGACCTTACCGTGCTCGCGATAGGACTCGACGATGCGTACGTATTCCTTGACCTCGCCGGATCCTGAGGGAACTTTGACGGTTCGCGCGAACATGCCATGATTATTACCATTGAAACCGGTGCATGCACGCCCCAACGCACTTGAGCACGCATGTTGCACGTCACTACGCGTTTTCGGCGCAGCCATGCCCCGACCCGCGCAAATCGCGAGTACGAACGCGACCGAGTGCCGCGTACGGCCCCAGAACGGCCCCGGAGATGTCAAACATGGGAAGGGGGCGCTAAAGCCATGCTGGAAAGTCGGCGGCGGGCCTGCCACGCAGGCAAGCGTCGTGAGCTTACCGCGCGGGCGGCAAAAGCGGTGCCCAGTTCCCACGCAGTGCCGAGATTGCGCCCGACGGTGCGGCGCTATTCAGCGATGGCCGCAGTTCGGCAGCCGCTGCCAGCCGCCCGCTGATCGCCGGAAAGCGGCTCGGGTCTTTGCTGGCTCCTAATGGCATTCGCCGTGCCTGTTGCAATCGCCTCAGGCTGGTGCCAGAATGCTGTGAAATGCACCGGCATGCAGGCAGCCCACCCCAAGCAGGGGGCAGGTCGGGCGGCCTCGCGGCGCAGCCCATGTCAATTCGAACCAATGTCAGCCCCGCTCGGGCGTAAGGAGGAACAAGATGCCTCGGGAGAAGTCGGCGATTCACAGGCGGCAGTTCCTGGCGACCGCAGCCAAGGCCAGCGTGGTGTTGGCCGCGCCTACCATTATTCCTGGGCGTGCCCTAGGGCTGGACGGCAACGTGGCGCCGAGCGAGCGGATCACGCTCGCCGGATTGGGGATTGGCCCACGGGGCAGTTATGTGTTGGGCTGCTTCATGGAAGAGCCTGTGGTGCAGTTCGTGGCGATTGCCGACGTGCGCCGCGACCGCCGAGAGGCTACCCGCCAACGGGCTGAACAGAAGTACGGCCCCGGTGTGAGCATGTACCGCGATTTTCGCGAGATGCTGCCGCGTGAGGACATCGACGCGGTGCTCATCGCTACGGGCGATCGCTGGCATACGCCCGCCTCGGTGTGCGCGGCGCGGGCCGGCAAGGATGTGTACTGCGAGAAGCCGTGCTCCATGACGATTGCCGAGAGCCAGGCGCTGGCCGAGACCTTCCGCCGGTATGGCCGCATCTACCAGGCGGGCACGCAGCGGCGGAGCGTGGCCAATTTCATCTTCGCTACCGAGTTGTGCCACACAGGCAAGCTCGGCAAGCTCACGGCCGTGCATGCGAACACGCTGCACCCGGCAACCAGCCACGATTGGCTGCCCGCCGAAACCGAGCCCCCGCGCGACGTGGTGGATTGGGACCTGTGGCTTGGCCCCACGCCCTGGCGGCCCTATAACCAGCGGTACGTAGATGGCGGCTGGCGCGGCTTCTTCGACTTCCATGGCGGCGGCATCCTGGAGTGGGGCGCCCACACCGTGGACCTGTGCAACTGGGCCGGCACCAACGACGAGAAGATGCCCATCCTCTACGAACCCACGCCCAGCGGCTGCATCGCTACCTATGACGACGGCCTCAAACTCGTGATGCGCGACCAGGATTGGATGGGCCTCGGCACGTGCAGCGTTCGCTATGAAGGCGAAGACGGCTGGGTCGAAACGGGCGACACCGGCCGCCTGGAGTTCTCTTCCGGCCGACTGCGCGGCCAACAGCGGCAGTTCCAAGAAGAAGGCACCTCCGCCGTCAGCCACGTGAAGAACTTCCTCGAGTGCGTCAAGACCCGCGAACCCGCCCACTCCAATGCAGAAGTGGTGGCCCGCAGCCACATCATCTGCCACGCCGCCTACATCGCCTGGCAGCTCGGACGCACCTTGCAGTTCGACCCCGTCAAGGTGGAGTTCCTGGGCGACGATGAGGCCAACCGCATGCGCTCCCGCGCCCTACGGGACCCGTGGCAGCTCGTTTAAGGTGAGTTCTTCCCCAGGAGTTTCAGCCGTGTACAAGGCATGCGTCCTAGCCATCGTGCTGCTGGTGGCGGCAGCCGCGCCCGCCATGGCGCAGAACAGCCAGGAGATCCTGGCACTCGACGAACCGGCCCTGATTGCCATCCTGCAAGATGCGAATGCCCCGATCTTCAACAAGGCCAAGGCATGCCAGCGCCTGGCTGTGGTAGGTACGGCAGCCAGCGTGCCGGCCCTGGCAGATCTGCTTGCGGACGAAACGCTCAATCTGTACGCCCGCTTCGGTCTGGAAGGAATTGCAGATCCAGCGGCCGATGCGGCTCTGCGCGAGGCTGCCAGAAAGCTCACGGGGCGGCAGCTCGTGGGCGTGCTCAACTCCATTGGGCAGCGGCGCGACAAGCAGGCGGCCGAGCTGTTGCGTTCTAAGCTCAAGGACCCGGATGCCGACGTAGCCGCCGCCGCCGCAGCGGCCCTGGGTGCCTTGGGAACGTCTGAGGCGGCCGCGGCGCTGCGCGAGGCACTTGCCGCCTCTCCCACGGCTGCGGCGGCTATGGCCTGCCTAGCGTGCGCCGAGCGTCTGGCTGCCGACGGCGAGCGGGGGCCAGCCGTGCAGCTTTACCTAGCGGTGCGGCGCTCCACTGCACCCAACAATTTGCGTGCAGACGCCGCACGCGGCCTGCTGCGTCTGGCTCCTCCCGAGCGGGCCAGACAGTTGCTCGTGCGGCTCTTGCAATCAGACAGGGAGTTGGAGTTCAACACGGCCCTCACCGCCTTGCGCGAGCTGGAGGGGGATGAGATCACCGCTACGGTGGTTGCTGAGCTTGAGAAGCTTCCCCCTCCGCGGAGAGCACTTGCGTTGCTGGCCTTGGGAGATCGGCCGGCGGGCGTACCGCTGCCCGTCGTGTTGAGTGCGGCCAAGAGCGAGTACCCGGCTATTCGAGAAGCTGCCATTCGCGTGCTGGCCCGCCTGGGAGACGCGTCGGCCGTCTCTGTGCTTCTGGATACAGCGCTTGGCGACGGCCCCGTCGCCCTTCTGGCGCGAGAGCGGTTGAAAGCGATTTCCGGAGAGGGTGTGGACAGTGCCATTGTGGAGCGGCTCGCTGCGGCGGATTCCTCTGCCAAGGTTGTGCTGTTCGATCTGGCGGGTGCCCGCGGAATTGCGGCTGCTGCGCCTTTGGCTCGCGAGTCCCTTGGGGCTGCCGAGCCTGAAGTCCGCCGGGCGGCCCTGGCGGCACTGGGGCAGCTTGTCAACCTCGACGAACTGGACGTGCTGCTCGACTTGGCCCTGGCAGACCCGGGCCAGGGCGAGGTAGAGGCTGCACGCGATGCCCTGCGGAGGGCTGCACTGCGCGTCGACGACCGCGATGCCTGCACGGCCCTGCTGGCCGCCAGACTTGAGTCCGCCGGCGCTGAGAAGCAAGCCTATCTGCTCGACCTGATTGGCCAGGTGGGCGGTCCGGCGGCGCTGGCGGTTGTGGCGGCGTCGGCAAGCTCGCCGGATGCCGCTATTAAAGACGCGGCCACACGGGTGCTCGGAGAGTGGACCACACCCGACGTGGCTCCCGAGCTGTTGAAGATCGCCAAGAACGACTCGGAAGCTCGCTACCGCGTACGCGCCCTGCGGGGTTACCTGCGCGTGGCGCGGCAATTGCAGCTTACCGCTGAAAAACGCTTGGAAATGTTCCAAACTGCGATGGAGATCGCCGAACGCGACGAGGAACGCCAGCTTGCCCTGGATGTGCTTACCCGCATCCCCTCTGCCGATACTCTGGCGCTTGCGACTACGTACCTGATGCAACCGGCTCTCAAACAGGCCGCAGCGCAGGCCGCCTTGCGGATCGCCCCCAAGCTGCCCAAGAGCGATGCGCCGGCCGTGGCAAAGGCAATGCGGCAGATTCTTGCGGCTGATGTTGGCGACGAACTCGCCGCACAGGCGCGCCAGTACCTGCAACAGGCTGAAGGGGGTGGGGCAGAATAGCCAGGGCCCTACTTCGCAGCCAGTACGCAGGTAGGTTGGGAACTGCGGCCCAAGGCTGGGAAATACCGCTCCTCGAAAGACCGGCTATGTACCGGCTCGGCACGAGAAGCGACCCGCATGCTGCGCCCCCCTCGTGGCGTGCGCCGCAGCGCCCTTGAGGCCGCGCCTGGAGCGAGCAATTCCCCCCTACGCAAACCGAGTGCGTCTACCCGCAACGCGCGGCAACACCGCCTGCCCCGAATCGACCGCGGCTCAGCGTTGCCCTCTGCCTTCTCAGCCAGGTGCTCCCAGCCGCACTGCGCATGCGCGGCGGTAGCCCGCCGCAGCAAGCCGATCCTTAGCCTCCTGCCGGCGGCTGGGCACTCTCTTTAAGGCCCTTAAGCGCCACCATGCGGATCTTCACACTCGCAGGCTTGGCCGGAATGTCTCGCGTCTCGCCTGGCTTGAACGGGTTAGGCACTCCCATTCGAGCAGGCTTGGCGGGCACCTCCTTCCGCTCAAGCTTAAGCAGCCCCGGCAGCATGAACGATCCCGGGCCGCTGGGACTGATACTCTGGCGGATCAGGTCGCACATGGCGTCGAACACCAACGTCACATCCGCCTTGGGCAGGTTGGTCTTCTCGACCAGGGCGGCCACAATCTCAGTCTTGGTCAATGGTTTGGACTTGCTGGCAGCGTCCGTCATGGGTACAGACCCTCCTGGCAGCATGGTTGCATGGGAATTACCTGGAGAAGATGATTAGAACTTAACGGCTCCGGTTTGAGAACCACCCTGAACGGCCATTTTCCTGAAATCTCGCCTGGTAAAACTGGGAAGAAAGTGAGGTTTGGGCAATGTCGCTGACCCTGCAAGCGGTGCACGAGGCCATCATAGAGGGTGTGTGCGCAGAGCTGGATGAGGCTGCCAGCCGTGTTGCCCACTGCTTGCAGCAGCTTGGTGTAGAGCAGGTTTGGTGGCGGCCGAGGCCGGAGATGAATGCCATCGGCAATCTGGTGTTGCACATCTGCGGCAACTTGCAACAATGGATCGTGTCTGGCCTGGGAGACGAGCCGGACCGCCGGAACCGGCCAGCCGAGTTTGCTGAGCGAGGCCCGATTGCGGTCGAGGTGTTGCAATCGCAACTATTCGCCTGCGTGGGCCGGGCAAAGGAGGTATTGCGGGCGATGCCGCCCGAGCGGTGGGTGAACCGGCTTCGCATCCAGGGCTTTGACGTGACCGGCGCGGGCGCCCTGTTCCACAGCGTGCCTCACTTTCGTGGCCACGTGCAAGAGATCATCCACCTCACGCGCGTGCAGCTTGGTCCCGCGTACAAGTTCGCCTGGCAGCCGCTATCACCCGAGGAAGGGCGAGAAAGCGGATAGCCAGGCTGCACCTGCGCCGTTTCCAATGGTCCGCGCCGCGAGCCTGCCGAGGGTGGCGCGCATCTGGCACCGGCCCAACGCGCGGCAGGCCAAACTTACATCATTTGGCGCCCAACCCAGGGTTGGCCAAGCTCTGTGCGGGACGACCTTTCTCGCGGGACGGCCTTCATAGGCCGTCTCCCGCATTTCGGCGGTAGAAACATCTCAGGCACACGAGCGGCCGGCTTCACGCCGGCGGCGTGCGTGGGGAGAGCAGCCGCCCATCCTGCCGCGACGAGACGTTAACTCCGTATCCGGCGCCGGCCTCGGCACCACCAACCGCAACGCCCCAAGCAGGGCCCTTGGAAGTGTGGGGATTCGCGCACGCACGGGCTGCGGGTAGTTGCGTAGTGTACGCCTCGTGCGCTCCTAACCTCACTTGCAAAGGCGGAAGAGGGCGGCCCGACTCGGTGCACGCGATGCCAAGATCAAGCCCCCCGTACAAAGGGGGAAGAGGGCGGGGTTACGGCGTTAGCATCGGACTACGTCCATAGCTGTCGATCCAACATGCGGTAGTTGATCGCCTCGTGGACGTGTTCTGGCTGGATGCGATCGGACCCGTCCAGGTCTGCGATGGTGCGGGCCACGCGCAGCACCTTGTCGTGGGCACGTGCCGAGAGGCCGAGTTCATGCACGCTGTCTTTGAGGATGGCCAGGCACGTTTCGTCGAGCTTGCAGAACTGGCGGATCTGCCGCGTGGTCATGCGGGCGTTCACCCGCGTGCGGGTTCCCTGAAAGCGAGACTGCTGCACGGCGCGTGCAGCCACGACGTGGCGGCGCAGTCGGCGCTGCTGGTGCCTGGCTGGCTGCTGGCGAGTTCCTTGAATGGAACCGCCGGCACCTCCAGGTGCAGGTCGATGCGGTCCAAAAGCGGCCCGCTGATCTTGGCCATGTACCGCTCGATCTGGGGGACCGTGCACTGGCACTGCCGCCGCGGGTCGTTGCGGTAGCCGCAGGGGCAGGGATTGAGGGCCGCGATCAAAATGAAGTTGGCGGGAAAGGTCGTGCTGGCGAGCGCCCGGCTGATGGTCACCGTACCGTCTTCCAGCGGCTGCCTGAGCACCTCGAGCGTGCGTCGATTGAACTCGGGCAGTTCGTCAAGGAATAGTACGCCGTTGTGTGCCAGGCTGATCTCGCCTGGCGTGGGCGTGGAGCCGCCGCCAACCAGGCCCGCGTCGCTGATGGTGTGGTGCGGCGCTCGAAACGGCCGCGTGGCCAACAGGGGCTGGCCTGCGGGCAGCAGGCCCATGGCGCTATAGACGCGCGTGGTTTCGATCGACTCGGCCGCCGTCAGGTCGGGCAGAATCGTGGGCAGGCGCTTGGCCAGCATGGTCTTACCAGACCCGGGAGGTCCCAACATCAGCAGGTTGTGGCCGCCCGCGGCGGCGATGGTGATGGCACGCTTGGCCATCTCCTGGCCGCGTACATCGGCAAAGTCAACCTCGTAGCGGCCCAGGGTGTGGAACCATTCGTCGATGCGCGGCGGCGTGGGCTCGATGTCCACCTGGCCGGAAAGAAACGCCACGGCCTGCAAGAGGCTGCTGATGGCGATGACGTCGATCCCTTCGACCACGGCCGCCTCGGCCGCGCTGTCTGCGGGCACGAGCAAGCCGCGGACCTTGCCCTCGGCCGCCGCGGCCATGGCCATGGAGAGGGCGCCCTTGGTGGGGCGTGTGGTGCCGTCGAGTGCCAGCTCGCCCACCACGGCAAACTGCTCGAGCCGCTCGCCATCGAGCTGGCCGCTGCCAGCCAGCATGCCCAGCGTGATGGGCAGGTCGAACGATGCTGCTTGCTTGGGCAGATCGGCCGGGGCGAGGTTGATCACAATCCGGTGCTGCGGCCGCTGAAAGCCCGAGTTGACCAGTGCCCGCTCCACGCGGTGCTGGCTCTCTTTGACCGCCGCCTCGGGCAGGCCCACCAGCACGGTCTTGGGCAGAGCGGCATCTGCAACGTCGACCTCGACCTCGACCGGTACGGCGTCGATTCCCACAAGCGCATACGTTCGAAGCTTGGCGAGCATAGCCCTGCCGACCCGAGCGACAAAACCTCACACGCCGCGTATTGTGGAGCGTCGGTGATGCACTGGCAAGCGGCTGCCACAGTTGCCGGGCAAGGTCGCGGCCTGAGCGGCCGCGTGCCACCCTGTAGGCCGGCACACCTCTGCTGGCCGGTGCTTGTGCCCTTGGCGCCGCTGCGTACAGACGAAGGTCAGCCCGCTCTCACAGCGGCGATCACGCCCGGCCCGTGGCACGATGCGCGCGAGACGCCTGCGCTTCCAGAGAGAGCAGAGGGCGGCCGCGAACCACTAGGGCCTGGCCGCCCGCTCGTCCACCGCAAACTCGATCGTGGCACTCGCCAACTCGTTTTGCAGAGCGTCTTCGATCAACAGCTCGAGCGTGTACTGCCCGTCGTAGATCTTGGCCGGGATGGTCACGAAGTAGCAGACAAAGTAATCTCGCCGGGGATGGGCACAGTACTCTTCGGTGCGCGGAAGGTCGCCGTGCGCGACGCGCCTGCCCGAGCTATCGAGAATCTGGTAGCGTGCGCGGAACGAGGTGTGCCAGCCGCGCGCCGTGGATCGGCTATGAAAATTCTCCAGCTCTGCATAGAGCAGCACCTCCTCGCCGGGCTGAAAGCGGTCCTGACTATACCGCGTGTACATGCCAAAGCTGGTTACCTCGCGGCAGAACGCCAGGTTCTGCACCCGCAAGGGCGCCAGCTCCGCCAGGGCCAGGGCAGCGTACCGATGATGCGGCAGTGCGACCGCCGCACGCTGCGCTGCGTCGCTGCGCGGCCCGATCAGCTCGGCCAGGGCATACAACTCGTTGTTCCAGAACTCCTGTTCTGCCGGGGCGAGGCCGGCAACGGGCCGCAGGGCATCTTCACGCCTGCCTGCGGCTACGTACAGCAGCCGCAATCGCAGTGCCAGCGAAACGTCTTCAGCCGCAGTCTCTTCCACGGCAGACTCGAACCGCGCGACCGCGCCAGCGAGGGCCTGTTCCCAATCTGACTTGGCAACCGCACTTGCAACCATTTCTGCCGAGGCGCGGCCGCCTTCCGTCGCACTTACTGCGACGGGCACAACCTCTTGCGGCAGCTCCGCCTGAGCGTCGAGCCGCGCGGCACCCGATTGTGGTGCGGTATCCGATTGTGGTGCTGCACCCGCGATGCGTTCGCCCATGCGGCCCGTGCCCGGGTCGATCGGCTGGGGATCGTCGGTCGTTGCCAGCCCATCTGCAACGTGCGGTTCGGGACGGCGGTCGATGCTGCCAGCACTGCGCGTGGCGGTCCCCCGGCCCGCCGGCGCCCCGGCGGCTGCTTCAGGCGCAAGCGCAGCTAGCAGCCGAGTTTTTACCTCCGGCGCCAGCTCAGCCGCAGCAATCAGCTCTGCCAGCGCTCGGCTGCCGCTGTTCGGCGATGCACTCGCCGATGCCGGCACCAAGCTGGTACCTGGGCCAGCTCTCTCTTCGGGCAAGGGCCCTGCGGCGAGACTCGCCGCCTCATGAGCATCGGTGGCAGCACCTTGCGCCGCGACAGCGCCAGCCGGAACATCGCCAGTCGCAACGGCACCAGCCGGAACAGCCCCAGCGGCGTCTGCGGTGTGAGCGGCCTGCATCGCCGCTGCCGGACCGGCTGCGCCATGGCGAGCCATGAGCGCCGGGCCCGCGCAACCCGCCAGCGGCAGCAATACCGCCGCCACCACTGTAATGGTCCAAGATGTACCTGCCATGGTGGGGCGGGAGCATAAGCACTGGCCGCACGTGTGGCAATAGAGAGCAGAGAAACGAGTGACGCACCATCGAGAGGGGGGCTCGCCGGCCCGCGGCACACGCCGCGCGCTGCATCATGGCAGGCCAGGCGTACGTGCTAGCACGCCTTGGCGAAAGGGCGCGAGCGACGGATGCTCGTCCAGGCCGTAGTAGCGCAGCAGCCAGTACGCAAAAAGATAATCCATGCCGCAGTAGGCCACGTTCTTTGGGGGGCCGGTCCGCTCTTGGCGGGAGTAGGGGTTCCAGTGCCAGAAGCTGTCGCAGGGCTTGGCTCCGTCGCACCATTGCAGCTCGGGCATGGTCACATCTGGCCCGTCGCGGCAAAAGCGATCGAGCGGAAAGCGGGCAAGCTGCTCGACGCCTTCGCGCAGGGCCCGTTCGAGCTGCGGCCAGACGTGGCGTTCTGAGGGTGCGACGATCGCGCGGCGTGCGAGCGGGTCGGAGAGCAATCCGCCCCACATGAAGGCGCACAGGCTGTTGCGCTTGTCGTGCAGGTAGTCCATGCTCCAGTACATGGTGCGGCCCAACTGGTACAAGAACTTCTCGTTGGGCGGCTGGCCATGGCGGCGAGCGTAATCGAGTTCCAGCGCCAGGCCGTAGAAGGCGGCGAGGGTGACATGGGCACGGTCGTTCATACCCTTTACGAGGGGGCTGGCGCCCACGCGCTGGGGCAGTACCAGGCTGCGCAGGGGATACTCGAAGTACACATGATGCTCGCCCCGCAGCCAGCGGAATTCTGCCGCGATCCGCTCGCGCTGGGCCTCGTTGTCGGGCGGAAAGCTGTAGCCCAAGGCCACGATCATGTATGCCACCTGGGCATTGAAGGGCACGCTCATCGAACCGACCAGGGGACGCAGGTCCCCATAACGTGTGGGGGTGCCGTCTGGGTTGGTGGCCCGCCAATCGTGTTCGATGAGATGCATCACGAGCGCCGTGCAGTCCTGGCGGGCCAGTTGCTGCACCTCCGGCGGAAGGTCTGCCAGTGCGTGCATGAACAGCGCCGCATAGCCGCCGGCGATCTGGTTGTAGCCGCCCTTGGCCGGATCGCCCTGATAGTAGTAGCGCGTACCATCGGGCGCGATGTACTGCTGGTCCAGCTCGGGCAAGCGCAGATTGTCCTCGCGCGCCACGGCACGTGCCATCAGTCCCGGTTGGCCCGTGACCTCGAAGAACAGGTGCAGGCCGCGCAACACCGTGGCGATGCGCTGCAAGGTCTCGGCATCTCGCGTGGCAGCGTAGCGGAACGAGAGCGCTCCCAGCAGGGCGCCGTTCCATGTGGAGCTATCGCGGGCAGGGAACGCCAGCGGCGGCCGGCCCGGCTGCTCGGGAAACACCGCGCGGTTGTACACCTGGCCATACGGCGTAAGGTGGTAGCGCCAGAGTTCCCAGTCGAAGTAGGCCGCCTTGACGTCTAGCGGTATCCGTGTGTAGCCGCCGTAATGTGCCGCAATGCGCTCCTGGTAGGCGCGCAGCGACGCGGCGGTATAGTCGTCTCCCTGCGGCGGTTCGAGCAGCGCCGGCGGTGCGGACAGCCCCTCGCCGCGCGGCGTATCTCCATAGGCGGCCTGCTGGGCATGGCCGGCCACGCAACGCAGGGCGAGCCCCAGGCAGAAGCAGGTCGCCACGAGTGCGGAGCGCCTGCGCCTATCGATCAAGGGGGCGTGCTTTGCCATCGATGCCTCCATGCGAATGGTGCGATGAGCCGCCGGGCTGGCGTGGGCAGGGACCACCTGCCATCGATGCTTCCATGTGGATCGTGCGAGCTGTGCGAACGTGTCACATTTGGTTCTCGCCTTGTGTGTCTCGGCGAGCCTCTAGCTTGGCGCACGGCTGCTCGGCCGTTGGCGCGAGCTGTGAGATCGTGCCGGTCAGAAAGCGTGCCAGGCGGTCGCTGGCGACCAGGGCTAGTTCTTTGAGCTGGAGCATGTCCCACACGCTGCCTGGGCGGTTCCAGATCGCGGCGGCGGCGGCCCCCAGCCGCGCCGGCCGCGTGCGTTGCCGCGCGAGAACCTCCAGGTCCGCAGGCAGTTCGTCGTCTACCGTATCGGAGACAATGCGTACCGAGAGCAGGCGTGCCCGCCGCCGGCGGCAGACCTCGGCCACGGCGAAGGTTTCCATATCGACGGCCAGGGCCTGGAATCGCCGGCCCAGATCCCTTTTTTGGGCCGGGGAGCGCGCGATGCGATCTATCGTCAGCAGAGGGCCGACGTGCAGCCCCTGTCGTGCTCGCAGCTCAGCGGGATCGATCCGCAAGTCGATGGCCAGCTTCTCGCCCGATTGGTTCAAGAGCATGTCGGCCAACAAGATGTCTCCCCGCCGCAGCCGTTCGTGCAGCCCCCCGCAAAAGCCGGCCGATATGACCCACTGGGGCTGATGCACATCGAGCATGGCCTCGGCGGCGCGTGCCGCGGCCGCGCCCCCCACCCCCCCCTCAAACACGGCGATTGTGTGCTGCTTCAGACACCCAACGTGCACCGTAAAGTACCGCGTGCGCTGCGTTGCTCGGCCTGCTAACAGGTCGACCAGCCCGCCCGCCTCGGCCGAGAGGGCAAACAGCACGCCCACGTGGCAGGGAGGTACATGCGGCGTTGCCGCCTGCGCTGCGGCTGCGTCCGACCGGATAGGCTGCCCCTCGCCAAACTGGCCGGAGCCCTCTGCGGCCGCTCCCACCGCCTGCGCTGCGGCTTGGGCCGCAGCCTGCCAGAGCTGGCCCTGCGCCTGGCGACGGATCCACTGTGCCAGCAAATGTTGCCACATGGTGCGAACTCGTTCCTCGCGGCTCTCCGGCGGCCCTATGCAATTGTAGCGTCGCATGGGGCGGCAGACGGCGCCGACCGAGCCTTCCAAACCGTGCGGCGCATACACGGGCTCAGAACCGGGCGCCGACCGCTGGCGCAAAAGCGAGGCAACATCCGCCGGCCTGACAGGGCTACGCGCTGCATGCAACACGCCGGCGTGTGAAGAGCGGCAACATCACCGTGCTCGCCAGGCCCGCGTGGAGTAGTGCGAAAACACTATCTGGGCGATGAGGGACTCGAACCCCCGACTTCTTGCGTGTAAAGCAAGCGCTCTAGCCGACTGAGCTAATCGCCCGCATGTCGGATGGTACCCGCATCGGCGGCAGCCTGTCAATGACGCACGGCGTCGTGCTTGGGAGCCGCAGTGAGCATCAGCGCTGCATGCCGCAGAGCGGCCGAAGCCGCGGCGCAAGTATCACGCCGCTCGAGGCCGTGCGGCATGCCCCATACAGGGTACGGCCCCAGGCCATGGGGCACGCCCGATGCTGCCAGGCGGTCGAAGAAAGACGGGCGGCGCGGCTCGCGTCGCACGGCGTCTCGCAAGTGGTATGCCCTGGGCGTGGGCGGGCAGGCCGGCTACCGCGGGGCGGCAGCCGCCGCTATCATCGGCGCACGGCTTACGGTTCCCCCCGAATGCATGCAGTGGAATGAGGCCTCGCCATGTTTCCGCTAGTTGAACTCCAGGCAGCCCTGAGGGCCGCCTCGCTCGACGGCTGGCTGCTGTACGACTTTCGCGGCTCCAATGTGCTGGCCCGGCGGATCTTAGACATGGGCGATCGCCCCACGGGTTCGCGCCGCTTCTTCTACTACATTCCGGCGCAGGGCGAACCGGCGGGTCTGGTCCACCGCATCGAACGCGGGGCGTTGGACCACCTGCCGGGCCCCAAGCACGTCTACTTGCATTGGAAAGAACTCGAGCAGGGCGTGGCACGCCTGCTGGGCGGGGCACGCCGCGTGGCGATGGAGTATGCCCCACGAAATTGCAACCCGTACGTATCGCGCGTGGATGCGGGAACGGTCGAACTCGTCCGCGACCTGGGCGTGGAAGTGGTATCGTCCGGCGACCTCGTGCAGCAGTTCGAGGCGGTGTGGGACGACGAGCAGTGGGCCATGCACCTCGAGGCTGCCCGGCACACCACCAGCGCCTTCGAGCGTGCCTTCGGCTTCATCGCCCGCCAACTCTCGGCCGGCCGGCGCGTGCGCGAGAGCGACGTGCAGGCGGAGATCATGGCCCACTTCCACGAGCATGGCCTGGCGACCGACCACCCGCCCATCGTGGCCGTGGGACCGCACAGCGCCGACCCGCATTATGCCACCACGCCCGCCACCGACGTGGAGATGCGTGAAGGCGACCTCGTGCTCATCGACCTGTGGGCCAAGCTCGACCGGCCGCGGAGCGTCTACAGCGATCTGACGCGCATGGGCTACCTCGGCAGGCACGTTCCAGACACGTACCAGCAGGTGTTCTCCATTGTCGCCAACGCCCGAGACGCTGCCATCTCCTGCGTGCGCGAGGCGTATCGCATGGGCCGCCCCTTGCCAGGCTGGAAGGTCGATCAAGCAGCTCGCGACGTGATCGAGGCCGCCGGATATGGCCCTCACTTCGTTCACCGCACGGGGCACAGCATCGGGCAGGAAACCCATGGCAACGGCGCCAACATGGATAACCTGGAAACGCACGAAGAACGCCTGGTGCTGCCGCGCACGTGCTTCTCCATCGAGCCGGGCATCTACCTCGCCGAGTTCGGCATCCGCAGCGAGGTCAACGTGTTTGTCGACGCACGCGGATCCGTGCACGTGACCGGCGGCCCGCCGCAGACGGAGATCCTGGCGGTGCTTGGGTAGCTCTCCGCTTGTCCAGACCCGCTCGTCGAAGGCCGCTTGTCCGAGGGCGCCGGGCGGCGGAGGCCAAACGTGGGACGGTGGGCGGAAAAGCATGGGTCGAGCGCAACAGGCGGGCGTGTGAAGACGCGCGCCTCCGGCCCCTCTCACGTAAGCTGCCACAAGGCCATCTTCAACGTATCTCCCAGGCGGCGGTTCACGCCCAACACGGCCGCCGGTTCGAAGCCGCAGTGCACCATGCAGTCTTCGCAGCGGGGGTCATTGCCCTGTCCCAGGGCGTCCCAGTCGGTTTGTTCGATGAGGTCGTCAAACCGCTTGTAGTGCCGATCGGTGATCAGGTAGCAGGGGCCCTTCCAGCCGAGCACGTTCCGGGTGGGACTCGCCCAGGCGGCACAACGCAGCGTCCGCTCCCCGCGCAAGAATTCCAGGTACACGGGAGAGGTGTTGAGCCTTAGTCCGCGCAGCAGCCTCTTGGCCAGCCGGAACTTCTCGTGCACCTCGCTCCTAGTCAGGAAGATCTCGCGTGCGCCGGCGGGGTTGGTCTGCTGCACGGCCGCGTAGGGGTAGGCGGGAGAGAGCATAAAGCCGTCCACGCCCAGCTCTTTGAGGAACCGCAGCAACACGGCGATCTCGTGCATGTCTGTCTCTCGATAGACGGTCGTGTTGGTGCAGACCAGAAAGCCCGCGGCCTTAGCAGCCTTGATGCCCTCGACGGCCTCTGCAAACACGCCTTCGCGCTCGACGAGCTTGTCGTGCGTGGCCTCCATGCCGTCGAGGTGTACGTTGAAGAAGAAGCGGCTGGTGGGGACGAAACCGCTCAACTTGCGGCGGATGAACATGCCGTTGGTGCACAGGTAGACGTGCTTGCGGCGCTGGAGGATCTGCTCGACCAAGTTCTCGATCTCGGGATAGATCATCGGTTCGCCGCCGCAGATGCTCACCACGGGCGCTCCGCACTCGTCCACAGCTTGCAAGCACTCTTCGACCGTGAGCCTCTCTTTGATCGTGCCGGCATACTCGCGGATCCGTCCGCAGCCGGTGCAGGTGAGATTGCAGGCGTGCAGAGGCTCGAGCATCAACACCAGGGGGAAGCGCCGCCGGCCCTCCAGGCGGGAGCGGAGAATGTAGCCGGCCATGGCGCGGGTCAAAGAAAGCGGGAAACGCATGGCGGGGTTCCTGTGCCGGTTTTCAGGTGCAAGGCGCTCAATGTGCACAGCTCGCAGTTGCACGCGGCAACATGCATTAAGCACTCGTTCCGAGCTGGACTTCAGCCGCTGCCGACGGCAACTGCCGGTAGCTCTCCTCCCACCGCGCCAGGGCCATGAGAGGAAAATACAAAGGATAAAGATGATAGCGCAGGTAGAACACGCGCGGAAACCCCGTACCCGTGAAGGCTTCCTCCGGCCAGGTGCCATCGGCAGCCTGCGTGCGCAACAGGTACTCGATGCCCCGCTGCACCGCCGGGTGGCGGGCTTGGCCCGCCTCGATCAGGCCCAGCAGCGCCCAGGCGGTCTGGGACGCAGTCGGCCGGCCCTGGCCGCGCAGGTGCGGCCGGTCATAGGTCTCGGGAGATTCTCCCCAGCCGCCGCACGGCTGCTGCCAGGCCAGCAGCCAGTTTGCGGCGCGGACGATGCATGCATCGTCCGCGGCAACGCCTGCGGCCCGCAAGCCCGCAATCGCCTGCCACGTGCCGTAGATGTAGTTCACCCCCCAGCGGCCGTACCAGCTTCCGTCTGCTTCTTGCGTACGGCGCAGGTAGGCCACGGCACGGTCCACGGCGCGGTGTCCCAAACGATGTCCCAGGCAGGCCAGCGCCTCCAGCACCCGGGCCGTGAGGTCGGGCGTGCTGGGGTCGATCATCGCGTTGTGATCGGCAAACGGCACGTGGCAGAGAAAGCGAGCGTCGTTATCGCGGTCGAATGCGCCCCAGCCGCCGTCGCGGTTCTGCATCGCCAGCATCCACGCCTCGGCCCGCGCCAGGGCCTGGTGCGCGCGGAGCAGCAGGCCCTCGGTGGCTGCTGCCGCCGCAACTCGCCCAGCTTCTCGCCCAGCGTCTTGCTCAGCATCTCTCGCAGTGTCTCGCCCAACGTCTCGCCCAACGTCCCGCGCAATGTCTTGGGAAGCGAAGACCTGCCTGGACCTGCCGTCGCCCTCAGCCTGCGAGTGTACGGCCAGTTTGGCGCTCGGCCGGCGGACAAGCGTTTCGACCAGTGCCATGGCCGCCATGGCCGTATCGTCCAGGTCGGGGTAGGGTTCGTTGGCGAATTCAAAGTACCAGCCGCCCGGCTCTGCGCGCACGCGGCGGGCCCAGTCTCCCGCCTTGCGCACCTCGCGCTTCAGGAGCCATGATGCGGCACGCTGAACTTGGAGATCGCTTGCTGCCTGGCTCGCTGCCGCCAGGGCCCGCAGCGCAATGGCAGTGTCCCACACCGGCGACTTGCAAGGCTGCACTCGAGCAATCTCTCCTGTTTCGATCACCAGCCCTTGCAGCGTGCGATGGCAGTAGGCCAGCTCCGGACTGTCTTCGGCATAACCCAGCGCCGTAAGCGCGATCGTACTCCAAACCATGGGCGGGAAGATGGCACCCAGTCCATCGCTGTCTTCGAAGCGGGCGAGCATCCACTGCGTGGCGGCACGCAGGGCCCGCTTGCGGGGCAGCAGGCGCAAGCGCTCGGCGTGCTTGACGAGGCGGTCCAGGACGCGGAAGAACTGCTCCCAACTCCATAGCCCGCCCGGCTCGAGGCCGGGGCAGCGCAAGTTTGGCCAGGCGCGCGCCGGTTGCAGGAACAGCTCGCCGATGCCTTGTGCCCCAGGTACCGCGCGGGCGGGCCGTAACGCCCAGATGATCGACAGCGGCACCACGATGGTGCGCGTCCAGGCGCTCATGTTCTCCAGGCAGATGGGAGACCACTGTGGCAGCAGCACCAATTCCGGGGGTACGGCCGGGCAGATGTCAAAGGGCACCTGGCCCAAAAGCGCCAGGTAGAAGCGTGTGAAGCTATTCACCCGGTCGGCGCCGCCGTGCGCCAGAATCGCCTCACGGGCACGGCGCATGCAATGGCCGGAGGGATCGTGTCCCGTGAGTTTGAGAGCGAAATACGCCTTGACGCTGGCGCTGACATCGATGGGGCCGCCGGGATACTGGGCCCAGCCGCCATGCCGTTCTTGCTGGGCAAGCAGCCGCTTTGCGACCTTAAGTGCCAGGGGCTGCGATTGCCGCCCCAGCCAGGCCAAGAGCAGGATAAACTCGCTTTGCAGAATGCTGTCGCCTTCGAGTTCGCCTACCCAGTAACCCTGGGGGTGCTGGAGCGCTGCGAGCGTGTGCACAGCGTGGGCAATCGCAGTGCGAACGGCCGGCTCCAGTTGGGCCGTCCGCCCGCCAGCAAGCGCGAACCCGTCCTGGTTCGTGCAAACGACCACCATCATCCTCCGTGTGTGGGAGCAAGCTGGGCAGGTGCCAACCTGGGGCACCGTTGTGGCTGGGCCTTGCCCAGCTTAGGGCAGCGCCAGACAAGAAACAAGTGCGGCAGGCTCTTGCATGGATCGGCAAGGCCAGTAGACTGTAAGGTCCAGGCTGTGTGGGTGGGGAGCGAGATCCCACCGGGACAATTAGCACAAAGCGTTCGACGCGCCCGCCGTCAGCGTCTCCGAGGTGCGGGCAGACAGTCTGTTATGAGCCGGCGTTTCTTGGGTCAGTGGCCGATTGTGTGTGCGCCCGGTTCATAGCAAGGGGAGTTGTCATGTTCGATCCGTACCGCAAGTGGCTTGGCATTCCAGAGGGTAGCAGGCCTCCCACGCATTACCAGCTCTTGGGGCTGGTCCCCGGTGAGCAGGATCGAGATGTGATCGAGGCCGCCGCGGTGCGCCAGAGTGCGTACGTGCGTAATTTCCAGACGGGAAAGTACGCGGAGGAGGCGACGCGAATCCTCAACGAGATTGCCGAGGCGCGGCTGGTGCTGCTGGATCCGCAGAAGCGGGCGGCATACGACCGGCAGTTGCAGAATAAGAACTTGACGCTCGCTGAAGAGAGGTCCGAGGCTGAACACGGAGCGCGCGAAGGTGGGGCTACGTCGCGAGGCCCTGCTGCGACGAGGCCACTGGGGCCAGCAACAGGCGGCCTCGCTGCGGCAGACGAGGCAGCCAGGTCAGGCGGTGCCGCCAAGCGCGTGGGCACATCGCCAGGGTCGCGTACTCCTGACGTGATCAAGGGGCGGGAGCCGGGCGGCATGGGCAGCGGCATTGGCATGATTCCCTCGGCTGGCACAGTAAGCCTCGGTGGCGTGCCAGAGCGGGCTGTCCCTGCCCAGGGTGCGGCTGCCAATACAGTGCCTGCTGCGACAGTGCCTGCTGCGACAGTGCCTGCTGCGACAGTGCCTGCTGCGACAGTGCCTGCTCACACACTGCCAGTTCAGGCCATGCCTGGCCACACCGTGCCGGCGCCGGGGGGGCGTGCGGTTCCGGCAGGGCCTGGGGCGGTCCGCCCGCCGGTGGCGGCGGTGGTGCGAGATCCGCTGGCAGCCATCGAGGCAGCAGTGCCGCCGCCGGCGGTGGTACTGCCGACCAGGCGGCAAACGAGAAACGTAGCTGCGATTGTGGCAGTTGGCGGGCTGGCGATCCTGGTCGTCATCGGCGGGATTGTGGGGTTGAGCCTGCTGAATCGCGGCGGCTCACGTCCCGCGGCGGTGGCCACCACCGAAGGGACGGGTGGCGCGGCCAGCTCGCCAGCGGTTGGTACGGCATCGAGCGGCGCTGCGGGAACCTATTCTCCGCCGGGTGAGGATGATCTCGAGTACGACGATCCGCTTAGCGACCCAGGGCGGAGTCGCACGTCAACTGCGGCCGCCGCGAGTGCCGGCACGGGCAGCAGCAGCACGAGCCCTAGTGGGTTGCCTTCGAGCGGTTCGGCCGTTAACAACAGCGGCTCGGCCGGCTCGAAAACAGGCACGTTCGATGACGCCTCGGGCACAAAAAAAGGGACGGAGGGGGATAGGCCCAGCACTTCCGGTGCCAGCCCCAACTCCACCACAGAGGAAGGGCCGGCGCCCATTGTCACCAGCGACTACGCCATCGACTGGAGCGCGAGCCGGCTGAGCGTGCCTGTGAGCAGAGATTCGATCGCTGTATACGCCGCTGGCAACAGCCCATTCGTGTTCGTCGATGGCGCGGTCTACAATCTCTCGACGGGCGAGCAGGTGTACCGCGTCGACGTGCCCCGGCAGGCGGTGATGCAGCTCCAGCGCAAGGCGTCGCTGGCCGCAGACGGCTCGATGCTTGTGTTTGCGGCGGCACCCTTCGGCGAGACAGCAGAGATCTACGATTGCCGCAGCGGTGTGTATTACGAGCGGGTCTTGCCGCCCGCAGCGGCGGCACGCGTCATGTACTTCGCCTTCCGGCAGCCGACCGAGGTGGTGGTTTGCTGGCAGTCTGCGCCGGGCAAGGCCCAGGTATGGAACCTGAAGACCAAGAAGAAGCTGCGTGAAATGAATTGCGAGCGGTTCGACGGCCTGCGAGCCGATTTTAGTTCCGACAGCCGGCACATGGCGGTGCCTGTGCCGGGCGGCGTGCTGATCTACGACATTTGGTCGGCCAAGCTGGCGGCGCGAGCGGCGGTGCCAGGCTCTTCCAGCGTGCCGGATGGGGTGCGGTTTTCGAACGACGGCCAGGAACTAGCCGCCGTAACCGACAACGGCCAGCGCGTGGTGTGCTGGAATGCTTCGGCGGAGGTTCAGGAGGACTTTCGCCTGGGCTTCGAGGCTCGCACGCCCTCGTACAAGGGCTGTCCGATCGAATGGGCTCCCGATGGGAAGTCCTGGTTGCTGTTCGGCCACATGCTGATCGATCGCGCCTCGCGCCGCGCCTTTTGGAAGTTGAAGCCGGGATTCGAGACCGAGGTGCCGCATCGGTTCGTCGGCCAGAACCAACTGGCCGTGGTGCGCGGCACGCAGAATGGGGGCGCGCTTACAGTCATTTCGATCCCGTGGACCGAGATCGGCGATGCCATGGCCAACAAGCCGTCGGCCGGTGCTAGACAAACGCCGGTGGCGGGCCCCCTTTCGGTCCAGGTGCAAGCCACAAAGGTCGTGGCGGGCAGCGCGGACAGGGCCGCCGCCGAGATTCGCAACATGATCGCTCTGCGGCTGGGCCAGCTCGGCATCCAGGTGCTGCCTGGAGAAGACGACGAGCTGCGCGTGACCTACAGCGAAGAGCCTGCTACGAAGAGAGTCGCTCCCTCCGGCAAGCAGCCAGGCAAGGCCGCGGCTGGCGGCGATGCCGTGCGCGAGGTAAACGTGGTGCGCATTGCGCTCGCCTTCAAGTTTTACAGGGGCGGCAAGGAGTCCCGCTGGTCGCAGGAACTGTCTACCGAGGTGGAGAGCACCTCGGACACGTTCGACGACTGGACCCTGCGCGAGGCCGTCACCGAGTTGCTCAAGGACTTGCGAGCCCCGGCCTGGTCTGAAGCGCAGCCGAATGTGATTCGCCGCCTGCCTCTGGAGAGCAACCTCTAGTCAATGGGTCGCGCCGGTCTGAGATGGGCCGGTGTGGGGCGTGCGGCCTGGAATGCCCCGCTCTGGTATGGGCTGTTCCCGAATGGGCTGTTCCCGAATGGGCCGGTCCGGAACGGGCCGGTCCCGAATGGGCCGGTCCCGAATGGGCGGCGCGGTGCATGGGGGCTGGGACGCGCGGCCCGCGGCCAAAGCGGCTTGGTGCGCAACGCGCCGCCCTGCTGATTTTCCAGATGCCAGCCGAGCGCGAACACAAAGTGAGATTGGGCAATTGCAGGCGCATGCGACGGCATGCGCCAATCGTGCCATTTGCAAGCGCACGCGATGGCATGCGCTAATCGGCCACTTCCCAGCGCGTGTGATACCGCGCATGCAGGGCTTGCTGGCGCGACGTGGTGCGGATAGTGGGATCGAACGGCAACGGCTCGACCCTCTCACCATGCAGCGTGTACAGGTCCATGTCTTTGCACCAGCCGTTCGCTTGCAGCACATAGTGGCGGCACCACGCGGGGTCGAGCGGCGCGGCGCACGCCTCGAACTCCAGGTGGATCTCTTCCCCGGCGCCAAACACAGCGAGCGCGTTATCGGCCTTCTGGACCAATTCGCCTACCGGTCCGAAGCGCGTATACATGCCAGGCAAATGTCGCATGTCGCTCACCGGCGCACGGTGCGCATAGTCGTATACAGCAACTCGCTGCGGGCCCACCGTCCGACGCGGAAAGCCGCATCGCGCAAGCCGAGCACCCACGAGCGGCAGCTCATGCCGCCGCGCGTCGGGGCATGGCTCCGCTAAGGCAAGCGCCAGCCGGTCCCAATACACCTCCATTGTGGTTGTCAGCCGGAGGCATTTCGCGCCTGCGGGCAACGCAGGCAGCGGCACGGCCAGAGACCGCGGCATCCCCGCAGGGTAGCCGAAGTTCGCAAGTACCGTGTGCCACGTGCCGTCTGCCGCCTGTACCTCGAGCGTCGGCGGCTCGTATGCGGCGCCCGCCTGCCACGCCGCGAACATGGTCTGTGAATAGGGATACTCCACCCACCCGTCCGCCACCAGCAACGGCCGGCCCGGCAGGCGGCCGAGAGGCTCTGAAAAGCGCAGCTCGAGCGACCATCGCTCCGTACGGCCCACAAACCTGGGGTCGCGCGGGCCCGGCTCCACGGCCACGCCGTCCGCTGCCACTACGGCCGAAAGCGCATCCTCGCCGCGCGGTCCCACGGCCGCCTCCGGCAGCCGCAACACGCGATAGAACAACGCCTCGCCCGTAGGCTCAGGCGCTGCCGTCGCCATGCGCTCATCGAGCACGATCTGCCAGCCGGGCGGCAGATCGTAGGCGGTCAGCCGCACGGCATCGAGATAGCACACCTCTTCCATCACCTGTAGCAGCTTGAACATAAGCCGCCCACGGCGTTCGGCAGCAAGTGCTGGCGGCAGCAGCAGCCGCTCCCACGGCCGGGCTGGAGCATACTCGCCCCGGGCCAAGGCGAAGCCCAATCCGCCCACGCCGAGTAAGTCTGTGACGAATGCGTAACCGCGTCCGTCCCAGGCATAGAGCAATGGGCAACTGCTCGTCTGGCGGTTTTCTTCCACGATGCGATGGAACTTGCCGCCGGCTACGCCGATCTCGGTCTGCATGATGCCATCGCTCCAATCGAGCCGGACGAAATCGGCCTGCTCCTGCGGACCAATCCCCACGAGAAGCGGCTGCCAGCTCTGCCCCGGCCCCGAAGCCGGCCGCGTGCTTTCGACCACGGTCCAGCGGCCGCCTACCCGCACGGCCACGCGTGTGCCCACGCCTGAGGCATTGGAGCGGAGTTGCATGTTGCTGTCGTGCCTGCCGGCGGGCAACAAAGAGACGAATCGCTGCCGGTTTGCGGGCGCCCAACGCATCAGGCCGCCCTGTGCAAGACCCACGATGCTCGGCCCGGCGGCCGGATCGTCTTGCAGCACCAGCCAGCACTTCAGCCCGCTCGCCTCGCCGTGGTATGCCGCCTCAGTGCCGGTCCCGTCTTTCGAGGTATCGAGCGGAACCGCGGCCCAGCCCTTGCCCGTGGTGACGATCAGATGCAGCCGGCCAGTACCCGTGACATCGGCGACGGCGAGCTGCGGCCGGCGCGTCTCATCGACGGGCGTGAACCCTGCCAACTCGTGCGCCTTCCAATTACCCTCTTGGTCGGGCTGCCAGCGCAGAATGCGTCCCGCACGCAGCGTGAAGAGCGCCGGCTGGCCGTCGGCTTGCGGATGGGCTGCCAGCATCGCATCGATCTCTGCCATTCTCATGGAGGCAAGGTCAAGTGACTGTCGCCAGATCCAGTTGCGGTCATTCACATAGATGTGGTGCGGGGGCTTGGCGCGCAACACGATCAGGTCCAGATCGCGATCGCGGTCGAGGTCGACCGGCAGCAGCCCCACCGCCGGCTTGTTCTCGCGGGCCCAGGGCACATCTTGTTCGAGGGGCACGAAGCGGCCGTCTTGCGTGTTGTGCAGCATTTCCAAGCCGGCGTCGCGGCTGACAACCAGAATGTCCAGGTCTCCGTCGTGATCGATGTCGACCAAGGCGCCGTCTTCCGCCTGGCGGCTGCGGCCCGCGGCCCCGCTCGCTCCTTCCCACAGCCTCCACTTGCCCTTGGCCGTCTGCCGCCACAACTGGTTGCCGCCCGTGCGGCAAACATAGGCGTCGATCAGCCCATCGTTATCGATGTCGCCCCAGAGCACTGCCCTTATGTCCGGCACGGCGGCCAGCGGATGCGACGTGAGCCTGTAGGCCTCTCCCGCGCGCCGCAAGAGAGCGCTCCGGCGGCCCCCATCGAGGGCCGCGGCGGCAAACAGATCGAGCTGGCCGTCGCCGTCCACGTCGCACACCGTGAGCGAGGCGCCCTTGGGCCGCCAGCGGGGCCCGGCACCCGAGAGTGCCAGCGGCCGCGGCGCGGCAAATGGCGGCCCGACCGCCGCCGGCTGCTCCTCGGCCAGGCCCAGCGCCACCACCTCAGCCTTGGGGCCCATGCGCGTGTACACGAACTTGAACGGCCGCGCGCAGGGATTGTTCTTCAGCCGCTCGCTCTCAGCCAGCAACCTCGCCGCCTCCTTGTTGCGTCCTAGCCGCGTGAGTGCCTGACTGAGCGAGTAGTAGGTGCTGGCCAGGTGCGGATCGTTCTGCAACGCACGCCGGAACCAGAGCACCGCCTCTTCGTAATTCCGCGCCTCTTGAAAACAGCGGCCCGTGTTGTAGGCCGCATACCCATCGTTGGGATCCAGAGCGGCCACCTGTTCAAACAGCGGCAGCGCCTCGGCAGGACGGCCGCCATGCAGGTGTAAAAGGCCCAGGCAATAAAGTGCCCGCTGGTGGTTCGGATCCTTGCGGAGCACCTCTTGCAGCAGGCCCATGGCATGGGCATAGGGATCGTGCGTGCCTGCTCGGCCGCCCTCGCCCCCTTCTTCTTCCTCCCCTTGGCGGTTCAACGAGGCGATGGCCAGGTTGACCTGCACCTCGAGATTCTCTGGCCGCGCCTGCCACACCTGCTCGAAGATGCGGTAGGCCTCGTCGTACTTGAATTGGCCCATCAGGGCCACGCCCCGGTTGTGCAGGGCAAGGAGCTGCTCGTCCAGCTCGGCCTGCGGCCCGCTGCACCCCGGCAGGGGGCTGAGGCATGCGAGCAGTAGAATCGTCCAAATCGTCCAAACGGTCCAATACATGCAGCGGCCGTTGCGCATGGTCGGTGTTCTCTGCAAACGCTAGGATGTGTGCCGGAGGGCTGCGGCCCGGCTACGCGCGGTCTTCGTCTGTACGGAGCTTCTCATGGCACGGTTCGCCCTGCGGCCGTGCGCCCCCAGGCCGCTGGCCAACCGCCCGCTTGCCCTGGGCAATGCGGCGGTCGATCTGCTCGGGAGAGAGCGGATGGCTGTCGGCACGCGGCAGGTAGGGCCGCTTGAGGTACGAATGCATCTCGCTGCGGAGGTGGCCGCGCATGTCGTGCATGCGGCGGCGGGCACGCTCGGCCCGCAGGGCGAGAATGTCGATAGGGCCTACCACCAGCTTTTCTCCCGGGCCCGGGTCCGCTTGGGCGAGGATGCGGCCGTCGTAATCGACCAGCATGCTCCCTCCAGGCCAGGAGAAGGGTGCGTAGTTGGCCAGGCTGGCCCCTTGGTTGGCCGCCACCACGTAACAGGTGTTCTCGATGGCCCGCACGCGGTTGAATAGGGTCCACCAGTCCATGGGGGGAGTGGCGCCCCACGGGTCCATGTAGGCCGAGACGCGCAGCAGCACCTCGGCGCCGGCAAAGGCGAGTTGGCGGATCGTCTCGGGCAGCAGCCAGTCGTAGCAGATGGCGGCCGCAAGGCAGCCCAACTCGGTTTCGACCACGGGGAAGGGATCGTCTGGATAGTCGGCCAGATCATGGGGACTGGCATGCAGCTCCCAGGGAAGCCACGGGTTGATCTTGCGATAGCGTGCCAGCATGCCGTTGGGGCCCACCAGCGCCGTGGCGTTGAAGAGCACGCCCGGCCAACGGGGATCGGCCTCGATGAACGTGCCGGTCTGGATGTAGCAGCCATGCTTGCGGCACACGGACGCATAGCGGTCGATATGCTCGTTGGGCAACGGTACCGCCAACCGGTCTTGCAGCTTGGCGACCGAATCGTAAATGGGCGCCGCGTGCGCGAATTCGGGGAAGACCAGCAACCGCACGTCCCCCAGGGGGGCGTAACCTGCGATGGCGTACTCGGCCAGGTCGCACATGCGCCGCACGCGTGCTGCGATCTCGCTGCGGTCGCGCGGGCAAGCAAAATCTGTCTGGCATGCGGCGGCGTAATAGGGTTGAGTCACGGTTGTGCGGGCCTTTGCCTTGCTGTCACAGGCCGATGCGGCAGCGCTGCCGAGCGAAGCGGCGCGGCCGCCGCCTGCCGTTGTCGCGCTGTTGCGCGCCTCGAACCCAGAACTACCATTGGGCTGGGGGCGCACCAGCGCCAGTGGCGGACGTGGTTCGGGCAGGCTATGCTACATCGCCTGTTGAACATCTGCGGGAGATTGTCTATGCCAGCTTCGACGCGACGCAAGTTCCTCAAGACCGCAAGCGGGGCGGCCGTACTGTTGTGCGCAGGACCGCCAGCCAGGGCGATGAGCGACAAGTTTGGCGGCTTCTTGATGGGCATCCAGAGCTATACGCTCCGCGAGTTTTCTGCTGAAGACGTGCTGCAGTTCGCACACGACGAGGGGCTGGGATCGGTCGAGTTCTTCGACCGGCACTTCAGCATCGCCAGCAGCGACGCCGAGATCCAGGCCATGCGCAGCCGAGCCGAGGGCCTGGGGATCCAGATCCTCGGCCATGGGGTGAATGCGTTCACCAAGGACCACCAGGCCAACCGGCGGATCTTCGAGTTTGCCCGTAAGGCGGGCATCCGCAACATCTCGGCCGACCCGCACGAAGACTCCTTCGACAGCCTGGAGAAGCTGGTTGCAGAGTACAAGATTCGCATCGCCATCCACAATCATGGGCCGGGCGCCCGTTACGACAAGGTGGCCGACGTGCTGAACGCCATCCGAGACCGCCACGAACTCATCGGCGCGTGTGCCGACCTGGGCCATTACATCCGCTCCGCAGAAGACCCGGTACGTGCCATCTACTTGCTCAAGGGGAGGCTGTTTGGCATCCACCTCAAGGATTTTGCCGAACCCAAGGCGGATGCCAAGGGGGTGATCCTCGGCAAGGGGCAGTTGGACGTGGAGGCCGTGTTCACCGCCCTTCGTGATGTGGAGTTTCCGGCAGACGGCAGCCTGTCGCTGGAATACGAGGAGAACCCGCAGGATCCCCGCGACGACGTGCGCGAGTGCCTGGCGATTGCTGCCGAGGCGGCTCAGCGGGTGCGAGGTCAGAAGCGGGGCTGAGCACAGCGGAATGCAGAGCGGGGCGGCGTCAACGCGCTGCGCGTGCAAGGGGGGCATTTGGCTCCAAGCAGAAGGCCGGCTCGCCCGCTGGCCCGGCGGGTGCTACAATCGGCCGGTGCAGGTTCCTGCCAGGCCATCGAGGCGGCGATGGGGGCGCGGCGGCACCTGGTACTGTAGCGGCGGGAGGGCACCTCCATGGCGAATCGGGAGAACCACTACGAGGCGGCGTTCGAGGCGTGGCTGCGTACGCGGGGCGTACCCTACGTGGCGGTGGACGAGAGCCGCAGGAGCGTGTTGGCGCAGGCGTCCATCAAGAGCCTCGACTTTATCGTGACGACGCCCCAAGGGGCGAGCTGGCTGGTGGATGTGAAGGGCCGCCTGTTCCCGGGCGGACGGCGGCGGCAGTATTGGCGGAACTGGTCCACGCTCGACGACCTGGAGGGCCTGGCCTGTTGGGAACGGCTGTTCGGCGAGCGCTTCCAGGGGCTGTTTGTGTTTGCCTATAATGTGGTTGGAACGCGTGCGCCCCTTCCCGCCGAGCGGTTGTTCGCATTCCGAGGCCGCACCTACGGGTTCGTGGGGATCCGCCTTGACCATTACGCCTGGCACGCCCGGCCGATCTCGCCGCGCTGGGGCACCGTGGCCCTCTCGGCACGGCGGTTCATGCAGCTTGCCAGGCCCGCCGATGAGTTGTTGTAAACTATGCTCCGCTTCGACTCCCTTCAACGTTCGCTGCGCCAGGCAGACCCCTCGCGAACTCGGGGCGTGCTCCGCCTGTTCGTGGCGCGGGCTGCCGTTGCCCTACTCGCCCTGATCTGGTGCCTTGCGCTTTCGACCGCCAGCGTTGCCCAAGCCCCCGCGCCGCCTGCCGCCAGCAGTTCCTCCTCTGATCCCGTGGCGAACAGCGAAAAGAAGTACGTGCTGGAGTGGATGGTGGCCGGCACGGGTGCCGCCATCGCGATCTACCTGGTGACTCGTTCGGCCCATCGCGCCGAGCAGCCCAAGGAAGAAATGGATCTCATCCTCCGCGAGCCCATGCACTGACCGCGGCGGCATGCGAGGCTGACCGCCCTAACGATGGTCACCTACGTCGTCGCACGGCGTCGTGTCCGCCGAGCGGCGTGCGTTCAGGCCTGCGTTCACTGGGCCTCTGCGTGCCCTCGGAAGAGATCGCCCCGTTTGCGGCGTGTGCGTCTTGCCAAACGGAGCACGACGGCAGGGCCATGCGGCGCGAGCGATCTAGCCCGAATCTCGGCGACGCACGCAGCCTGCACGGCCCGCCCCAATCTTGCGGGCCCGCAACGTCGACGTGCCAAGCTAACTGTGCGAATCTGGCAGTGCGTCTTGCAGCCGTCTAGGCGGAGCGGTCGCGCGCGGCTTAGACGGCGTGTGTGCGGCGGCTTGGCCCCTTTGAATGAGCCTCAAACTCGAAGAACGCCGCGACGTAATCCAGGTAGCCTCGGGAGCCGTTGCGCTTGCTCCAAAACTTCACAGACTTGTGGATCTGCTTGAGGCACCTGATCATCGTTTCGACCGGCACGGCCGGAAACGTAAACGGCTCATCTTCGCCCTCGATGTATGCCTCCGCCCGGCCCAGGCGCAACTCGCATATGGCCTCTACGTGCCGCATGAGCAGTTCCTCATCCTCGGTCAACCCGTAGCGCTTCGGCCGCTCGTTTGTCAGCTCGCATTCGTACTGGTTGATGAGCGCCTCCAGCACCAGTTGCACGTTGAAGTCGCAAAGATCGGGGCACTGCTGGCGAAAGCAGACGACCTCGTGCTCGATGTTCTGTAGCACATCCAGGTGCTTCTCGATAAACTTGCGGTCCATGCCAAATCTCCGTATCGTAGGGTCGATCCATATGGCGCACGTTGCCGCCCAGCGCGCCCTTAGATTGCACGTTCTGTTTGTTTGCGACGTCAAGACGGGTTTGTCAGCGGCGTGCCCGCTTTTGAGGTGTGCGCCTGCCCCAGGCCAAACCGCACCTTGGTTCCATGCCCCAGCCACAACGCACAACACCCTTGCTGCCGCCGGGCCAGCAGCTTTGCGCCGCCCACAAGTGGCCGTTGGTGGGAGAGCGGGCACCGGCCTCGGCACTGGGGCCGCAGGCCGTCGAGGCCGCCGGGCTCGTTGCACACCCCCAGGTGTGGACGTTGCACGAGCTGCGGTCTATGCCCCAGACCGTCTGCACAGTGGACGTGCACTGCGTCACGCGCTGGTCGAAGCCAGCGATGCTGTTTGGCGGCGTGTTGCTGGCAGAATTGGCGCGCCGGGCCGAGGTGCTGCCTGAGGCGCGGTATGTCTCTTTTGTGGCCGACAGCCCTCGCGGTCATAGCACTTCGCTACGGCTGCAAGAGGCCCTCGACCTGGGAGCGCTGGTGGCTTTGGAGGCGCAAGGCGAGCCTTTGCCCCTTGCGCACGGCGGGCCTGTGCGCATGGTGGTACCGGGCAAGTACTTCTACAAGAGCCTCAAATGGCTGGCGCGGCTCGATTTTTTGGCCGAAGACCGCTTAGGCTACTGGGAGCGAGAGGCGGGCTACCACAACGGGGCCGATCCCTGGCAGGAGCAACGCTACGCCGCGGCGGCGCTGGATCGCAAGGAGATACGAGGGCTGCTGGCACGGCGCGAGCTAAACGGCTGCGACCTGCGGGGGTTGGATGCAGCCGGGCAAGAGCTGGCCGGCCTGCGGGCCGCTGGTGCCCTGCTGCGCAACGCCAACTTCGCGCGCGCTGCGCTCGCCGGCGCGTGCTTCGACGGGGCAAACCTCACCAATGCCAGCTTCGAACAGGCCGATCTGCGAGGCGCCAGCTTTCGGGGTGCGGACCTCGAAGGGGCCAACCTGGCGGGGGCCGACCTCAGAGGATGCGACTTCTCTGCCGCCTCGCTCTTGGCCGCCTCGTTCTGCCGCGAGGCTGCTGACGCCAGCCATACGCTCCCTGCACGCTTGGACGCCGAAACACGCTTCGACCCTACCGTGTGGGAACAGCTCTTGCCCGCCCAGGCCGCCTGCCTGGTGCGGCTGCTGGATGCAGCACGCTCCGAGAGCGGCAGCGCCGAGCAGTGATTGCCCCCAAGCAATGATCAGGGCTGAACCCTGATCGGAGGCGAACCGTGATCATCGAACGCATCGACATCTACCACGTCGCCATGCCCCTCTTATATCCCTGGCGCACGGCCTACGGAGAAGACGCCGCGGCCGAAAGCGTGCTGGTCCAACTGCACAGCCAGGGCTGCTCTGCCTGGGGAGAAAGTGCGCCACTCGCCGCGCCCTGCTACAGCCCTGAGTGGGCCGGCGGCGTGTTCGCCCTGGTGCGCGATTGGCTCGCCCCCGCCATCTTGGGGCAGGATGTGGTGTCGGGCGAGGACCTCCAGCAGCGGCTTGCGCACTTCAAGGGCAATCCCTTCGCCAAGGCTGCGCTCGATACTGCCTGGTGGGTGTTAGCCGCTACGATGGCCGGCCAGCCGTTGCATGTCATGCTGGGCGCTAAGCGAGATGCCGCCGATGTGGGCGCCGACTTTGGCGTGATGGACTCGATCGACGAGCTGCTGCCCTGTATCGATCAGGCCGTCCAGGCGGGCTTTCCCCGCATCAAGCTCAAGTTCCGGCCCGGTTGGGACCTGCCCATGCTCCAAGCCGTACGCACCAGGTACCCGCATGCCGTGATTCACATCGACCTCAACAGCGGCTACCGCCTGGAGGACATCGAACTCTTCCGCCGCCTGGACGAGTTCAACTTGGCGATGCTCGAACAGCCCCTGGGCTATGACGACCTGGTCGACCATGCCCAGTTGCAAGCACAGATCCGCACGCCGGTGTGCCTGGACGAGAGCATCGCTTCTCTCGCGCGTGCCAGGTCTGCCATCGAGCTGCGTAGCTGCCGGTATGTCAACATCAAGCCGGGGCGCGTGGGCGGGCTGACGCCTGCCGTGGCCATTCACAACCTGTGCCGCGAGGCCGGCATTCCTTGCTGGGTAGGCGGCATGCTCGAAAGTGCCGTGGGCGCTCGGATCTGCGCCGCCCTGGCCATGCTCGACAACTTCACCTACCCGGCAGATATCTTCCCCAGCCGCCGTTTCTATGCCCAGGACCTGGCCGAGCCGGAGCTGGAACTCTGCACCTCTGCCGAAGGCAGCCCCCAGGTGCGTTGCTTGAACCTCCCCGGCATAGGCACGGCGCCCCATCCCGAGCGGCTCCAGCGCCTTACCGTGGCAAGGGCGACGTTGACGTGACGTGCGTGCGCCCCCTCGTTCGGGGCAAGCGTAGAGCCCGCAGTCTGGCAAGCACGAAACGCGCTTTACGTAAGCATTGCTACCACAGCCGCATGGCGCCAGGCCAGCGGTGCCCCCCCCCGCTGGTACGCGCAAGCGGCTGTATTGGTTCCTGTCTTCATCTGCGCCATCTGCGCCATCTGTGGATGATATAACATCCCATCCGCGTCATCTGCGTCATCTGCGGATGATATAACACCCCATCCGCGTCATCCGCGTCATCTGCGGATAAGATAACATCCCATCCGCGTCATCCGCGGATGCTCATCCTGGCCATCCGCGTCATCTGCGTCATCTGCGGATGATGTATGATCCCATCCGCGTCATCTGCGGACCAACTCCTGCCGCTGCTACGCGTCTGAACGGCCTCTGCTACTTCGGCTGCGTGATTCCCGGGAATTCGTCCGTGCGGAAGGGCGAGGCCGGCAGCCCGGCGCGGTTGTAAAGATTCACCACGGGATAGTTCGCCCACCCAAAGCGCACGGCAACCGGCTGGGGCACATCCGGGTTGTAGACCTCGATCGTATCGCCCTTGATCTCTGCGTAGGCGTTCACGAATTTACGATCCTCGCCGCAGATGGTGAAGCCCTTCAGCTCGCCGCCGCGCGCCTCCAGTCCGCCATCCACGTGATCGAAGGAGAGCACGATGCGATTGCCCCGGACCTCCATGCTCCGGTACAGCGGCCCCGAGTAGGTGATCTCTTCGCCGTACGCAATTGCCCGGGCGCACAGCGCGAGGCGTTCGCCCACCGGGCCCTTGGGCTTGGGGTGAATGTCTCGCTCATCGCCCAGGTCGGTGATCACGGCCATGCCCACGTGCGGCAGCACTTTGGTAGCCAGAAGCTGGGCCTCGCGCAGCTCTGCCCAGTCGCTCTCGCCCGGTTCGGGCTTGATCGCTGTAAACGGTGCAAGCTGCACCAGCAAGAATGCAAAGTCTCCCTGGCCCCACTGCGTGCGCCAATCCTCGATCATTGCCGGAAAGAGCGTCCGATACTGGTAGGCCCGTGATGCATTCGACTCGCCCTGGTACCAGATCGCACCGCGAATGCCGTAGCCCAAAAGCGGATGGATCATGGCGTTGTACAGGCCGCCTGGGCTATTCGGCTTCTCAGTGGCCGGGATGCCCGCGAAGTCTGCCTGCAAGCCGGGATGGCCCTCCAAAGTTTTCCGGCTGGTCCAGGCCTCAGCGGGCGTGCCGCCGTAGTTGGTGCTGATCAGGCCGATGGGCACATCGAGCGCGGCAGCAAGCGACCGGCCAAAGTGATAAGCAACAGCCGAGAAGTTGACGACCGTCTGCGGGCCGCACTCCAGCCACACGCCTTCCTGCCGTTCGGGCACGACGGGCACCGTGTCTTGCGGCTCTGGAGTGGCCCGGCGGCTCACGGTAAACAGGCGGATGCGCGGGTTGCTGCTTGCCGCCGCCACCTTCTGCGGCTCTTCGCTCTGGGCCACGGACCATTGCATGTTGGACTGGCCGCTGGCGATCCACACCTCGCCCACCAGCACGTTGCGGATGGTTACCGTGTTCTTGCCCTTGATCACCAGCTCAAAGGGTCCGCCGGCCTTCAGGGGCGGAAGTTGGACCTTGAACTTGCCATCTTTGGCGACCGTCTTAGCCTCATGGCCGGCGATGGATACGGCCACCTCCTCTCCCTCGGCGGCGGTGCCCCAGACATTGATGGGCATTGCTTGCTGGAGCACCGCGCCATCGGCAAACAACGGATGCGGTTGAACGTCCGCCAACATCGCGGCGGGAGCCAGAAGGGCCAGGGCCGCACCAAGCCATGCAGCAAACAACCTCATGTGACGCACTCCTCAAGCGTGATTGTTCTGGCGGGTAAGCCGAAGGGTAGTATACGTCGCAGCAGGCCGCAGTGCGAGTGCGCGGCCCGCCTGCCCGCACTCTGGCCCGTGCGGCACCACGTTATGCAGCAGGCCGCGGCCAGGTGCGCGTGTGCCCCTGCTTGCCGCCGTGCGGCAAGCAGGGGGCTTGGTAGCGCTGAGGACAACTCCCGTCTCGCTGGCTCGGGCAGGCCGAACACGCCGGCACTCGTGCACAAGCGAGGACGCTTATGCTACGTAGAGCAAGCGTCCCCGCTTGCTCAGGCGGGGCAAACCCTGCTGCCAGCGCGCACAGGCGAGAACGCCTGTGCCCTCGGCAGGTCTGCACAAGCGAGGACGCTTATGCTACGGCGAGGACGCTTATGCTACGGCGAGGACGCT
>FWPU01004452.1_pt1 | contig 32601 bp, 26 predicted proteins | sample 2228361 | NCBI WGS metagenome assembly FWPU01 (sample SAMEA103939777, study PRJEB20133) | metagenome
CCAGCACGCCGATCACCGGCAACCGCCCGATGAACTCCGGAATGAAGCCGGCGCGGATCAGGTCCACCGGCTGCACCTTTTCCAACAGGTTGACGTCCCAGCGGCCGCTGTCGCCCACCCGGCGGGAAGCTTCCCGCTGTTGCTCGCCGGCAAAGCCCATCGTGGTGCGACCGACCCGCCGGGCGATGATTTTCTCCAGCCCCACAAAGGCGCCGCCGCAGATGAACAGAATGTTGGACGTATCCACCGGCGTGAATTCCTGATGCGGGTGCTTCCGCCCTCCCTGCGGGGGAACGTTGGCGATGGTTCCCTCCAGGATCTTCAGCAACGCCTGCTGCACTCCCTCGCCGGAGACGTCCCGCGTGATGGATGGGTTCTCATCCTTCCGCCCGATCTTGTCGATCTCGTCGATGTAGATGATGCCCTGCTGGCAACGCTGCACGTCCCAGTCGGCGTTTTGCAACAGCCGCAAGATGATGTTCTCCACGTCCTCGCCGACGTAGCCGGCCTCGGTTAGCGTCGTGGCGTCGACAATGGCGAACGGTACATCCAGAAACCGGGCCAGCGTCTGCGCCAGCAACGTCTTGCCGGTGCCCGTAGGCCCGATCAGCATGATGTTGCTCTTGGACAGTTCGACATCGGAAGTGCGCTGGCGGTTCATGTGGATCCGCTTGTAGTGGTTGTACACCGCCACCGCCAGCTTCTTCTTGACCGACTCCTGTCCGATCACGTACTGGTCCAGGTAGTCTTTGATCTCCAGGGGCTTGGGCAGCCTGGCCGGGAATCCCTGCGGGTGCTCGCGCCGGTCGTCCTCCAGGATCGAGTTGCACACCGCAATGCATTCGTCGCAGATGTACACCCTGGGGTAGTCGCTGGGCGAGGAGATCAGCTTGGCAACCACATCCTGGCTCTTATGGCAGAAGGAACATCGAGGTGTGTCGTCGGTTCCCGAGCGTCTCAAGCACCCACCCCCGGCGCGGTTGCGCCACTAGCTCTCGGCTGTGGAAACGGTCCCGGCAAACCTCATTATCCCCCGAAGCGGGACCCCCAAGCAATCCCCCTCAACCCGGGGCGTGCCGGTTGCCGCCTATTGCGCCACTTTTCGGGCGTGCTCGAACAGGAAGTTCAACGTCTTCTCGGTCCGGATTCGAGCCGCGATCCGTCGCAACTCCCCGGCTTTTTCCAGTTCCGCCCTCACCACCGCCGGCGACTCGCGGCGCTGCTGGGCGATGCGGTGGACCTCGCGGTCTACCTCATCGGTTGTCACCTCGATCGCTTCCCGGTCGGCGATCTTCTCCAGCAGCAGCGAGGCTTTAACTTCCCGCCGGGAACGCTCCCGCTCGGATTCCTTCCACTGGTCCCAGTGCGGCCGGATGCTCTGCGGGTCCACCCCTTGCGCCAGCAGATCGCGCACCCGCCGCTCGAGGTTGGCTTCGATCTGCCGCTCCAGAAACGCCTCCGGAACCGGAAAATCGTGCATCTCCACCAGCTTGTCCACCAACTCGCTTTTGGTCTCCTGCTGCGCGATGAACTCCCGTTCGGCGCGCAGCGAACGCCGGACCGCCTCGCGGAGCTCGCCAAGATCCTGGTAGTCGCCCAAATCTTTGGCGAATTCGTCATTGAGCTCAGGCAACTCCTTGCGCCGGATCGACTTCAGCACGACGTGGAAGCGCACCGTCTTGCCCGCCAGCTTCCGCTCCAGGTAATCCTCCGGGTAGGCGACGTCGAACTCCCTTTCCTCACCCGGCTGCATCCCGGCGAGGTTGGCGTTGAAGTCCTCCAGAGTCTCCTCGCTGCCGACGTGCAGCATCAGCTCATCCTGCTCGATCGGCTTGCCCTCTACACCCGCGATGCTCTTCAGCGCCACCACCGCGAAATCACCGGCCGCCACCGGGCGGGGATCGATCGTGACGTAGTCGGCCCTCTGCTCCCGGAGTTGCTCCAGCCGCCGCGCGACATCCTCATCGGTGATCTCCGGCTCGCGATAGGTGACCGTCAGCCCACGGTAGTCCTGCAACTCGAATTCGGGCGCGACCTCGATTTCAGCCTTGAAGCGCAGCGGGTCGCCCTTCTCGAAACGGATCTCGGTGATGTTCGGCGTTCCCACCAGCGGCAGGTTCTCCTTTTCCACCTCGGCGCGCAGGTACCGGGGGATCAGCGCCTCGAGAACTTCCTGGCGGATCTCCTCCCGGAACCGGCTGCGGATGATGCTCGCCGGCACTTTGCCGGGACGAAAGCCGGGCAGGCGCACCTTCTCTTTCAACTCTTCGACGACGCGCGCGGTCTCCTTCTCAACATCCTCGACCGGGACGGTGATCTCCAGACTGTGTTTACACCCTTCGATCAGCGTCAAGACGATTCCCTTTCCGCCGGCCGGCGGCTGCGCGGTCGGACCGGTTCAATCAGGTGCCCTCGGACCAACTGGCCAGGTATTGCTCCTGCTCCGGCGTCAGCTTGTCGATGGTGATGCCCATCGACTCGAGCTTCATCCGGGCCACGCGGCGGTCCAGCTCGGGCGGCACCGGCAGCACATTCCTCTCCAGCATCGGGTGGTTCCGGGCCAAGAATTCCACCGACAGCGCCTGGTTGGCAAAGCTCATGTCCATCACCGAAGCCGGATGGCCTTCGGCGGCCGCCAGGTTAATCAGCCGCCCCTCGGCGAGAACATAAATCCGCCGCCCGTCCCGCAGCGCGTACTCTTCCACGAATTCCCGCACCGGCCGCTTCGAGGACGTTATCTCGGCGAGCGCCTCCAGGTCAATCTCCACGTTGAAGTGCCCCGAGTTGGCCAGGATGGCGCCATTTTTCAACTTCTCGAAGTGTTCCCGCCGGATCACCGACTTATCGCCGGTGACGGTGACGAAGATATCGCCAACCTCGGCCGCCTTGCTCATCGGCATCACCCGGTAGCCATCCATCACCGCTTCCAGAGCCTTCAGCGGATCGACCTCGGTGATGATCACATTGGCGCCGAGACCCCGCGCCCGCATCGCCACCCCCCGGCCGCACCATCCGTACCCGCTGACGACGAAATTGGTGCCCGCGATCAGATAATTCGTCGCCCGGAGGATGCCGTCCATCGTGCTCTGGCCCGTTCCGTACCGGTTGTCGAAAAGGTGCTTCGTCATCGCGTCGTTGATGGCAATGACCGGATACCGCAACACACCCGCGGCCGCCATCGCCTTCAGCCGAATCACGCCGGTGGTGGTCTCCTCGGTCCCCCCGAATACCCCCTCCAGCAGTTCCGGCCGTTCCTTGTGCAGCGTAGTCACCAGATCGCAGCCGTCGTCCATGGTCACCTGAGGCCGGTGCTCCAGCGCCGCGGCGATGTGTTCGTAGTAGGTCTCGTTGTCCTCCCCCTTAATGGCGTAAGTCGGCACGCCGTAGTGCTTGACCAGCGCCGCGGCCACATCGTCTTGGGTCGATAAGGGGTTCGAGGCGCACAGGACCACGGACGCGCCCCCGTCGCGCAAGGCGATCATCAGGTTAGCGGTTTCGGTCGTCACGTGCAGACAGGCGGAAATCCGGAGACCCTTAAGCGGCTGGTCCTTGATGAATTCTTTCCGGATGCCTTGCAGTACGGGCATGGACTGGAAGGCCCATTCGATGCGGCGTTTACCGGCATCGGCCAAGGTCAGATCTTTCACATCGCACGAAACAGAACTCTGGGAAGTAGATGCCATTTTTTCCTCTGGGATTGTGTTCTCAGCCACGAGCCACCGCAGCCGAGGCGCCGGCGTCGATGCGCAGCGCCTCCGCTTTGTCCAGCCGCTCCCAGGTGAACGTCTCCTCGGTGCGCCCGAAGTGGCCGAAGACGGCCGTTTTGCGATAGATCGGGCGGCGCAGCTTGAGGTGCTCGATCATGCCCCGCGGGGTCAGCGGGAAGTGCGCGCGGATCAGCTCGACCATCTTTTCTTCCGGGATCGTTGCGGTGCCGTAGGTGTGGACATTCACCGCCACCGGCTCGGCCACACCGATGGCGTAGGCGAGTTGGACTTCGCAACGCTCCGCAAAGCCCGCCGCCACCAGGTTCTTGGCGATGTAGCGCGCCATGTAACAGGCCGACCGGTCCACCTTCGTGGGATCCTTGCCCGAAAACGCGCCCCCGCCGTGGCGGCCCATGCCTCCGTAAGTGTCCACGATGATCTTCCTCCCCGTCAGGCCGGTGTCGCCGTGCGGCCCGCCGACCACGAATCGCCCGGTGGGATTGATGTGGTACTTGGTGCGCGAATCCATCATCTCCATCGGCACAACAGCGTCGATGATGTGTTTCTTGATCTCGGCCCGCAGCGTTTCCGTCGAGACGTCTTCGCTGTGTTGGGCCGAGACGACGACCGCGTCAATGCGCGTCGGCTTGCCGCCTTCGTACTCGACGCTGACCTGTGACTTGCCGTCCGGCCTTAAGAAGTCCAGGATGCCCTCCCGCCGCACCTCACTTAGCCGCCGCACCAATTTGTGGGCCAACATGATGGGCAGCGGCATCAGTTCCTGCGTCTCGTTGCACGCGTATCCGAACATCATGCCCTGGTCGCCGGCGCCACCGGTGTCCACTCCCATCGCGATGTCGGGTGACTGGGCTTGGATCACGTTCAGCACCGCGCACGTCTTGGCGTCGAATCCGTAGGCGGCGTCGGTGTAACCGATGCTCGCGATCACCCCCCGCGCCACCGCCGGCACATCCACCCACGCCGTCGTCGTGATCTCTCCCGCCACCAGACACAGGCCGGTTGTCACCAACACCTCACAGGCGACCCGGCCAGCCGGGTCGCCGGCCAGCACCGCGTCCAGCACCGCGTCGGAAATCTGATCGGCCATCTTATCCGGATGTCCTTCCGTCACCGACTCAGAAGTGAAGATGTGTCTCATCGGTTGTGTGCCTCCGCGCCTCGACCCTCGGGCGTCCGCCGCACCACGCGGACGGGAGCTGCCTCAGCGTCGGCCATCCGATGGAAGGGAGAGCAGACAACGCCCTTGGAAAAGCTAAGCTTTCAGTTTATCCGACCGCTTCAGAGGCGTCAATTGCCCCGCGCGCCGCTTACAGCGCTGTCCGCAGGCTCTTTCGGCAGACAGAGCGCTGCGTGATTTGCCCCGGTCTGATCGGCAGCGCAAGTCGACAATGGGCCACACTGGGGGATTTGCCCCGGACAAACGGACGCCCGGGACGCCGAAGAGCCCCTAACCTGCTCTATTTCCAGCATCGTCGCCGTCGTCGGGGAGTTGGAATCGTAAGTGCACCAACTGCTAGGTTCCACTGGACTGCCATCATGAACAGACCCAAAGTCACTGTCGACGGAAATGAGGCTGCGGCCTTCGTCGCTCACAAAATCAACGAAGTTATCGCCATCTATCCCATTACCCCTTCCTCCCCCATGGGCGAGTTGGCCGACGAGTGGTCAGCGCTCGGGCGAACGAACATCTGGGGGGCGGTGCCCACCGTCATCGAGATGCAAAGCGAGGGCGGCGCCTCGGCCGCGGTGCATGGCGCGCTTCAGGCCGGATCCCTGTGCACGACATTTACCTCCTCCCAGGGCCTGCTGCTGATGATCCCCACCATGTACAAAGTGGCCGGCGAACTCACCCCAACCGTCTTCCACGTCGCCGCCCGCACCGTCGCCACCCACGCCCTGTCCATCTTCGGCGACCACTCCGACATCAACGCCGTCCGCCAAACCGGCTTCGGCCTGCTCGCCTCGAATTCCGTCCAGGAAGTCATGGACCAGGCGCTGATTGCTACTGCCGCCTCGCTGGAATCCCGCATCCCCTTCGTCCACTTCTTCGACGGCTTCCGCACGACCCACGAAGTGGCCAAGATCGAGCAACTCACCGACGAGGATCTGCGCTTCATGATCCCTGACGAGCTGGTCCGCGCTCACCGCCAGCGTGCGATGACGCCCGACCGGCCGGTCCTCCGTGGCACGGCTCAAAACCCCGACCACTTCTTCCAGGCCCGGGAGGCGGTCAATCCCTTCTACCTGGCCGGCCCGACCATCGTGCAGAGCGTCATGGACAAGTTTGCGCGGTTGACCGGACGCCACTACCACCTGTTCGACTATGTGGGCGCCCCCGATGCCGAGCGGATCATCGTGCTGATGGGTTCCGGCGCCGAAACCGCCGAAGAAACGGTGACCTATCTGGCCGAGCGCGGCGAAAAGGTCGGCGCTGTCAAGGTGAGACTTTACCGCCCGTTCTCCGCCGAGTACTTCGCAAAGACCCTGCCGCCCACCGTCAAGGTGATCGGCGTGCTGGACCGCACCAAAGAGCCGGGGGCCGCCGGCGAGCCGCTGTACCAGGACGTTATCACGGCGCTGTACGAAACTTGCAACGGCCAGCCGATGCCGAAGGTGGTCGGGGGGCGCTACGGCCTCTCCTCCAAGGAGTTCACCCCGGCCATGATCAAAGGCGTCTTCGACGAACTGGCCAAGGAAACGCCGAAGAACCACTTCACCGTCGGCATCATCGACGACGTCACCCACACCAGCCTCGACTGGGATCCGGAATTCTCCACCGAGGACCCGAAAACCGTCCGCTGCCTCTTCTACGGCCTGGGCGCCGACGGCACGGTGGGCGCCAACAAGAACTCCATCAAGATTATCGGCGAAGAGACCGACAACTACGCCCAGGGATACTTCGTCTACGACTCAAAAAAGGCCGGCTCGGTCACCATTTCCCACCTCCGCTTCGGCCCGAAGCCGATCCACTCGACTTACCTGATCAGCAAGGCCAACTTTGTCGCCTGCCACCAGTTCACGTTGCTGGAGAAGATGAACGTACTCCAGGCGGCCGTGCCGGGGGCTACCTTCCTGCTGAACAGCCCTTACCCGCCCGATGAGGTCTGGGATCACTTGCCGCGCGAGGTCCAGCAGCAGATCATTGACAAGCGGCTCAAATTCTGGGTGATCGACGGCTACCAGGTCGCCAAGGCGACCGGGATGGGCGTTCGCATCAACACCATCATGCAGACGTGCTTTTTCGCCATCAGCGGCATCTTGCCCAAGGATGAGGCGATCACCAGAATCAAGGAGGCAATCCGTAAAACTTACGGCAAGCGCGGCGAAGCCGTCGTGCAGAAGAATTTTGCCGCCGTCGATGCCGCCCTCGACCACCTTCATGAGGTGAAGGTCCCGGATCGCGTCACCAGCCAGATCAGCATGCCCCCGCCCGTTTCCCCGCAGGCGCCCGAGTTCGTCCGCCATGTGGCCGGGATGATCATCGCCGGCCGCGGCGACGAAATCCCGGTCAGCGCTATGCCGAAGGACGGGACCTTCCCCACCGGCACGGCCGCCTGGGAGAAGCGCAACATCGCCCTGGAAGTGCCGGTCTGGGATGAAAACCTGTGTATCCAATGCGGCAAGTGCGTCCTGGTCTGCCCGCACGCCGTGATCCGCAGCAAGGTTTATGACCCGTCCGTGCTCAATGGCGCTCCGCCCACATTCAAGTCGGCGCCCGCCCGGTGGAGGGAGTTCAAGGACAAGATGTACACCCTGCAGGTGGCTGTCGAGGACTGCACCGGCTGCGCCGTCTGCGTCGAGATCTGCCCGGTGAAAGACAAGACCGACGTCAAGCGCCGCGCCATCAACATGGCGCCTCAGATCCCCCTGCGGGAGCCGGAGCGCGCCAACTGGGACTTCTTCCTCGGCATCCCGGAGATGGACCGTAAGATCCTCAAGCCCACCCAGGTGAAGGACGTGCAACTATACCTGCCGCTGTTCGAATTTTCCGGCGCCTGCGCCGGCTGCGGCGAAACCCCCTATGTGAAGCTTATGACCCAGCTCTTCGGTGACCGCGCCATCATCGCCAACGCGACCGGCTGCTCGTCGATCTACGGCGGGAACCTGCCCACTACCCCCTACACTGTGAACGCTGACGGGCGCGGACCCACCTGGTCCAACTCCCTGTTCGAGGACGCTGCCGAGTTCGCCCTCGGCTTCCGGCTGAGTATCGACCAGCACAACCGGCTGGCCAAGGAACTGCTCCGGTTGCTGGCCTCCAAGATTGGCGAAGTTCTCGTCGGCGCCCTGCTCGACGCCGACCAGAGCACCGAAGCCGGCATCGAAGAGCAGCGCGAGCGAGTCAGGCTCCTCAGAGAGAAACTAGCCGGGATCGACTCCCCGGAGGCCCGCCGGTTAGAAGAAGTCGCTGACTATCTGGTCAAGAAGAGCGTTTGGGCCGTCGGCGGCGACGGCTGGGCCTACGACATCGGCTACGGCGGCCTGGACCATGTGCTGTCCACCGGGCGCGACGTGAACATCCTCGTGCTGGACACCGAGGTCTACTCCAACACCGGCGGCCAGATGTCCAAAGCCACGCCGCGGGCCGCGGTGGCCAAGTTCGCCGCCAGCGGCAAGCCGACCGGCAAAAAGGACCTGTCGATGATGGCGATGCAGTACGGCAACGTCTACGTCGGACGCGTGGCCATGGGCTTCAACGACGCCCACACCGTAAAGACCTTCCTGGAGGCGGAAGCGCACCCCGGACCGTCGATCATTATTGCTTATAGTCACTGCATCGCCCACGGCTACAACCTCGTACACGGGTTCGACCAGCAGAAAGCGGCGGTGGAAAGCGGTCACTTCCCGCTGTTCCGCTATAACCCCGCCCTGGCCGAGCAGGGCAAGAACCCGTTCCAGCTCGATTCCAAGGCGCCGAAGATCTCCTTCGAGAAATACGCTTACAACGAGACGCGCTTTACGATGCTGGTTCGCAGTGATCCGGAGGCCGCCAAGAAGCTGCTCGAGCTGGCGCAGCGTGACGCCCAGAGGCGCTTCAAGCTGTACGAGCACATGGCGTCGATGCCGGGCAACGGCGCCGGCAAGGAGGCAAACTGACATGCCGAATCTGTCCACGACGTATCTGGGACTGAAACTGAAGAATCCCCTGGTGGCCTCGGCGGGACCTCTGGCCCAGGAGATCGGCCACATCCTGCACATGGAAGACGCCGGTATCTCGGCGGTCGTGCTGCATTCCCTGTTCGAGGAACAGATCAACATCGAAAGCGATGCCTTGGATGAGTACCTCTCCAGCGGCACGGAGAGCTTTGCCGAGTCTTTGTCCTACTTCCCTGATTTGGCCAGCTACAACATCGGTCCCGACGGCTATGTGGAGCACCTTCGTAAGGCCAAGCAGGCGGTGGACATTCCGGTCATCGGCAGCCTCAACGGCGTTTCCACCGGCGGCTGGATCCGCTACGCCAAGCTGATCGAAGAGGCAGGGGCGGATGCGCTCGAGTTGAACATCTACTACATGCCAACCGACCCGGCCGTCGATGCGGCCACCATCGAGCAGATGTACACGGATCTCGTCAGCCACGTGCGCGCCAGCATCCGCATCCCGATCGCCGTCAAGCTGGGGCCGTTTTTCAGCTCGATTCCCAACATCGTGGCGAAGCTCGACCAGGCGGGCGCCGACGGGATCGTGCTGTTCAATCGCTTCTACCAGCCGGACCTGGACCTCGAGACGCTTGACGTGTTCCCCAACCTCGTGCTCAGCAACTCCAGCGAACTCCTGCTCCGCCTGCACTGGGTGGCGCTGCTGTACGGGCGCGTCAAAGCTGACCTGGCTATCACCGGCGGCGTGCATACCGCCGAAGATGTCATCAAAGCAATGATGGTCGGCGGCAAGTGCGCGATGATGACCTCGGCGCTGCTCCGCCAGGGGATCGATTATGCTTCCCGGCTGGAACAGGATCTCATCCGGTGGATGGAGGAGCACGAGTACGAATCCATCGAGCAGATGCAGGGCTCGATGAGCGCCCGCAACGTCGCCCACCCGGCGGCCTTCCACCGCGCCAATTACATGAAAGTGCTCTCCAGCTTCGACCGCAACACCTACCCCAGGACCCAGTAGAGGTGCCAGGGTGTCTCAGCGGGCCATCTGCGCGTCGCGCCAGTCGTCGGAGCGGAAGGGGGAAGCGGGCAAGCCTTCAGCGTTGATGAGATTGTTCTCCGGGTCGTCAGCCCATGCATAGCGCACGGCCACAGGCGCGGGCACATCGGAACTGGAGACGACCACGGTGCCGCCTTCGATCCGCGCCTCCGCCGGGAAAAAGACCCGCTCTTCTCCCGCCACTACGAATCCCTTCAGCGGTCCCGACCCCCGGGTCTGCAAGCCGCCGCCGGCGTGATCGAACCAGACGCGCAGGCGGTTGTTCTCCCGAGTAAGCTGGCGGAACAGGGGACCGGAGTAGACCAGGCTCTCGCCGTAGGCGATGTGACGCGCCCCTAGCGCCAGCCGCTCGCCCACGTCCTGCTTGTTTTTCGGGTGGATGTCCTGCGACTCGCCGATGTCGATGGTCACCGCCATGGCCGTGCCGCGGAGCTCGAGCGCCATGGCCTGGGCCTGGCGCAGCTCCGGCCACTGGCTGCCGGATCCGGTGCGCGCGTAGTTGGCCAACTGAACGAACAGGAACGGGAACGGCCCTTGCGCCCACTGCTTGCGCCAGTCCAGGATCAGCGTCTGGAACAAGCGCCGGTAGAGGTAGCCCTGGCCGCGGGCGGCGTTGTTCTCGCCCTGATACCAGATCACGCCGCGGATGGCGTGGGGAGTCAGCGGCGCGATCATGGCGTTGAACAGGCCGGCGGGCGCATGTTGGTGGCCGGGACCGAGCGGCGGCCGGGGTCGCCGCCCCTCCGGCTTGCCCTCCGCTTCCCATTGCTTCAGGGCGCGCGCGTAGCGCAGCTTCGCCGCCGGATAGCTCGCCAGCACTTCGTCCCAGTGATCGAGAAAGTAGTGCAAGGCCGGTTCGGCTTTCAGCGCGCCCAAGCTCGTCCAGGCTTCGGCCGGCGTGCCGCCCCAGGCCGACTGGATCACGCCCACCGGCACGTCGAGTTTGCGATGCAGATGGCGGGCGAAAAAGTAGCCCACCGCCGAAAACGATTTGACCGTATCGGGGCGGCACGGTGTCCACTCGCCCTCGACGTCATCCAGCGGAGCGTCCGCCGTCTTCAAGGCGACCTTGAACAGGCGAATGCGCGGGTAGTCGGCGGTGGCGATTTCCTTCTCGGCGTCGTCGGAGCGCTCGACCGGCCAGACCATGTTGGACTGCCCGGAGGCGACCCACACATCGCCGACAAGCACGTCGCGGACTGACACCGTGTTTTCGCCGCTCACGGTAAGCTCGTAGGGCCCCCCGGCCGCCAGCGGCGCCAGAAACACCTCCCACCGGCCTCCGGCGCCGGCCCGTGTCGAGACCCGTTGCCCGTGGAAGGACACGGTCACCTGCTCGCCGGGATCAGCCTGGCCCCAGATGCGCACGGGCATGTCGCGTTGCAGCATCATGTGATCGGAGATCACCCGCGGCAGCTTGACGGCGGCCGGGCCTGGCGCCGCGGCAATAAGTAGAAGGGCCCAAAAGGAGAGTCGCACTCGCATGCGCATTTGATATCACAAGCCCGGGCGGCGAACCAACGTCTCCGTCAGGCCATCTGCTCCTGGAGCACCTTCCGGTCGATTTCGATGCCCAGCCCGGGGCGGTCCGGCATGGTCAGGAAGCCGTCACGGATCTCGAGGGGCTCTTTGAGGATCGGCGTCTGGTCGCGCAGGGCGTACGTTTCGGCCTGGTACTCCTGCTCGTAGAGACACATCGGGTCGGAGATCCAGAAGTGGTAGTGGGCGGCCGTGCCGACGGTGGGCTGGGTGTTGTGGCAGCGGATGGGGCGGTTGAACACCGAGGCGATGACGCCGATCTTGCGCAGTTCGGTGAGGCCGCCGCACTTGATCACGTCAGGCTGGATGACGTCCACCTCGCCCTGCACGATCAGGTCCTTGTGCTGCCAGTGGGTGTACTCCTGCTCGCCCGCCCCCACGGCGATGTCGAGGGCGGCGCACAGCCGCTTGTAACCGGCGTAGTCGTAAGCGGCGATCGGCTCTTCGAACAGCGCGACGTTGTAATCTTCCAGTCGCCGGCCGACCTCAACCGCCCGGTGGACGGAGTAGGAATTGTTGACGTCCACCAGCAGCGTGAGCTTATCGCCGAAGGCGGAGCGCACGGCCTTGACCACGTCGAGCGTGTCGTCATAGCCCTGGTCGAAGGCCCAGTACTCGTAGGGATGGATCTTGATCGCCTGGAAGCCCCGGGCGACCCACTTTTCGATTTGCTTGACTTCGTCGGCGGGCTGGCGGTGGTGGCGCATGAAGCTGGCGTACAGCGGGACTTTGTCGCGCACCTTCCCTCCCAGCAGCATGTAGCAGGGCACTCCCAGCGCCTTGCCCATGATGTCCCAGAGGGCGATGTCGACGCCCGCCAGCGCCTCCAGGAAGATGCCCATCGGCCCCAGCTTGTACTTGCCGAAGTACGCCGCCCGCCAGATCTTCTCGACGTCGAACGGATTCTGGCCGACGGCGTAGGGCTTGATCGCCTTGTCGATGATGGCGGCAAACGCCGCGCCGTGCATCATCGGGCTGCACTCGCCGAAACCGGTCACGCCCGCGTCGGTGAAGACCTCGGTGAAGATCTGGCCGGTCTTCATGACGTAGGTCTTGATGTCGGTCACCTTCAGCTTGGGCGGGGCGGCCGGCGGGGCGGCGGGCCGCGCCCAGGCTTTGGCGGCCAGCGCCGCGCCGGCCGCCGTCCGGATCAGGTCACGCCGTGTGCTCATGGCCGAAATCCCGCCCGATTATACTGCAGGCGGGCGACGAGGATCGGTGAGCATTTCGCCAGCGGCCGGCGTGTTACAATCCGTGCAGATGCGTAGTACAATCAGCGTCCGGCTGCCGGATGAGCTGGCCGACTGGCTGGCGGCCCAAGCCCGGCGAACCGGGCTTTCTCAGAGCAGAATCATTCGGGAGCAGCTCGAAAAGGCCCGGTCGGCCGCCGAGCAACCGTTCTTGCGTCTGGCCGGGGTGATTTCCGGCCCGGCGAACCTCTCATCGCGAAAAGGCTTCTCGCGAAAATGAAGGCCATCGCGGATACGGGCTTCCTGGTGGCCTTCGCCAACCGCAACGATCGACACCACGTATGGGCGGTGGAGCTGGCCCGCCGGGTCACCGAGCCGCTGCTCACCTGCGAGGCAGTGCCGGCCGAGACGGCCGACCATCTGGGCGACGCCACGCTGACGCTGGCCTTGGTGCAGAGCGGATTTGTGAAGCCCGCCTTAAGTGTCCTGGAGCACCTCGAACGACTTGCCGAACTCGCCGACCGATACCGGGACCGGCGCCCGGATCTGGCCGACCTGTGCCTCATCCGGTTGAGTGAGCTTCATCCGAAATACCCGGTCATCACGGTTGACGTCGCCGACTTTCGTGTCTATCGCCGCGGGAGGCGCGAGATGATCCCCCTGATCTGCCCCCCATAGAGGATCTCCGGACCCCGAGCGGATCGAGGTTGCCGTTGCGACGGCGGGCGTACGGCCGGCCGGGAAGCTGATCCGGGGCCGGGGACGGCGGAAAGCGCCGGCCGCCGCTCTGACACGATAATGTTGGAGCGATGCGAGAACGGCTGGAGCGGTACTTCGAGTTCGAGCGGTTAGGCACGAATTGGCGGACGGAGATTCTCGCCGGCTTCACCACCTTCCTGACAATGGCCTACATCATCTTTGTCAACCCGTCGATCTTGGAAGCGGCGGGGATGCCATTCACAGCAGTGGTGGCGGCCACCTGCGTCTCGTCGGCCTTCGGCAGCATCCTGATGGGCGCCTTCGCCCGTTACCCGATCGCCATGGCCCCCGGCATGGGTCTGAACGCCTACTTCGCTTACATCGTCGTACAGGGGATGGCGGTGCCGTGGCCCACGGCGCTCGGCGCGGTCTTCGTTTCGGGCGTGGCGTTCTTCCTGCTGACGGCCGGCGGCATCCGGGAGCTGATCCTGTATTCGATCCCGCGGGAGCTTTACTCGGCCGTGGCGGTCGGCATCGGGCTGTTCATCGCCTTCATCGGGCTGGTCAACGCCGGGGTGGTAATCGGCGACCCGACGACGAAAGTCGCCATGGGCGACCTGCGCCAGCCGATGACGCTGCTGGCGCTGTTCGGCTTGCTGCTGATGGCGTCGCTCCTGGTGCGCCGGGTCCGGGCGGCGATGCTGGCCGGCATCCTCGCCACCGTCGCCTTGGGGGCGGCCCTGGGCCTGGTCTCCTGGCAGCCGCGAAGCTCTGCGTTGTCGGAGATCACCGCCACCGCCTTCCGTCTCGATGTGGGCGGCATCCTGAAAGCCGATCTGGCGGAGATCGTGCTCGTGTTTCTGTTCGTCAATCTCTTTGACGATATCGGCACCCTGGTGGCGGTGGGCAAGAAGGCGAATCTGTTCGACGAGGCAGGCCGGATCCCGAGAGTCAACAAGATTCTGTTCACCGACGCGGCGGCCACCGTGGCGGGCTCGCTGGCGGGAACCTCAACCGTGGTGAGCTACATCGAAAGCGCCGCCGGGGTGGTGGCCGGCGGCCGGTCCGGCGTCACCGCGATTGTCACGGGCTTGCTGTTTGTGGCGGCGCTGTTGGTGGCGCCGCTGATCGGCGCCATCCCGGCCGCCGCCACCGCTCCCGCCCTCATCCTCGTCGGTTCGCTCATGATTTCCCACGTGGCCGAAATCCGCTGGGAGGAACCGGTCTCGGCCGTGCCCGCGTTTCTGACCATGATCTCCATTCCCCTCACCTTCAGCATCGCCAACGGCCTGGCGTTCGGCTTCACGGTGCACACCCTGCTGCGGATCTTGAAGGGCGAAGCCCGGCAGGTGCCCTGGCTGGTCTACCTGCTGACCGCTCTGTTTCTGGCGCGGTTCTTTCTGCTGCGACGCGCGTAGTGGCCGGCGGGCCTGTGATCGCGGTCCGGGGCGCGGGGCGCGGCGAGCCGGCCCCGTCTCCGCTAAACTGAGGAAAGAGCGTGCCGGTCGGTGGTGCGCCACGGCGGGCTCCGCACAAGGAAGACTGTCTTCGACGCCCCACGCCACAACTGAGGGAAGGTATTGAAACAGGCGAAGCGTACTACAACCGAGAACGCAACCGCCGGCGAAGCTGCCTCGCGCCCGCCCGCCGCCTCGAACTTCATCCGGGAAATCATCCGCGCTGACGTGGCGGCCAACAAGCACGGCGGGCGGGTCCACACCCGCTTCCCTCCGGAGCCGAACGGCTACCTCCACATCGGCCACGCCAAGTCCATTTGCCTGAATTTCGGCCTGGCCGAGGAGTTCGGCGGAAAGTGCAACCTGCGCTTCGACGACACCAACCCCTGCAAGGAGGAACAGGAGTACGTCGACGCAATCATCGAAGATGTGCGCTGGCTGGGCTTTGACTGGGAAGACCGGCTCTATTACGCCTCCGACTATTTCGATCAGCTCTACGAGTGGGCGATTCAACTGATCAAAGCGGGCAAGGCGTACGTCTGCGACCTCACGGCCGATCAGATCCGCGAGTACCGCGGCACGCTTACCGAGCCGGGGCGCGAGAGCCCGTGGCGCCACCGCAGCGTCGAGGAGAACCTGGACCTCTTCGAGCGCATGCGCGCCGGGGAGTTCCCCGACGGGGCGCGCACGCTCCGCGCCAAAATCGACATGGCCTCGCCCAACCTGAACATGCGGGACCCGGTGATGTACCGGATCCTCCATGCCTCGCATCACCGCACGGGCGACAAGTGGTGCATCTACCCGATGTACGACTACGCGCACGGCCAGTCGGACTCAATCGAGCAGATCACTCACTCCATCTGCACCCTGGAATTCGCCGACCACCGGCCGCTGTATGACTGGTTCATCGAGCAGCTCGGCATCTTCCCCTCGCGACAGTACGAATTCGCGCGGCTGAACCTCACTTACACCCTGCTGAGCAAGCGCAAGCTGCTCACGCTGGTCCAGCAAGGCCACGTGCGGGGCTGGGACGATCCGCGCATGCCGACGCTATCCGGCCTCCGGCGCCGCGGCTACACGCCGGAGGCGATCCGGAATTTTTGCGAGCGCATCGGTGTGGCCCGGACCGACGGGGTGGTCGAGCTGTCGCTGCTGGAACACTGCGTGCGCGAGGACCTCAACAAGCGCGCCCCGCGGGTCATGGCGGTGTTGCGGCCGATCCGGCTGGTCATCGACAACTATCCCGAAGGACAGGTCGAAGAGATGGAGGCGGTCAACAACCCGGAGGACGCTTCGATGGGCACGCGGCGGGTGCCCTTCTCGCGCGTGCTCTATATCGAGCGGGACGACTTCCGGGAGGAGCCGCCCCCACAGTATTACCGGCTGGCCCCGGGCCGTGAAGTGCGGCTGCGCTACGCCTACCTCGTCACTTGCACCAGCGTGGTCAAAGACGATCGGACCGGCGAGGTGGTCGAGGTCCACTGCACCTACGACCCGGCCACCCGGGGCGGCAACGCTCCGGACGGGCGGAAGGTCAAATCCACGATCCACTGGGTCTCGGTCGCTCACGCCATCGACGCCGAAGTGCGCCTTTACGAGAAGCTGTTCACCTGCCCCAATCCGGACGACGTCGCGGAAGGCTTGGATTTCACGGCGAACCTGAACCCGAACTCGCTGGAAGTGCTCACCTCCTGCAAGCTCGAACCGAGCCTCCGCGGAGCGCCTCCGGGCGCGCGTTACCAGTTTGAGCGGCTCGGCTATTTCTGCGTCGATCCGGACTCGACCCCGGACAGACCCGTGTTCAACCGCACGGTGACATTGCGCGACACGTGGGCCAAGATTGAAAAAAGACTGAGCGGGTAACAACCACGCCATGATCATCCTTGGTATCGGCGGAATCCTCAACGATGCCGCGTGCGCGATTCTGGTCGATGGCGACCTGCGCGCGGCCGTCGAGCAGAGCAAGATCGGCAAGTTCCGCCCGCGCGGCCACCTGCCGGAGGAAGCAATCAACGTTTGCCTGAAGATCGCCGGCGTCGATGCCGATCGCGTGAACTGCGTGGCCGTAGTGCGGCCGCTGGCCGCCGGGCCGGAAGCGCTGGTCCACATCGGCTTGCGCTCGCGGTTTCCCAAGAGCCGGATCGTGCTCGTTGAGCACCAGGCGGCGCACGCAGCGTCCGCGTTTTACGCCTCGCCGTTTAACGAAGCAACCGTGTTGACGCTCGACCGCACCGGAGACTTCCGCTGCGGCGCCCGCTGGATCGGCGCGGACAACTGGCTCCAGATGGAAAAGGAGCTGTACTACCCGGATTCCCTCGGCGATCTTTACAGCCGCGTCACCGCGCTGTTGGGCTTCGAGCCCAGGGCCGACGAGCACAAGGTCCAGTGGCTGTCGGCATCCGGCGACGACCGCTTCAAGGATCTGTTCCTGGACATCGTCGCCTGCCGCGACGGCTGGCCGCGCATCGAGCGGAGCTTCTTTGACGGCGACCGGCTCACGCACGGGGGCTTCAACGCCCGTTTTTATCAGCGCTTGGGATTGGCGGACGGCGCGGAGATTCCGCCGGCGTTACAGCCGCACGTGGCGGCCGGGTTGCAGCGGGCCATCGAGCAGGTCGTGGTCGAGATGGCCGGCAAGGGCGAAAACCTGTGTCTGGCCGGCGGGCTACTGTTCAACGCCCTCCTCGTGGCGGCGCTGGAGAACTCCGGCCGATGGAAGAATGTCTTCGTGCAGCCGGCGGCTGGCAACGCCGGCACGGCCCTCGGAGCGGTGTTTTACGCCTGGCACAACGTGTTTCAGCGCACCAGCCGCACCAGCATCAAGGATCTTTGCCTCGGTCCCGGCTTTAGCGCCGAGGAGACGAAACAGGTGCTCGAAAACTGCAAGCTGCGGTTCCGCTACCTGCTGACCGGCGACGAGTTGATTGACACGGCCGTGGATCAGCTCACCAATGACCGCATCATCGCCTGGATGCACGGCCGCATGGAGTTCGGCCCCCGCGCCTTAGGCAATCGCAGCCTGCTGGCGTCGCCGTTGAACCCGTACTCGACCGAGAACCTCAATATCTACATCAAGCACCGCGAGAAGTTCCGCAAGTTTGCCGCGTCCGTGCCCGAGGAGGTCGCCTCGGAGTACTTCGAAGTCGGCCCCAATGCCCGGTTCCTGGCGACCGTGGGCAGGGTGAAGCCACGCCACCGCAAAACGCTGGAGAGCGCTATCTTGGGGGAGAATTTGATACGCGTCCATACGGTCCACGCCGACGACAATCCCCTCTACTGGCGCCTGCTGCACGCCTTCGGGCGCAAGACGGGCCTGCCAATCCTCTACAACACCTCCTTCAATTTGTTCGGCGAGCCGCTCGTGTGCACCCCGCGCGACGCCGTGCGCAGTTTTTACTCCTCCGGCGTCGACGCGATGTTCGTCGGCCATTTCTTCCTGGAGAAATAGGCCGTTTCCGACACGGGGACCAGGGTGGGCCGATTGAGACGTCCCCAGAGAAGGAAGCCCGCCAGAGGAAGGGCCGCTGCGAGCGCGAACGCCGCCCGATAGGCTTCCAGATCCAGGAGCCGCCCGAACAGCGGCATCAGCACCGCGACTGTGGCGGACCAGGCACCGGATCCGACGCCGGAAATCAAGCCGGCGTGCGCCGCCGAATAGACGTCGGTCGCATAGGCGATCGATAGGATGATGAAACCGGCGGCGCAAAACATGGACAGGAAATACAAGACCATAACCAGCGCGAACGAGCCGGTCCAGGGCGCCAGAGCCAGGCAGAGTCCCAGCCCGGCCGCCGCCGCCAGCAGCCGCCGCACTTCACCCAGGCGGCCTCCCGGCTTGCCTGCCGTCCGGTCGGCCAGCCAGCCCCAGAAAAAGTAGCCGATCTCCCATCCCAGCGGGGGAATCCAGAGCACTTTGCCGATCAGCGCTTGGCCCGCTCCGAGAGCTTTGTTGAGGTAGATCGCCGAGCCGTAGATAACGAAGGCAATCGGCAGCGCGCCCAGGGCATAAAGAATCGCGTAACTCCAGATCCGTGCATCCTTCAGGCGGGGCGACTCCGGTTTTCGGTCTGGTTCGGCGGCCCGCGCCCGCCGCCGGATGTCCGGCCGCCGGCTGACGAAAAGCCACAACGCTAGCCACGCGGCGCCGATGAGGCCGGTGAACAGGAAGGCCGCCCGCCACCCCCACCACAGGGCGATCGGCGTAACTATGAGCGGCGTCACGATCGCTCCCAGCGAGCCCCCGCTGTAGGCTACCGCGACCCCGCGGCTGCGCTTGGAAGCAGGCAGAGTCTGCATAGCGGCCCGCAGACCGCCGGGGAAGGTCGCCCCTTCGCCGAAGCCGAGCGCCGCCCGCGCCACCGCGAAACCGGCAAAGCTCCCCGCGAAAGCATGCGAGGCCGAGGCCACCGTCCAGAACGACACCGCCGTGATCATGCCCAATCGCAGCCCCCAGCGGTCCAGAATCCGTCCCCACAGCGGATTGCCCGCCATATAGGCGATCGAGAACGCCGAGATGACAAATCCATACTGCTCGGCCGAAAGCCGGGTGTCCGCCAGAATCGTCGGCGCCAGCAAGGCCAGCGTGTTGCGGTCGATGTAGCTGATGAACGACACCAGCAGCATCGTGGCTGTCGGAATCCAAAGCGAGATCCTCCCAGCCACCCCGCGCGCGTGCCTCACAAGGCTCCCGGGGCTCGCAGTACCAGCACCGCGTTGAGCCCGCCGAAGGCGAAGGAGTTTGACAGTGCGCACTCGACCTGGGCTGGGCGAGCCAAGTTGGGCACCACGTCCAAATCGCAGGCCGGGTCGGGCTCGGTGTAGTTGGCCGTTGGCGGCAAGAAGCCGTCCTCGAGGGCCGCGATGGTGGCCGCCGCCTCAATTGCCCCGGCGGCCCCCAGGGTGTGCCCGTGCATGGACTTCGTCGAGCTCACCGCCAGCCGGTCGGCGTGAGCGCCGAACAGGCAGCGAATAGCCGCGGTTTCAGTCGCGTCGTTGGCGGCAGTGCCCGTTCCGTGGGCATTGACATAGCCGACTTGCTCCGGCGCCATCGCCGCGTCCTCCAAAGCCGCGGCCATCGCCCTCACCGGCCCTTCCACCGAGGGCTGCGTGACGTGGTGGGCGTCGGAAGACATGCCGAATCCGGCAATCTCGGCCAGGATCCTGGCGCCTCGTGCCCGCGCCGCCTCCAGGGGCTCCAGCACCAGCATGGCGCCCCCTTCGCCGAGGATCAGGCCGCGGCGGTCCCTGGAAAACGGCCGGCAGGTGTCCGGGGAAACCACCCGCATCGCCTCCCATGCCTTTAGAAACCCCAGGCTGAAAACCGCCTCACTGCCGCCGGTGAGCGCCAGGTCTACCATCCCGCTGCGGACACTCCAATAGGCTTGGCCAATTGCGTGGTTGGCCGACGAGCAGGCCGTCGAGACAGTGTAGACCGGGCCGGTGATCCCGTACCGGATGGAAATGTAGCTGGCTCCGGCGTTGGCCATGGTCCGGGGAATGATCATCGGGTTGACCCGGCTGCGCCCGTTCAGATACAGATCCACAAAGCCGTCGTCTTCGGTGGTCTGCCCGCCAACGCAGCAGCCGGTGATGACCGCGGCTCGGCGCAGAAGCCCCTCGGCCCCGTTGTCCAGGCCGGCGCTGCAGATCGCCTCGCGCGCCGCGATCACGGCAAACTGCGCGAAGCGATCCAACAGGATGATCTCTTTCGGGTCAAAATGCTCTTCGGCGTTGTAGCACGGCACTTCGGCCCCGTTGTGAAATCGCAACTGGCTGCGGTCAACCAAAGTGAGCGGGCGGATGCCGCTGTGGCCCGCCCGCAGGGCCTCACGGAATTCCGCCATATTCCTGCCCAGGGCGCAAATAACCCCGACCCCCGTCACCGCCACACGCCTCGGTGCCATCGAGCTAAGGTTGCTCCGCCGCCCCGGCCGAGCCGCCGGCAAGCAGCCTCTCGACCCCTTCAACCATCTCGCGCACGCTGCGGATATTCTGCGCCGCTTCGTCCGGAATCTCGATGTTGAATTCGCTCTCCAAAGTAAACAAGATGTTGATCCCGTCCAGCGAGTCGATGCCGAGCTCCTCGAAGGTGCTGTCGATGGTGATTTTCTCCGGAGCCACGCGTTGGGTCTCGGCGATGCAGCGGATGACTCGCTGCGTCACGTCATTCGGCATAACAAAGCGCCTATTGTTGCAAATCGAAGGCCGCGGGCCAACACCGCAGGGGCCAGCCGCCGTACGGCTTCCACCGTCCGGCTGATGTCCGGCCGCCGCTCGAGCTCGCGCCCGTCGTGTAAGCATAATATCGCACCATTACCCGCGCTCCGCAGCAGCCGCCGGGCCACCTCCGCGGCGGGAAGCTTCCAATCCAGCCCGAGCGCCGTCCACATCACTCCCAGCAACCCCAGTCGCCGCTGCGCCTGGCGCAGCCCAAACCACCGCGCGCCGTATGGGGCGCGAAAGTATTGCGGGCGGACCCCCACCGCCTCCTCGATCGATTCCTGCGCCCGCGCCAACTCTTGGTAGATGAATGACGCTGACCGGAAATAGAACGGGCGGTGGGTGTCAGAATGATTTCCGATCTCGTGTCCGGCCGCGGCAACCTCGCGGGCGACCGAGGGCAGGCGCCGAACGTTGGCCCCACACTGGAAAAATGTTGCGCGTATGCCGAACTCCGCCAGCACCTTCAGCACCTCGGGCGTGGATTCGCTGGGACCATCGTCGAATGTCAGCGCCACAACGGGTTGACTGCGCGGTCCGCGGTGTACGGAGGGACCGAAAAGACTCGACGAGCGTCCCCGCACCGCATACGCCAGCAAGCCGCCCCCGGCGACGGCCCCTCCCGCCAGCACTTCGGCCACCATCCCCGGATGTCCCACCTGACACCCGCTGGCTAACGTCCCGGTGCCTTTTCGGCCCACTGCACGCTATGGTCGGCGGTGACGCTCCAAGTGCCCGGAGGGGAAATCAGGCTGAAGTAAGACCACGGGCCCGGAATCCAGCGATAGCGCTCGATGACCGACTCGTCGACGGACACGCCGAAACCCGGTTCGCCGGGAACCCGCAGTTCGCCATCGACGATGGGCAGCGGTTCCTTCAGAATCTCGGTGGCCAGCGGGAACGGATACATCGTTTTGAGCTTCGGCGTCGTGTAGACCGGGTATTCCAGCCACTCGACCACCGTCTCCGGCCAGCAGATGCCCAGGTGCGCCGCGGCGATCACTTCCAAATCCGTGCCCCAACTGTGGAAGGCGAACCGGAGCCCTTCGCGGGCCACCTCCGGCAGGATGCGGCGCAGCAGCGGATAGCCGCCCTGGCAGACGACGTCGGCCTGCACGTAATCGGTCGCCTGCAAAGCGATCAGTTCGCGATAGCTCTCCTCGCTCGGTTCGTGCTCGCCCGTGGCCAGTCGCGTCAAGGCTTTCTCCCGCAGCGCGCGGTAAGCGGCGTGGTCGTCCGGCGGCAGCGGCTCCTCCAGCCACGCGATGTCGTACTCGCCCATCTGCGCCGCCACCTCCTCAACGGTCTCCGGCGAATAGCTGCGGTCACCCATCCGCCACCAGGTGTGGGCATCCACCATCAGATCGATCTCGGGTCCGACGGCTTCCCGCATCAACCGGACCGTGCGAACGTCCTCCTCCGGCCCCATGGCCGGGCGCATCTTGTACGCCCGGAAACCGAGTCGGGCAATGCCGGCGGCTTCGGCGGCATAGCCCTCCGGGGATTGATACATTCCCGCGCTCCCATAGAGCCGGATCCGGTCGCGCACCCGCCCGCCGAGCAGCTCGGACACCGGCAGGCTGCGGTCCTTGCCGATCAGATCGTACAGAGTCAATTCGACGCCCGCGTAAAGTTTCGCCATCTCTGCGTCCACCCCGGGCTGAGCGAGAAAGCGTGCCCGCAGCGCATCCGGGTCCGAGGCGGCTTGGCCCTCGAGAAACGGGCCGATGACGGCCTCGATGGCGCGTTGCGCCTTTTCGCTGGCCTGGCCCGGGCCGTAACCCACCAGCCCCGTGTCGGACTCGATCCGTACCAGCATGGCGTCCCGTTTCAGGATCGTCCGCTCACCGCCGTAATAGGAGAGCTTGACGGGCTCGGCTAGCGGGTACGACAGCAGGAAGGAACGAACGCTCTTGATTCTCATGATCAGTACCCAGGATTCAGCCCCGCGGAGAGTTTGTCAACTGCCATGGCCGGAGTGCAGGCAAAAAAGTGCCGGGCGCTGGTCAGACGCCCGGCTGAGGAGCCCCCGCCGGCCGCTCGGAGGTCAACGGCCGGCGGGAGTCGAGGAGGAACGCCTTAGGCCAAGAGTCCTCCATGGCCCAGACAGGCCAACTCCCAGCCTGAAACCCGGTATCTGGCAAGCATCGGGGGCAACAGCAGATCCACCACGTTGGGCTTGGCCGAACGGAAACACCCCGGCGCCGACACAATCGGTATCTCGTCTTTGTAGCCGAGCAGCAGGAGGTTGCCGGGTTCGACCGGGGCCAGAAACTTCTCAATGTGGCAGCCCGCGCGGACCATCGCCCGGCCAATCACGTCTTCGGGGCCGGCCGGCGCCGTCGTAGACGCCACCAGAATCACTGTCGGCCGGACCCGCAGCAAATGCTCCAGGGCGCGGGTTACGACCGTCTCTTCTTCAATTACCGACAGCATGAAATCGGCGCGGACGCCGAACCGCTCCAGACGCTGTCGGGTTACATTCTCGAACAACTGCCGGGCGCGGTCGCCGACCATGGGGTCCGAATACAGCACCCCGACGGTGGCCCTCCGGATCGGACGCGCTTGCAGAATGGGCCCGCGCTCCCGGAGGATCGAGACTACGGCCTCCAGTTGCTCCTCCGCCACCGCGAACGGCGCGCTCTTCACCGTGGCCACCCGGCGGTTGGCCTTCACGAAGCCAAAGTTAGGCACCGTGGCGATGACGATGCTCGAGGTGCAATTGATCTGCCGCAACAGTTCGTCGTCCACCAGGGCGCAGCAGTCTTCCGTAGCCAGAAGGTTCGCCCGCCCGCCCGCCGCCAGGCGAATCTCCATGCTGCCGCAGCCCATCTCGGCGGCGACCTTCAGCACCGCGTCATCTTCGCTGACCTCACCTTCCTCCAACTCCGTCACCCAGACCTGATCCATCCCCTCCGTCTCAAGAAGCTGGATGTCCTCGTCGCTGATGAGGTGACCCTTCGCCAAGAGCTTTCGCCCACCCGGACGAAAAACCGTGCAGCAAAGCACCCTGCCCGCGGATTCCCGAACAGAGACCGTCAGCGCTTTCATTTTAGTACCCTTGCCGCCTAAGTACTAGGGTCTAATAGTACTACTAGACCTATGCTCTTTTATACACAAAATAGTCCTGCCAAAGCAAGATATTTCTCGCCTAGGGGCGCATTTTTCGCGGGCGAGGATGCCGCCGGACCGGTGGACGCCCTACCTTTTCAGAACCGGCAGTTGGATGACTTCCAGTTCGGCGTTCGCGGCCTGTTCGGCTCGACGGGGGGCATGGGGCGCCCTGCCATCGAAATATTTGATCATTGCCAGCTCATCGCAGCACTGAAACTTCGGGCAGCGCATGCAGTCTTTCCAGGCTTTTAGAGGCAATTCGGAGCGGTCGACCTCGACGTAGCCGAGTTTGCGGAAAAAATCCGGGACATAGGTGAAGGCGAACACGGACTCCAGGTCGCAGGAGCGGGCCTCCTGCTCGAGGGCTTCAACGAGCGCGCGGCCGATGCCGTGGCGCTTCACGTCAGGATGCACCGCGACGGAACGGACTTCGCCCGCGATGGGCGTGTAGAAGTGCAGGGCGCCGCATGCTACCGGCCGTCCGCCCTCGGCTACCACTGTGAAATCGCGAATATTTTCCGCCATTTCAAACTCGGTCCGCGGCAGCATTATCCCCTGCGAGGCGTACTCGTTGATCAACTCCAGCATCGCGGGAATGTCGCGCATTGTCGCTTTTCGAATCGTCATTTCGTTTCCCCAGTCAAACGGGTCCCAAGCCGCTCGCCGTCCAGCAGCCGGGCCACGATCTTCGGCATCGCTCCAGGAGCGATGACAACCTCGCCGACGCCCTGCCGCAACGCCTCCTGTGCCGACTCGAGCTTGGCCTGCATGCCGCCGGAGGCGACGCCCTCCTCGATCAGCCGCCGGCTCATGGCAACCGGAAGGCAGGGGATGACCCTTCCCGCGGCGTCCCGGACCCCATCGACGTCGGTGAGAAAAAACAGCCGGTCGGCGCGAATGCCGACCGCGCAGGCAACCGCCATCTGGTCGGCGTTCACATTGAAGATCCGCCCGTGACGGTCGCCCGCAACACACGCTACCACTGGCAGAAAGCACCGCTCCAGCAGGGCGTCAAACAGCGCGGGATTGCAGCGCACCGGACGGCCGACGGCCCCCAGTTCCGGGTCCAGCGGTTCGGCCTCGACCAGACACGCGTCAATCCCGCTCAAACCCACCGCCGGGACACCCGCTTCGACCAGCGACGCCACAAGCTGCCGGTTCACGCTCCCGGTGAAGATCTTCAGCACCGCATCCAACACCTCCGGGGTGGTCACCCGCAAGCCACGCACGAAATGGCTTTCGATACCCCGCTCGGCCAGAAAGCCGGTCATCTGCTTGCCGCCGCCGTGCACGAGCACCGCCTCGAGCCCGTCACGAAGAACGGCGGCCACCTCGGCGGCCAGCCGCCGGCGCGCCGCCTCGTCATCCAGCAGCGAGCCGCCGATCTTCACTAGAAGTCTCACACCAGCCCCTCCGTTTCCGGGAAGCCCAGCATCAGGTTCATATTCTGCACCGCCTGGCCGGCCGCCCCTTTGACCAGGTTGTCAATCGCCGCGACCACAACCGCCCGTCTTGTGGCCGGATCAAAATGCACCCCCAGATCGCAGTAATTCGTGCGCTGGACTCCCCGCAGATCCGGCGCTGTCCCCGGCGGGTACAGGCGCACGAATGGCTCGTCGCGGTAGGCTTCCCGGTACACCTCGATCAGCTCGCCCGCATTAGCGGCCGCCGGAGCGCGGAAGTAGACCGTCTCCAGGATCCCACGGTCGAGCGGCAGCAGGTGGGCCGTGAAGCTGAATTCCGCCTCTTGGAGCCCTGAGTGCAGCAGCACTTCCGGCACGTGCCGGTGGCCCAGAATCGAGTACGCCGAGAAATTCTCCGTCACTTCGCAGAAGCTCGTCTTCAGGCTCGCCTTGCGGCCGGCGCCGCTCACTCCCGATTTGGCGTCGCAGACGATGCCCGCCGCCCGGTCAACAATGCCGTCCTGAACCATGGGACGGATGGCGAGGTTGGCGGCGGTCGGGTAGCAGCCGGGGTTGGCCACCAGCCGCGCGGAGCGGATCTTCTCCCGGTGGAATTCCGGAAGGCCGTAAACCGCCTCAGCAAGCAGGTCCGGCTGGGTGTGGTCGGCCTGATACCATCGCCGGTAATTCTCCGGCGTCCGCAGCCGGAACGCCCCGCTCAGGTCGATCACCTTGGCGCCCGCCTCCAGCATCACCGGCGCCAGCTCCATTGACACCTCTGCCGGGGTCGCCAGAAACACGGCCGCCAGTTGTTCCCGGCGCACCGCCGCAGCGTCGCAAGGCGCCACCGGCGGCCCGCTCCAGCCCATCGGGCGTGGCCGGTCCGGCGCGTCCTGGCGGTGCTCGAGCAGCCACGGTTCAACCTGCGGATGTCTTTGGAGGATGCTGACCAGCTCCGCTCCGCTGTAGCCGCGGAAGCCGGCCACGCCCACTCTCACCGTCATGATTAAATATTCACCGAATTGAATAATTATACTACACCGGAGGGCGCCGCGCCTTCTAGCGCTGCTCGGCGATCGAGCGCTCGGCCAGTTCCCCCAGAATCGGCAACCGGTAGGTCTCGTTCCGGCTGGTCTTGATCAGCATGAAGATCCAGGCCAAAAACACGGCCGCCTTCAAGATCCCGGCCATGCTGATGCGCAGCGCGGCGGCCGGGACGATGCCGAAAAACGGGCCGACCGCCCAATCCACGATCAGCCAGACGACGAACAGGTAAAGCCCCTGAAACGCGTGGAACCGCACCGTCTGATCCTGGCGGAAGCGCGATGATGCGAGCACGACGATGGCCGGAATCCACCCCACCAGCGGGATGTAACACAGCAGCGACGCCTGGCGCGAGCTCAGGTGGGCAAACCTCCCTGACGCCGGACCCTCCGCCACAGGCTGCTTCGCCCCGCACGCCCCGCAATACGCGTCCCGTTCGCCGACGTGAGCGCCGCAACCGCTGCAATAGGGCATCGTTTCCGGTTCCCTCTTCAAGTTACGAACTACCCGGCCCCCGGGTTCCGCCGCCGGGAGCCGGACATTCATAATAGCGGTTCTTCGAGCGGGGAGGAATGTGATAGCATTCCCACGATGCGATGGCGGGCGAGCGTTCTTGCATCCCTGCTGGCGGCCGGGGCCGCTTTCGGGGAGACCCTGGACATCTACTTCGTCGACGTCGAAGGTGGCCAGGCCACGCTGCTGGTGTCGCCGGCGGGCGAATCGCTGCTGGTGGATGCGGGCTGGCCGGGATTTGACGGGCGCGATGCCGGCCGGATCGCCGCCGCGGCCGGCAAGGCGGGCGTGCGCCGGATCGACTACATGCTGGTAACGCATTACCACGTCGACCATGTGGGCGGCGTGCCGGCCGTGGCGGAGCGCCTTCCGATCGCCACCTACGTGGACCACGGCCCGAGCACCGAGACCGGCCGCGCCAGGAGCGACGAGCTGGCCCAGGCCTATTACCGGGTCCGCGACCGGGGAGAGCACCTGGTGGTCAGGCCCGGCGATAAGATTCCCCTCAAAGGCATCGATGTGTGGGTCGTCTCGGCTCGCGGCGCGGTGCTGGACGCGCCGCTGGCGGGCGCCGGCGGCGGCAACAGGCTGTGTGAGTCTTCCCCGCGCAAGGACGACGACCCGACGGAAAACGCCCGATCGGTCGGCATCCTGGTGACCTACGGAAAGTTCCGCTTCGTGAACCTGGGGGACTTGACGTGGAACAAGGAACTGGAGCTCGCCTGCCCGGCCGACAAGCTCGGCCAAGTGGATGTGTATCTGACCAGCCACCACGGCCTGGCGCAGTCGGGCCCCCCGGCGCTCGTTCACGCACTCAACCCCCGCGTGGCCATCATGAACAACGGCGCCAAAAAGGGCGGCGCCGCCGAGGCCTGGCGTGTGGTCAAGAGCGTCCCGCGGCTGGAAGGCTTCTGGCAGCTTCACTACGCTATCGCCGCGGGCAAACAAGCCAACGTCGAGGAGCGCTACATCGCCAACATCGACCCGGAATCCTGCGGCTATGGCCTGCAGCTCTCGGCGCGGCCCGACGGCTCGTTCACCGTCACTAACGAGCGCAACGGCTACTCCGAGTCCTACGGGCCCGCCGGGCGCTGAACCCGCACCCCGGACCCCCAGCCGCCTGTTCGCCGCCGCAGCGATGGTACAATTGCGGCATCACGGCGCGCTCATGTTGGGCGGCAGCAACTCTTACCTTTTGCGAAACCTGGTCTTGAGGGACTTCAAGATCCGCTACCGCAACATGTCGCTGGGCGTGTTCTGGTCGCTGGTCAACCCCCTGGTGATGATGCTCGTGCTCACCTTCATCTTCACCAAGATCTTCCCCAACAACACCCAGGAGAACTTTCACGTCGCGGTGCTGTCGGGGCTGGTGGTGTTCAACTTCTTTGCTCTGGCCTGGCAGTCGGGCACCATGTCCATTTATGCCAACTCCGGCCTCGTCAAGCGCGTGCCGATCCCGCGCGAGCTGCTGCCGGTGTCCACCGTGCTCGCCAACGCTCTCCATTTCATGATCCAGATCGGCCTCCTCATCGTCCTGGCGCTCGCCGCCGGCTATCGAGTCAACGTCTATTGGGCCTGGCTGCCGGTGATTTTCGCTCTCGAAGTCCTGTTCGTTTGCGGCTTGAGCCTGGCGACCTCGGCGCTGGACGTGTACTTCCGGGACATTCGCTACGTGGTCGAATCTTCGACCCTCGTGCTGTTCTGGCTGGTGCCCATTTTTTATTCCTTCTCGATGATCCCGCAGGAATACCGCTCGCTGTACCAGTACAACCCGGTCGCGGCGGTGGTGCTGGCCTGCCGGGCTATCATCATGGAAGGGCGGATGCCCCCCGGCCCGCTGCTCATCAAGTTGCCGCTGGTTTCCGCCGGATTGTTTGTGCTCGGTTACGCCATTTTCCGCCGGCTGAAACGCAATTTCGCCGATTATCTGTAACCAAAGCCGCTAGAATCGAAAAGAAGCGATGGCCTCGATCTCGTTTTCCAACGTCTGGAAGATCTATTCGCGACAGTCGCGGCAGTTCTTCTACCAGGCCTTCCTTCAGAGCTGGAGCGGCCGCCGTCCCGAGCCGATCTACGCCCTCCAGGACGTGAGCTTTGAGGTCTCCGGCGGCGAGTCGCTGGCCATCATCGGTCACAACGGGGCGGGCAAGACCACCCTGCTGAACCTGGCGGCTGGACTGACGGTTCCCGAGCGGGGCACGGTGCGCGTCGACGGGAAGGTGATGGCGCTGCTGGAATTGGGCTCGGGCTTCCACCCGGACCTGACCGGCGCCGAAAACCTCCGCGTCAACGCCTCCCTCCATGGCATGTCGCGCAAGCAAACCGAGGCCCGCTTCCAGCAGATCGTCGATTTCTCCGAACTGGGCGACTTTATCGGCGAGCCGCTTCGGACCTACTCGCAGGGGATGATCTTGCGGCTCGCCTTTTCCGTCGCCGTTCACCTGAACGCCAATATCCTTCTGATCGACGAGGTGCTGGCCGTTGGAGACCAGGACTTTCAGCAAAAGTGCATCGACCGGTTGCACGAGCTCAAGCGCGAGGGCCGGATCCTGCTGTGCGTCTCCCATGCCCCGCAGATTCTCGCCCGGCTTTGCGAGCGCGGGTTGTGGATCGAGCGGGGGCGCATTGTCCGCCATGGCCGCTTCGAGGAGGTGCTGGCCGCCTACCAGTCCGCCCCCCTGGCCGCCGCCCGCTAATTCGGGGACATAATTCGGGGACCGGCTGCTCACTCCCCAATTTCCGACCTTCCCCATCGACCGCGCCCATCCGGGGCCGCCACTCAGTTCGGCTATGCTGAAAGGAACGATCTTTATGAGCTCCCAAGCGACGAAGATGCCTGTCCAGGAGGTCGTGGCGGCCGAAGGGCATCTGATCGACTCCCACATTATGGAGCAGATCTTCGATACCGTCGTCGAATTCGGCGGCCGGTTCGAAGTCGAGCAGTTTCACATCGGCAGAACCAACGACGAGCCGTCCCGGCTCCGGCTCCGCATCGAGGCCCCGGCGCCGGAGTCGCTGGAGAAGATGCTGGCCCGGTTGCATGGGCTGGGCTGCACGCCGGTGGAGATCGCCGACGTGGAGTCGGAAGCAGCCACGCGCGACCGTTGCGCGCCCGAAAATTTCTACTCGACCACCAACCACCGCACCCTGGTGCGCCTCAACCAGCAGTGGGTGGAGGTGGCCAACCAGCGCATGGACGCCCTCATCGTCCTGCGCGACGGCCGCGCCGAATGCCGGCGGCTGCGCGACGTCAAGGCCGGCGATCAAATCGTCGTCGGCCTGCGCGGCATCCGCGTGCTGCCCGAATCCAAGGAGCGCGACCGGCTGCACTTCGCCTTCATGACCAACGGAATCTCTTCCGAGCGGCAGGTGCAGACCGCGGTGCGGGAAACCGCTGAGTTGATGCGGCAGACGCTCGCCCAGGACAAGAAGGTGATCGTGGTCGCCGGGCCCGTGGTGGTGCACACCGGCGGAGTCGATCCGTTATGCCGACTCATCCGGCACGGATACGTCCAGGCGCTGCTGGCCGGCAATGCCCTTGGCGTACATGACGTGGAAGCCTGCCTCTTCGGCACCTCCCTCGGCGTGCGGCAAAGCGACGGGCGGCAGGAAGAGCACGGCCACCGCAACCACATGCGGGCGATCAACGCGATTTACCATGCGGGAGGGATTCGCCAGGCGGTAGAGCAGGGCCGCCTGACGAGCGGAATCCTGTACGAATGCATCACCTGCGGCGTGCCGTTCGTGCTCGCGGGAAGCCTCCGCGACGACGGCCCGCTGCCGGAGACGATCACCGACATGAACCAAGCCCAGGACGCCTATGCCGAGCAGCTCAAAGGGGCGGGGCTGGTTCTGTGCCTGGGCTCGATGCTGCATTCCATCGCCACCGGCAACATGTTGCCGAGTTGGGTGAAGACAATTTGCGTGGACATCAACCCGGCGGTGGCGACCAAGGTCAGTGACCGCGGCACCGGCCAGGCTGTGGGCGTGGTGACCGATGTGGGGCTGTTCCTGGACCAGTTGTCGCAAGTGCTTGTCCCCGCCTAGCTGACGATGAACCGCTTGTACACGGATCAGCACGCGGCAGCCGGGCTCGACGCCGAGCTGCCCGAAATCGAAACCTTCCCCAACCAGTTTCCCGGCTACACGATCGAGATCTCCATGCCGGAGTTCACCTCGGTCTGCCCCAGAACCGGACTGCCTGATCATGGCACGCTGACGCTGATCTATGTGCCCGACCGGCGCTGCATCGAGCTGAAGAGCCTCAAGTCGTACCTGATTGCTTACCGCAACCTCGGCATCTTCCAGGAGAACGTCGTGAACCGTTTCCTGCGCGACATCGTGGCGGCCGCCCGGCCGGTCACGGCGACGGTCATCGGGGAGTTCCGGCCCCGGGGTGGGATGCACACCAAGATCACCGCCACCTGGAGCAAGAAACGTGGACGCCGCTGAGGAGGCCGCGCGCCGCAAAAGTGAAGAGCTCGTGGAAACCATCCGCCGGATCCGCGAGAGTGTCCGTGCGCGCCACCCCTCCGGGTCCGCCTGCCCCGCTGGTCCTGTCTTGCCGGACCTGATGCCGCTGCTGCATGCGCGCGACGCCGCCGAGGCCAAAGTGGCGGCGATCGGCACGGTCAATCCGCGGCCTCCGGGACTGGTGAATTCGCTGATCCAGGCGGCCAAGCGCCTCATCGCCAGAGTGCTGGACTGGCACGTCCGCGAGCAGGTCGAGTTCAACCGCGCGATGGTGGACTGCGTCAACGCCTCGCTGGAAGCCCTGAACGAGGCCAACCGGGCGCTGGCGCACCTCACGGCACTGCACGAGCGCACCGAGGACTCCTGGCGGCAGTTCCAGGAGCAGACTGGGGCCGCCCTGCATGATGAACTCAAGCAGTTGCAGGACATCCGCACGCACTGGGACCAGTGGCGCCAGGGCTGGGAGCACAAGCTGGCCACCAACGAGATCCAGTTCCTGCGGAGCGTGGCCGACCTGCAAAGCGCCTTTCAGCACCGAGTCGCACAACTCGAGAGCAACTTCCGCGACATGGTCCGCTCGCAGCACGCCGACTTCACCACCGCCATGGAGGCGTCGATCCTCGAACTGCAAAAGCGGCTTTGGAGCGATTTCGAGCGCATCCGGGACAATTACGAGCGGCTCATCCATAACGAACTGCGGGTGGTGCGCCAGCGCATGGCCGCCTCCAGCGCCGAGCCCAGGGCATTGTCCGCAGCCCCCGCCGCTGCCCCGGACCGCGTCTCCGAATTCGATTACCTCCGCTTTGCCGACCGTTTCCGCGGCTCTGAGGAGGCTGTCCGAAAGCGGTTCGAGTTTTACGTCGATAAATTTCGGGGATGCGCCAGCGTTCTGGATCTCGGCTGCGGCCGCGGCGAATTCCTCGAGCTGATGAGGGAGGCCGGCGTCGCTTGCCGGGGCATCGATACGGATCCGGAATTCGTTGCCTTGTGCCGCAGCAAGTCGCTGGCGGTCGAGCATGCCGATCTGTTCGACTACCTGGAGGCGCTCGAAGACGGCTCCGTGGACGG
>FWPU01004453.1_pt1 | contig 32587 bp, 28 predicted proteins | sample 2228361 | NCBI WGS metagenome assembly FWPU01 (sample SAMEA103939777, study PRJEB20133) | metagenome
TTTTGACTTCTGCAAGTAAAAATAATTTATTATACACAGCAAGAGAATTTGACTCTGACACAGGTCTGCAGTTTAATAGGATGAGGTATTACAATGCAAGTTTGGGGAGGTTTATGCAAAAGGATTTGATTTACAATAAAGATATAAATTATTACATCTATGGCATAAATAATCCTATAAAATATTATGATCCTATAGGATTAAGTTTTTGGGATTGGCTTAAAAGAACTTGGAGGAAATTGTGGGGAACTCAAACAATGGAAGAGGTAGTTTGCTCTGCAGATGAAGCATCATGCTCTCAAGAATATTATTATTGCGAAGAAGATTGTGTAAAATGTTGTGATAAAACATTTCCTACCGCTACACCAGACCCTGTTGGTACTTGCGCAACTAAGCATGGTGAATGCATTTCCTTATGCATAGATGTTACAAATGGGGTTTGCGCATCACCGCCAAGTGAAGAAGAAAATGGGCAAAAATAATTATTGAAGGAGGAATTATGATTTTATTAATATTTTTTTTGATCCTATTTTTTGAAAATGCTGAAACACCAAAAATTAATTATTATTTATCAAATTGTGATTATAATGGATTGATTAAAGAACTTGAAGAAAATAATTATTTGCAAAGGGGATATGGCTGGTATTGGTATGTATTAAATCTACGAAAGGGAGAATTTGAGAAATCTGAAATTTTGTATAAAGATGATGTGCAAAAAAAGGTAATGAAAAATAAAAAGGAAGAAATTGAATTATTGGAAGTATTTTATAAAGAAAGGAACTATTCAAAAGTTATAGATTACATAAGAAATTATTTAAAAAAAGAAAAGGAATATGAATCCTATAAAAGGATCGGAATTAATGGATGGATTGCAGTAGTAATTTCCTCAATAATTGAGGACGAAAAAGATTTATTAGAATATTTTTTAAAAAAAGAAAATAAAGGAGTTTATTATTGCTTATCCTATTACTATTTAAACCATAAATTGCCTGAAGGTATAAAAGCAGAAGATTTTGGACATCCCGATAAAAAAGCATATATGCTTTATATTGAAAATAAGATAAAAAAAGAAGAGCTTATTGAGAAACTAAAGGAATGTTACAAAGATTTGCCAGTTTGGTTAGAAATAAATATTGATTTAATTAAGTCCTTGCCATAAACTTATTTGCTTTGCCAATGAAATTTAATCTATAATCAAAATTATACAAGCAAAAACAGCAGCTGTTCTGTTTCAGATGGAAAGGGGTAAAAGAGATTTAAAAATTGCAAAACTTTAATGTATTGGTTCAAAGAAAAAGAAAAAATTGGGCTTTGAAGAGGGTCTTTAAAAATTTAAAATTTTCCTTTTAAAACTAATTTTAAACCTTAGCAATTTTAAAATTTTTTGAATTATCTTTTAAATTTGATTCTTAATTGATATTGCCATATTTCCTAAGTTTTATTATGAGGAATTAGAAATATGCTATAATTATTTTAAATATGAAGGTGCTAATAGTAGAAGATGAAAAGCTTTTAAGATGGTCAATTGTAAAAGCCCTACAAAAAGAAGGGTTTTTTGCCTTTGAAGCAGATAGTTTATTAAAGGCAAAGGAAATCATTATTAAAGAAGAACCAAATATAATTTTGCTTGATGTAAATTTGCCCGATGGAAATGGATATGAGCTCTTGGATTGGGTTTTGGGTAGTTATTCAGATATGATTGTAATAATTTTAACTGCCCATGGAAAGATAAAAGAAGCAATTGAGGCAATAAAAAAAGGATGCTTTGATTATTTGGAAAAGCCAATGGATATTGAAGAGTTGTTGGTTTACTTAAAAAAAGCAGTGGAACATTTGAAATTGAAAAAAAGGTTAGAAGAATTAGAATTTAAAAAAAATGAAGAAGAGGGTTGTTTTATTGTAAAATCGGAGAAAATGCTGGAAATCTTAAACCTTGCCCATGCAGCAGCTACATCTGATACAAAGATAATTACAATCTTAGGGGAATCGGGAACAGGAAAAGAAGTAATTGCAAGATTTATTCATAATCACAGTCAAAGGAAAGATTTTCCTTTTTTGGTAATAAACTGTGCTGCAGTTCCAGAAACACTCTTAGAAAGTGAGTTATTTGGGCATGAAAAAGGTGCCTTTACAGATGCAAAGGAACAAAAGAAAGGGCTTTTAGAGTTGGCAGATGGAGGGACTTTGCTCTTAGATGAAATTGGTGACTTAAAAATAAATTTACAATCAAAATTTTTAAGGGTTTTAGAGAGTGGATGTTTTAGAAGAGTTGGGGGAATAAGGGATATTTATTCTAATGTAAGATTTATTGCTGCAACAAATCAAGATTTATATAAGAAAATTGAAGAAAAACTTTTTAGGGAAGACTTATACTACCGCTTAATGCTTTTTCCCATAAACTTACCTCCTTTAAGAGAAAGAAGGGAAGAGATAATTCCCTTAGCTGAATGCTATTTGGAATTTTACAATAAAAAATTTAGGAAAAAGGTTTTAGGATTTTCAAAGGATGCAATAGAGGCACTTTTAAATTATGATTGGTATGGCAATATAAGAGAATTAAGAAATGTTATTGAAAGGGCTATGATTTTACAAAGGGGCGAGCACATAAATGCAAGGGATTTAAATATTCCCATGTTAAAGAAGGAGGAAGTAAAACCATACAACTTTCAATCCCTTCAAGAGATGGAAATAGAAATGATTAAAAAGGCACTTAACTCTACAAAAGGAAATGTTTCAAAGGCAGCAAGAATTTTAAAAATTTCGAGGGATAAATTAAGGTATAGGATAAAAAGATATGGGTTTGGGGGCTTAGTATCTAAGGAAAAATAAGGAGGTTTTATGGTGGGAGTTTCAATTACCATTACTTTAAAAGATGAAGAAAAGGAAAAGATTTTTCTTGAAATCTTTCAAAGGGCTTTAGAAAAGGTAAATTTTATTCCAAAGCTTAAGGAATTTCAAGCTTCAAAAGTGATTGGTAAGGAATTTACTTATCATGTTTTTATGCTTTGGGAAGATGAAGATGCCATAGAAGAATGGCTTTCCAATCCCACTTATAAAGAAATTAGAAGAAAGGGAAGGGAAGATTTGATTAAAGAATTTATATCTTACAGATGGAAACCAATAAAAGAGCCAAGGGTTATAAAAACTTAGAAATTATTATTTTATTAAAATTGTTTAAATTTATATGGAGAAAATTTTATTTATAACTGCTCCTTACCATTGTGGGGTGGTGGAAGTTGCAGGAAGTTGGATACCCTTAAACTTTGCATACTTATCAAGGTCTGCAAAGGAGGCAGGATTGAAATCCTATCTTTTTGATGCCATGTCCAAAAATGTGGGTTTTAAAGGAATAAAAGAAATGATTATAAATTTAAATCCAGATTTTTTATGCCTTTCTTCGATTACACCTACTTTAAAGGATAATATTAAAATAGCTAGTATTGCTAAAAAAATTAATGGTAAGATAAAGGTAGTTTTAGGAGGTGTTCACCCTACTTTTATGTACGAAGAGATTTTATCTGAAAACAATTGCATAGATTTTATAATTTTAGGAGAAGGGGAATATACTTTATATGAGTTATTAAAAAATTTAAAAGAAAATAAAAGCATTGAAGATGTAAAGGGTTTAGCTTATAAAAGGGATGGGAATATAATAGTAAACAAAAGAAGAAATTTTTTGGAAGATTTAGAACTATTCCCTCCTTTTTTTGAAATTTTGCCCTGGGAAGATTATGTTTATTATGTCTTGGACAATAGTAGATTGGGGGCAATTTCCACTTCAAGGGGATGTAACCACAATTGTATCTTTTGTTCCCAGCAAAAATTTTGGGAAAAAACTTGGAGGGGGAGGGAGCCAAAAAAAGTTATTGAAGAAATTAAAGAATTATATAAAGGTTATGGGGTTAGAACAATATTATTTGTAGATGAATATCCTACAAAGGATAAAGAAAGGTGGGAGGAAATTTTAAAGGGGGTTATCTCTTTAAAATTTAAGGACTTATATCTTTTAATGGAGACAAGAGTTGACGATATCTTAAGGGATGAAACCCTCATCCCCTTATATAAAAAAGCAGGGATTGTGCATATTTATCTTGGTTTAGAGGCAGGGGAACAGGAAACCTTGGATTTGATTAAAAAAGAGACAAAGGTACAAATGGGATATGAAGCTTTAAGGTTACTTCAAAAATATGAAATAATATCTGAAACTTCTTTTATAATTGGATTTCCCAATGAAACTATTTCAAATATTAGAAAGACCGTAGAACTTGCAAAGTTTTATAATCCTGATTTTGCCCATTTTTTATTTATAACCCCCTGGCCCTATTCAGACCTTTGGGGAGATGTCAAAGAATATGTAAAAGTTTTTGATTATTCAAAATATAACTTAATTGAACCAATAATTGAGCCAAAAAATTTAAGTTTAGATGATTTAAATAGGGAAATTTTAAAGTGTTATAAGGATTTTTATCTTTGGAAATTTAAAAATCTTAAAAACAAGAATAATTTCAATTATAAATATATCTCAAAATCCTTTAAATTGATGATGAAGAGTTCCTTTATTAAACAAAAGTTATTAAAAAATCCCTCTTTTAAGCTTAATTATAAAAATGGTGAAAAATTTTATAAAGTTTTTTAACTTTAAAACAATTTATATTTTACTTTTAATCCATCTTTTAAGTATTCCCATCCTTTTATTTTTTCTTCTAAGTTTTTACGAGGACTTTTGTCTTAAAACAAAAAAAAATTTAGAGAAAAATTTTAAAGAGTCCTTAAAATTAGAAATTGAAAAACAAAGGGAAATTGAAGTTATTGCAAAAAATTTGTATGAAAATTTGGGTTTAATAGGTATATATTTTTATGATAAAAATGGCAATAAGGTATTTTATAAAGAAAGGGATTTAAAAGAAAAAGATTTTGGAGATATGCATTTAAGTATACAATTGGATTTAGAGGATTTTTCAAAGGATTTTGATGGTTATGGAAAGGTTGAAGGAGCTTATTCTTTAAATAAGTCAATGGAGTGGATGAAGAGTTCAAAGATAAAAGTTGTAGCAATGGCAAGCATAATATTTGGAATAATATTTATAGTTATTGTACTGTTTAATTACTTTTTTATTACCCATCCAATAAGTTTAATTCTTAAAGGTATGAAAAAGGTAAAGGAGGGAGATTTAAATTTTTTTATAAAGACAAATAGAAAAGATGAAATTGGAAAGCTTATAAACCATTTTAACAGTTTATTGGAAAATTTAAAAATTGCTAGGGAAGAAGTAGAAAAAATTCATAAAAAAGAAATGGAAAGAGCAGAACAACTTGCAAGCATTGGGGAAATTGCATCAGGGCTTGCCCATGAAGTTAAAAATCCCCTTGCAGGCATAAGTTCTGCCTTAGAAATTCTCCTTTTGGATTATTCTGAAGCTTCAAAGGAAAGGGAGGTTTTAAACCAAATAAAAAAAGAAGTGGAAAGAATTTTGGAAATTTTAAGAAAACTTTTAGAGTATGCTAAACCTCAAAAACCTTCTCCCATAAATTTTGATTTAAAAATGCTTATAGAGGATATAAATCTTTTATTCCTACCTTCAATTAAGTCAAAAGAAGCCACCTTCAATTTGAGGATTGAAGGAAAAGATTTTAATGTATTTTTAGACCCAAACATCTTAAAGCAAATTTTTTTAAACCTCTTACAAAATTCCCTCCATGCAATTGAAAATTATGGAAAAATTGAATTTTTAATTGAAGAGAGAGGTGATAAGATTAGAGCTGAAATCACGGATAATGGTTCAGGAATTGAGCCAAAGGTTTTGGGAAAAATCTTTAACCCCTTCTTTACTACAAAAATTGGAGGAACTGGTTTAGGGCTTTCAATTGTAAAAAAACATATGGATGAAATGGGAGGAAAAATAAAAATTGAATCTATGGTTGGAAAAGGAACAAAAGTATTCTTAGAATTTCCAAAAAATATTAATGTGGCATAAAATTTGCATAAAATTTTATGTGCAAAAGATTTTATTAATTGGTAGGGATTTAAACTTTGCTTGGGCTTTAAAAGAGCTTATAGCAAAAAACCAAATTGATTTAGAATTAGATCAGGTTTTTACAATTAGTGAAGCCAAAATTAGATTAGAAAATTTCAAATATAGTGCTATCTTAATTGACAATTTAAAACCCTTTGAAATTGAGTTGTTTTTAAAAAATAAACCAAATAAAATCCCTTTAATATTAATAGGAGAAGAATATCCACCCTTTTTAACCCTAAAAAAAGACATTCCCTTGCAAAATATGCTATCATATTTAAATAAAAATCTTAATTTATAATTTTTTTAATTATGAAAATGCTTATTTTTTATTTTTTTTTAAGTTTATCTTTTTACTCTTTCGGGAAAATTCACCCAACCCTTCCCGAACCAGAAAAGAGCAATTGTAATGCATGTCATAGTTCAATTTTTGGAAAGAAAAACCATAAGCCCCTAGAAGAAAGTTGTTTTAATTGTCATAATTTTAAAAAAGAAGGTGAAAAGTTGCAGATTTTTTTAAAAAAAGAACTTCCTGAAATCTGTTACGATTGCCACCAAGATTTAAAAGGTTTCAAAGATGCAAAAACAGTGCATCAAGTATATGAAGATTGTTCTTTGTGCCATAACTCCCATAGTTCAAATTTCAATTTTTTATTAAAAGCCAAATCTCCAGATTTATGTTTTGAATGCCATGATTTAAAAGAATTAAAAGAAAAGAGCCACAAAGGACAACCCATTGAAGGAGGAAATTGTAAAAATTGCCATAATCCCCATTTTGCTCCAAAAGAAAAATTACTTTTGGGAAGTTTTGCCCATTTGCCTTTTGAAGAAAAGTCCTGTGAAAGTTGCCATAAAAAAAGTATCACAAGAAATATTCGGCTTATTACAACTCCAGATAAGTTATGTTCTTCTTGTCATGGAGGTTTAGATTTAGTTCCCAAGGGTTCCTTTATCCATAGACCTTTTAAAGATTTAGAATGCTTAAAATGCCATGATCCCCATATTTCAAAAGAAAAAGGGCTTTTAAAAGAAAAAGAAAGGGATTTATGTTTAAAATGCCATAAAAATATTGATTTAAAAGGAAAATTGCACCCCCCCTTAGAAGAAGGTTGTCTTGGGTGCCACAAAAGCCATTATTCTTTAAAGGAGTATTTACTTATTGAAGAAATGTATTCTGATAAAAATATTTCTTCCTTTTGTTTTTACTGCCATACAATAGACGAAAATTTAAAAAATAAACATAGGGCTGAAAATTTAGATGATATAAATTGTGCTGTATGCCATAATTCTCATTCAAGTTCACAAAAATTCCTTTTAAATGAAGCATCTCTCCATGAAGTTTTCCAAAATTGTGAAAATTGCCATACAAAGGGAATAAAAGTGCTAAAAGAAGAACCTGAATTATGTTTTGATTGCCACGATTTAAAAGAAAAATTTAGCTCCTTTAAATTTCCCCATCCTGTATTGGAGGAGGGGTGTCTTGTTTGTCATACTCCCCATATTTCTAAAAATAAACCCTTGCTTAAAGAATCTTCAAAAAAGGTTTGTGGAATTTGTCATAATTTTGATTTTCCCTATGAGCATAATATTATTTCTTTAAAAGGATGCCAGATATGTCATTTTCCCCATGGAAGTGATAGGGAAAAATTTTTGAAAAACTCAGAAAATGAACTATGCCTTGAATGCCATTTATTTGGAAAAACTACAAATTTGGAAAAAGAATTAGGCTTAGATTTTCCAAAGATTAAGTTAAATGATAAAAGAGAAAGGGGACATCCAACCATATTTCATCCCGTAACGGGTATTTATAAAAATTCAAAAAGTGTAAAGATGCCAATGGGAAAATTAGAATTAAACTGCTTATCTTGCCATAATCCCCATGGGGGAAAATCAAAAAATTTATATCCTTTTGATAAAGAAAATCAAAATCAATTATGTGCTTTATGCCATGACAAATAGGGGAATTTTATGAAAAGATTTTTTTTATTTTTAATTTTATTAATTTATTCCTGCCAAAGTGTTGAAATAGAAAAAAAGAAAGAAGTAAAGATTTTATGGCCCTTGCCCCCTGAAATTCCAAGGGTAAGATTTGTAGATGTATTATACTCAAGTGCAGATATTGAAGGAAAACCAAAGAGGGGAGCAAAAGAAATTTTGTTTGGAATTGATCCAAAAAAGTCCACAATTTCTCTTGAAAGACCTATGGATGTGGCTATAGATTCTCAAGGGAGAATTCTTATAGTTGATTCAAAAAATAAAGGTATCCACATTTATGATAAAAAAAATAAAAAATTTGAAATTTATGGAATAAGGGGAATGGGAGCTTTGGGCTGGCCTAATTCCATAGATATAGATGAAGAAGATAATATCTATGTTACAGATAATGTAAAGAAAAAATTAATAAAATATGATAAAAAAGGGGGATTCATTGGTGCATATGGAAACTTTGAAAATCCTGTTGGGGTTTGCATTGATAAAAATAATAAAAGAATTTATGTTGTAGATTCAAAGCTTCATAAGATCTTTTGTTTTAATTATGATGGAAACCTGTTCCAAACAATTGGAGAAAGGGGAGTAGTAGAGGGGCAGTTTAATTTTCCAACTTTTTGTGATGTGGATGCAGAAGGAAATGTTTATATTGTTGATACGGGAAACCATAGGGTTCAAATTATGGATAAGGACTTTATTTTCTTAGGTAGTTTTGGTTCAATTGGTGTCCATCCAGGGCAATTTACAAGGCCTAAGGGTGTAGCAGTAGATAAATTTGGAATAATATATGTGGTAGATGGTGCCTTTGGAAATGTTCAAATGTTTAATAAATCAATCCAGTTTTTAATGCCTTTTTCCCAAAATGGGAATGATTTAGGAAATTTAATTTTACCAATTGGAATTGAAGTAGATAATAATTCTTTCATATATGTGGCAGATTATGGGAATGGGAGGGTTCAAATTTTTCAACTTATTGAAGAAAATGTAGATAAATGATGTGAGTTTTTTACCATAGTGTTGGGCTATTTTCCCCAACCTTAACTTTAAATACTAAATTTTTTTGGGCACAGGTCTTGCATTATAATTCGTAAAATTTATAGAAAGGAGGACTTTAAATGAAAAGGTTATTTTTGTTTTTCTTTTTAGCTATTGCCCCCTTTGCCTTTGCAATTGTGCAAAATACACCCCATGACTTATCTGTTGGTTCAAGTGGCCCCTTCCAAACACCTGGACTTCCTGATACAAATGTAACTGCTATTTGTGTTTTTTGTCATACCCCACACCAACCAGCAACTAACTTTACAGATCCCCTATGGAACCATACCCTTTCCACAACGGCTTCTTATGGTGTCTATGCAAGTACTACTTTAAATGCAACTCCTACAGATATTGGGGGACAGCAAACAGTATCTAACCTTTGTATGTCTTGTCATGATGGTACAGTTGGCGTTGGTTCTCAATGGAATCCACAAAATGGTGTCCCTGCACCCTCTACATCTGGTATAACAATTTCATCTTCTTCAACTGCTTATTTAGGAACAGATTTGACAAATGACCATCCAATTAATTTCATTTATGATGCAGCTTTGGCTTCTGCTGATGGAGAATTGGTAACTCCTGTTTCTTCAAGTTGCGTAGATGCTGCTTGTAATGTTCCACTGTTTGGTGGGCTTCTCCAGTGTGCTTCTTGCCACGATCCCCATGATAATTCCTTGGCACCCTTCTTAACTGTTACGCAAGAGGATTCAGCACTTTGCACAACTTGCCATCAAAAGTAAAAAATTTAAAAAAGAAAAATTTAGGGGGCTTTTTTCTTTTAAGCCCCCTTTTCTTTTTTTTTGCCCTCTCTTTAAAAGCTGAAAATTACTTTACATTAAGGGGAAGTATTAGTTTAAATTACCAAAAAAAAAATTATAGTATTTTAAGATCTACTGCAAAAGAAGTTCAAAAAAGTGCAAATTTATATTTATATTTTGAAAGCTTTTTTTGGAGCAAAAGGTTTTTAAATTATGGGATAAATTTAAACTTAGAAAAGGGTCAAATTGAAAATGGAATTATCTCAGGTAAAACAGAAAATTTAGGTTATGGCATAAACTTAAAATTTTTTCCCCAATCTAAGAAAAAATTTTCACTTTTTTTATATAGGGGAAATTACCTTTATGAAAAGGAAGAGGGAATTGATTATGACAGAAAGATAAATGGTTATGGATTTGAGTTTTTCTTTGATAAAATTTCTGGTTTTTATAAATTTATGGAATTCAAAGTTCCCTTTTTTGAGCAAGATGAAAGGGGGATTGAGGAGGGAAATATTAAGACAAAATTTAAATGGAATAAAAACTTAATATTTACTGAAATTAGAAGAAATATCTTTGAATACAAATATTTCAATACAAAACAAAGATTAGATTCTGCAAATTTTGTCCTCACTTCTTCCCTTGATAAAATTAATTATAATTTAAATTTATATTATAATGAATTTTCCTTTGAAGATAAGGAGATAAATTTTACACAAGATTTAAAATTTTTAAACCTTTCGGGAAATTTTGGAAAGGACTTTTCCAGAAATTTAAATTCAAATTTTATTTTAAGATATAACAATATTTTAAATTCCCAAGAAATTTATAATTTAGAAGAAATCTTAAGGTATAAAGCCACAAAAAGTTTTAAAATAGAAACTATTTTTGGATATTTGGATTTTAAAGATAATTTTAGTAAAAAAGGAAATTCATACTATTTAGGAAGTGGATTTAATTTTAATTTAAATATTTATAAAGCTGCTTTTTATTTAAGAGCAGGGGCATTATGGAGAAATTATAATTTTAATAGTTTTGAAGGAAAACAATTGGCACCTTATGGAATTTTATCTTTTTCCTTGGAAACCAAAAAATTTCAAAATAAAATTGAAGTAAATTATTATGGATTTAATTATAAAAATATGGACATATCCATTGATGAACTGCCTTATTATACGGAAGAAATCTCAATCCTAAGTAAAGAAGACCTTTTTTTAAAAAATGAATTTTTATTCCATGACCATAACATTTATAGTATTTCTTTGAAAAGCTATTATAATAAATTTAAAAAAGAACCCTTAAAGGGGATTGAAAGTTTATATATATCCCATATGCATCAAGGAGATTTAAATTTTTATTTTTTAAATATTGGGGTAAAGTATTATGAAGGTGAAGAAAGAGAAAAAAATTTTAAAATTAAATTAAGGGAGGGGCATTTTTCTTTAAAAATTATGAATAATTTTTCCTTAATGGGTTCCAATATATTAAGGGAAAAAAATTTTGAATTTGGAAAAGAAGAAAGGGAAAAAAACTTAAAAGGAGTTTACAACATAGGAAAATTTAGTTTAATACTTTGGTATCAAGTTTTAGAAGACTTTTACTTAACATCTAATAAAAAAACTGAATATTTTAGGTTAGTAATTTTAAGAAATTTTTAGCCAATAAATTAATTTTTTGTTAAAATATTGAAATGCATTTTTTAATTCTTTTATTTTTCTTCATTCAATATAATTTTTGGGATTTTTATAAAAACCCCCATGAAAATAGGTCTCTAATTCCTAGGGGATGTAAGGCCTGCCACAAAAACCATAATAGTGTTTCAAAGGAATATTTAAAAAATGAAGAAGAACCAAATTTGTGTCTAAGATGCCATGGGAGTTCAAAAGATAAAGAAAAAGCTTTAGAAGAGGGACTTATTTCACAAAATTCTAATCCAAAAAGTGTTCTGCCCTCTTTTCTTTTGCCTTTTACCCACCCTTTACAAAATGGTTGCAGTCCCTGTCATAGTATCCATAGGAAAAATAATGAATTTTTTGAATTTGAAATATGCAAGAATTGCCATAGCAATAATCACCTTTACCAAAAACCCTTATCCTTCCACCCCATATTTGGTTTAAATGAAGGAAAAAACAATATGAATTGCACTTCTTGTCACATTTCTAGATATAAAAATTCAAATTTTGGTGTCCACGGTTCAAATTTTAAAGGGATTATTTTTTCAAATTATGAAATAGAAGATGGCTTGTACGAAGATAATTTATATAGTTTTTGCTATACTTGTCATAATAAAGAAATAATCTTTTTTAAAAGTTCCTTTCCCTATCATAGGGAACATATTGAAAAATATGGGACTTCTTGCTACACTTGTCACGATAGCCATGGTTCTTTAAATCTCCCCTTTCTTTTAACCTTTGAAGATGAAAAAAGAAATGATCGCATATTTCCAACTAAAAAGGGTGAAAAAAAATTCATTAGTTTGGGAAAGGGAAAAGGGATTTGTTATCTTTCTTGTCATAATTTTGAGCACAATGGTTTATCCTATGGAGATAATAATTTTTCAAATATTAAAAGGGAATTAAAACTAAAAAAAGAATCTTTGAAAAATGACAAAAGGGGAGTTTTAAAGAGCCCCTAATTTAATTGGACCATTATTACTTTTTTATTTTTGGATGGCAACTTTTACAATCTTGAATAGGGAAAGCTACATTTAAATGGCATACTCCACAAAATTCCCCTCTTAAAATATTTACCATATAAAAGTGCTTTGTGGTCTTTTTTTGAATATTAAAAATTTCTGGATGGCACATATTGCAATCCAACCAAAGGTTATGGGATTTATGGGAAAACACTGCAGGTGGAATATTTCTAAATTCTGCTTCCAAATAAAGTATCTTTTCCATTTTCATTTCTTCCATGGGCTTTATATTTAAATAATTTTTTGGCTCAATTAATTTATTTTCAAGGGCATCTTGCCAATCAACACAATTTCCATATTTTGTCTTTTTAAAATTTTTCAATTTTTCAAATTTTTCCTTTCCTGAAGAAAGATCTCCATTATGGCATTTTATACAATTTGGTTCTTCATGGGAAAAACTTATTTTACCATTGTGACAATTTCCACAAAACTTTCCTTCCCTACATTCCTTTTCTGTTATTTCTGTAGTATTTACTTTTAAATTAAATTCCAATTCAAAATGGCAAACTCTACAGGTATGTTTTTGCCTATGGATCCAATGGGAAAATACAACTGGTTTTATATTATTTTTTGAACTAATTCTATCAATTAATAGATTTCCATACTCTTCTTTGGGAGGAAGTTCCGGCAGTTTCCAAAACCTGGAAGTTTGAGATAAAATGAAGATTAAAAAGATTAGCTTACAGGTGTAATATGGCATCTTTGACAATTTGTAAATGGAAAGGCAACTTTATTATGGCATGCCCCACAATACTTTCCTTGAAAGATATCAGACATGGAATACTTTGTTGTTCCCTTCTTGACGCCAATAAAAATATCAGGATGACAACCCTCACACCCCATCCAGTCCGTATGCTTTTTATGAGAAAATATAATATCAGGTAAGCCCTCCACCTTTGCATTTAAAGAAAATTCTTGGGGTTTTTTAAACTCTGTTTTCTTTTTAACACTTAAACCTTCTATAAAATCAATTGGTTTTATCAACCCTTCAATTTGTGCCTTTTCCCAATCAATTCCATTTCCAAAAAATTCCTTTGGCATCTTTTCTGCAAATTCTTTAAACTCTTCCTCTCTTGATATTCCAAGCCCAAAACTATGACATTTTTCACACCTAATTTTATTTTCTTTATTCATTTCCTTTGAACAAGCTTCAAAAACCTCCTTCCCTTCATACTTAAATTTTCCATTATGACATACACCACAATATTCTCCATTCATATTATCCTTTTGAGTTATGTTTGTCTCATTGTTTTTCATTGCAAAACCAATATCCACATGACATAACCTACAAGAAAACCTTGCTCTATGTGTCCAATGTTCAAAGACAACAGCTTTAAGCCCTGCTTTTTCAGAAAAATTTGAAATTATTGACTTTCCATATTCATGGGGCGGAGTTTTTTTTCTTTTTGTTCCCGTTTGATAAAAAGCAAATAAAAAAATAACTAAAAAAATAATAAAAAATTTTTTCATAACTACCTCCTAATATAATTATATCAAATTTTATGGATTTTTATTTAAATTTTTTTAAAAAGCCAAGAGTTGTCTTTTAGGATATTTATATCTTTCATTTTAGAGTAAAAATAATAAATTTATAAATTATTTATAATATCTTTTTCAATTTGATTCTCATCTATTGGATGAGATAAAAAGAATCCTTGTGCATAATCACAACCAATTTCTTTAAGCTTTAAAAGCTGAAACTCCTGTTCCACACCTTCTCCTAAAACTTGCATATCCATTGTTTGCCCTAAAGAAACAATTGTATTAACAATAGGATTTAGGGGCCCCTTTTCCCTTATTTGTCCCACAAAGGTCTTATCAATTTTTAAGGTATTTATTGAAAAATGGTGTAAATAATTCAAGGAAGAATAGCCCGTTCCAAAATCATCTAAAAATATTTTTATACCTAAGTTTTGTAATTTAAATAAGATGTTTTGAGCATTAGAAATATTTTCCATTAAGGTACTTTCTGTTATTTCTATGGCTAAGTTTTTTGGCTCCAGCTTGGAATCCTTAAGTGCTTCTATAATTTTATTTAAGAGCATAGGATCTAAAAATTCTTTGCTTGAAAAGTTTATGCTAATATAAAAGTTTTCCAATTTTTTATTCTTATCTATCCATTTTTTAAAGTTTTTACAGGATCTTTTTAAAACAAATTGGTCTATATTTGAAATAAAACCTGCTTCTTCAGCAATTGGAAGAAAACTTGATGGCAAAATTATTCCCTTTTCAGGATGGTTCCACCTTACAAGAGCTTCAAATCCCACAGGAAAACCTTTGTTTAAATCATAAATTGTTTGGTATAGTATTATAAACTCTTGCTTTTCCAAGGCTTTCCTTAAATCTGATTCAATTTTTAAATTTTCCATAACCCTTTCATACATTTCAGTATTAAAAATTACACAATTTCCTCTTCCCCCTGATTTTGCTTTATTTAATGCAATATTTGCATCTCTTAAATAATCCTCTGGCCTTTTAATCTCTTGTTCACTTATAACAATTCCTATGGATGCTGTTAAGAAGATTTCATTTCCTTCTAAGTTAATTGGATGCCCCATTTCAGAGATTATTTTCCTTGCAAATCTTGTTGCTTCACTTGCATCTTTTATTTCTTCTAAAAGGATTAAAAAGTCATCGGAGCCAAACCTGGCAAGGGTATCCCCTGGCTTTAATAAATTTTTTACCTTTTCTGCTATAGCTGATAAAAGCTTATCCCCAAAGGTATGTCCTAAACTTTCATTTATTACTTTAAACCTATCAATGTTTAAATGTAAAATTGAAAATTTAAAATCTTTAATTCTTTTAGCCCTTTGACATGCTTGATATAAGCGGTCTTCAAACAATGCCCTATTTGGCAAATCTGTTAAAGGATCATGAAAGGCATCGTGCAATATTTGTTCTTCTGCTCTCTTTCTATCTGTTATATCTGTTTGAGAACCAGCCATACGAATAGGTTTTTGCTCTTTGTCTCTTATAGCCAAGCCCCTTGAAAGAACCCATCTGTAAGTTTGATTTTTGTGTAATATTCTATACTCCACTTCAAAATGGGGCTTAATTCCATGAAGGTGGGTTTTTAATTCCTCTTTTAACATATCAATATCATCTGGATGGACCAGGGAAAACCAAGAATCTATTGTGTCTTGGATTTCTTCTTCTTCATATCCCAACATTGACTTCCAACGGGGTGAAAAATAAATCTTTCCTAAAGAAATATTCCAATCCCATAAACCATCATTTGCCCCCTTTGCTGATAGGGCATACCTTTCTTCACTTTCCCTTAAAGCTTCTTCTGCTTTTCTCCTTAAAGTTATATCCCTTGCAATGGCTTGAAGCTTTCCCTCTTTTAATTTTTTAAAATTTGTTTCTAAAAAAACAATTGAACCATCCATTGCATTAATTTTCATTTCTAAAACCACTTCTTCCCCATCTTTTAATTCTTTTAAATTTATATATTCCCTTTCAAAATCCTCTGGTTCTATAAATTCTTTAATATTTTTTCCCAAGAGATCTTCTTTTGAGCATTTAAAAATCTTATATGTAGCAGGATTTAAATCTATTAAAGTGCCATCACTTTCCATCAATAAAATGGCATCTGATGCTTGCTCTATTAAACTTCTATATTTTTCTTCACTTTTTTTAAGTTCTTTTTCCACCTGTATTCTTAATTCAATTTCCCTTTTTAAATCCTCCATCTTCTTATTTAATTTTTTAATTAATCTTTCATTATAAAGTTTAAAAATTGTTTCCTCATTTGTAGTTTCTGGCTTTTTTGTTATGAAATTATTGTTTTTTACTTCTTCCATTAAATCCCTTAATTTAGAGATAAATTCTTCAGGGTTCATTGGTTTTTTTAAGAATCTATCTGCCCCCAACTTTAAGGCAAATTCTTCATCCTTTGGATCTGTATAAGTTGCAGTGTAAAAAATAAAAGGAATATTTGAAAAGCGCTCATCATTTTTGACTTCAATACAAAGTTGATAACCATCCATAAGGGGCATAAGAATATCTGAAATAATTAGATCAAATTTTCTTTTATTTAAAATTTCAAGGGCTTCTTTTCCATTTTGAGCAACTTCTATCTCATAACCAAATTTCCTCAAAACAGTTTCAAGAAGAATCCTATTTTCTTCATTATCATCTACAATAAGTATTATCCAATTTTTTTTATCATTTTTTTTAGACATATTTTTGGACCTCCTTTAAAAAATTTTCTGGGTTTATGGGTTTTTCAACATAAGAGGTGCAACCAGCTTGAAGAGCTTTATCTCTATCCCCAACCATTGCATAAGAAGTAACTGCAATAATGGGAACATTTTTTAACTTATCAATTTCCCTAATTTTTTTTGTAGTTTCATAACCATCAATTAAGGGGATTTGGATATCCATAAGTATTAAATCAGGTTCTTCTTTTATAGCAATCTCTAATCCCTTAATTCCATCCCTTGCTTCAATTACTTTATGCCCCAACTTTGAAAGCATAAATTTCATTAAATAAAGGTTTGCTTCATTGTCTTCAATTATTAAAATTTTAGCCATCTTCTCCCTCCTTAAAAATTGCAGGAAAGGTAAAGGTAAATATACTTCCTTTGCCATATTTGCTTTTTGCTGATATTTTACCTTTTAAAAGGTTTGCCAGTTTTGAACAAAGATAAAGCCCCAAACCTGTTCCCTCATATTGTTTTGTAGAGGTCATATCTATTTGTTGAAAGGGCTGAAAAATTTTTTCCATATCTTCTTCTCTTATGCCAATTCCTGTATCACAAACACTTATGGAGACCTTATCTGAATGGGGATAAACCTCTATTGTTATTTTCCCTTCTTCAGTAAATTTTAAAGCATTGTTTAAAAGGTTTATTAAGATTTGCTTTATTCTCCTCCTATCACTTTTAACAAGGAGATTTTCTGGAAATTTTGTTTCTATTTTAAGATTTTTTTTATGGGCAAAGGGTTCCATACTTAAAATTACTTCTTTTATGGTATCTATTAAATTAAAGGTTTCAAGGGAGAGTTCTATCTTATTTGATTCAATCTTTGAAATATCCAAAAGATCATTTATAAGGTTTAAAAGATGGTTTGCACTATTTTGAACCATTGTAAGTTGCTTTCTTTGTTCTTCATTTATCTCTCCAGCCATCCCCATTAAAATTATTCCCGTAAAACCAATGATGGAGTTTAAGGGAGTTCTAAGTTCATGGCTCATAGATGCCAAAAACATACTCTTTAGTTTGTCCAATTCTTTAAGTTGGGCATTGGCAACTTCAAGTTCCCTTGTCCTGGCTTCTACCCTTGCTTCCAATTCTTCATTTAACTTTTTAATTTCTTCCTCTGCTTTTTTTCTTTCTGTTATATCTCTTATAATTACAAGATCTGCCAAACCCCCTTCATAGGGAATAATTGAGGCATTTACTTCTGCATAAATGGGTTTACCATCCTTATTTATAAAGATTGTTTCATACATTGAAGGAACCTCTTCCCCTTCCAATCTTTTTTTATAATAATTTTGAAGTTTTTCTACTTCTCCCTTATGAACCCATTTTATAAAGGGACTTCCAATTAATTCTTCTCTCTTTTCTCCAGCCATTTCAGCCAAAACAGGATTTACATAAACAAAAGATCCATTCTTTATTATAACTATTCCATCCTTTGCACTTTCAATAAGAGTTCTATATTTTGTTTCACTTTCTTTTAATGCTTTTTCTGCCTTATCCCTTTGAATTGAACTTTGATATATTTCTTCAAGCATTTCATTAAAACCTTTATAAAGGATTCCAAACTCATCCTTCCTTTCTTCCATAACCCTAACTGTTAAATCCTTTTTTGAAGAGACCTCTTTTATTGCTTCCACAAGTTTCAAAATTGGGGAAGATAGGGTTTTATGGGTTGCCAAAGCAATAAAAAAAGATAAAAACATACCACTCAAAAATATAAAAAGGGTTATGATTCCTAAAAATAAAAATTTATTTTTATAACCGTTCTTATCATACATGAGTACAACCCATCCAATTGTTTCATTGTCTTGTTTTATTGAATGATATGAAAATATATTATTTCTATTTTCTAATTCTTTATCTTCTTGAGAAAATTCAGTTAGGGGTTCCTGTAAGTTATTTTTGCTATATTGGGCAAAGATTTTTTGTTTTGGAGTTAAAATCCATGCAGAAATTATGTAAGGTTCTACTTTTAAGGATTTTAAAGTTTCTTCAGCTGAACTTTTATCAAAAAAATTTAAAGCAGGAGCAGAATTATATCCAATAATTTCTGCCATTGTTTTAAGTTTTGTAGAAATATTATTTCTTAAGAAATTTGATTGATAAATAATAAAGAAAACTGAACAAGATAATAAGACAATAAAAACCACAAAAAGTTGAAGGAAAATTAATTTACTTTTAATTGGAAGGTTTTTAAACATTTTTTATTCCCCATTTGTCAAAAGGGATATAGCAAGTTTTAAGATTTGGGAACTGGGCTTTATCCCACATCTTTTTAATATTGCACAATTTATTTCAAATTTTACCCTATCTTCCACCAAGATAAAATTTACAGAAGCCCCTTTTAAAAGTAAACCCTCTTCCTCTCCTACAATTAAGATGGGTTTAAAATTTATTTTATTTACAATTTCTAAAATTTTTTTTCCCCTTTCCCTTGGAATAAAAAGAATATGGGGATTTCCAATCTCTTCCAAATCATATATCTCTCTAATTTTTATTTTTTTACCCTTTACAATCTTTTTTTCTGCAATTTCTTTTAATGTTTTAGTTATTTCATTTTTTCCAAAAACAGCAATTTCATAAAATTCTAAATTTTCTCTTTCTTCCCACTCAAAATACCTTAAAAAGTGATAAAGAAAAACTGCTTTTAATTCATATTCTTTTACAAAATTTTCTAAAAGTAAACTTCTTTGTGGAAATTCCATAGGAAAAGAATTCCTTGGAATAAAAATAATTAAAAATAAAAAAATCTTAATATTCATAGGAAATTCTTAGCCTTATGCTTCTGCCTGGCTGTCTATATCTATCGGGTAAAAAATTTGAAGTATGATAAAAGACAGAATTTAAAATATTATCAAAGGCAATTTGTCCCGTAAAATTTTTTAAAAGTTTAAAGTTAAAAGTTCCGTTTAAGACAAAATAATCTTCTACTTTGTCTTTTCCCGTGGCTTGAATTATTTTGGGATTTTTTCTTTCTCCATAATATCTTAACCTCAATCCAAAATTTAAATCCTCCTTAATATAATAATTTATTTTGAAACCAAAAATATTTTTTGAGATTTCTGGAATTTGTTTTTTATTTTCATCAGTTGAATTATTGTAGGCATAATCAAAGGTTCCCTTTATTTTTCCCTTTCTTAAGAGAGCAAAAAATTCAAATCCTTCTGTATTAATTTTTCCCAAATTAATCCACCTCCATTTATCTCCAATAAATTCTTTAACTAAAAGATTTTTTATATGATTTTTATAAAGAGAAGTTTCAATTTGAAAATTGTTTGAAATTTTCCAAATATTTGCAAGTTCTATGGAAGAAGTTCTTTCTGGTTTTAAATTTGGATTTCCCAAGCCATCTGTATAATCCCAGGGCTTAGGGGCTCTATAGGCTTCCATATAAAGAAGTTTTAATGTAAATTTTTTTTCATAATAAATTAACCCCAACCTTGGGGTGCTAATATTTCCATAATAAGTGCTTTCATCATACCTAATTCCTAAATAAAAATCTATTTTATCTTTTATCTTATATTTTCCTTGTCCAAAAATACTTTTAAGTTCCTCAGATAACATTTCTGGTTTTTCAGGTTTTTGGGGTTCTTCATCATAGGAGTTACTTTTTGTTATAGAATAATTTTTTGATAACCTTTCTTTTTCAAAGATAAAACCTAAAGTTATATCCATATTTTTTAAGGGCATAAAATTGTATAAAGTTTCCTGCCCCAATAAATTTCCAGGCCTTAAGTATCTATACTTTGCACCAGGGTTTCCATTTTGAGGAAGTTCAATTATGGGAATTGTATCATTTAAAACCTCTGTGTTTTTATAATATAAAGTGCTTATTAATGATGACCTTCCCTTTTCAAAAAATGTATATTTTGCATTAAAATTATAAAATCTAATATGCCAGTTTACATCATAGTCAGACAAATTCGTACCAGCAGTTTTTTGAAAAGTTGCCCTTGAAGCATTTTTATCTTGAAGCAAAAAACCAATTTTTAAATTTTTATGAGAAAATTTTCCTTCAAAGGAATAATCATCTTCAAAATTTTCCATCTTATCTGACCACATATAATCGCCTTTGTACCCCTTGAGGTCCCCCTTCTCACTTTTTTTTACCATAAGAGCCAAATTAAACTTAGTTTTACCCTTAGGACTTATGTAGCCATAATAAAAATCAGATAAAAAAGTATTATAATTTCCAAAAAGAACATTTCCCTTTAATCCCTTTTTTCCTTCCTTTGTTATTATATTTATAACTCCAGATACTGCATTTGTTCCATAAAGGGAAGAGCCAGCTCCATAAACAACTTCAATTCTTTCTACATTTTCTAAGTTAATATGCCCTCCACCATAAAAACCCCCAGAGTTTATTTCATTCATTTTAATCCCATCAATTAAAAGAAGAATTAAATTATTTTGACTTGGAATTCCCCTCATAAATATATAACTATTAAATCCCAAAATGTTTCTAAACTGAAAATTGGGTAAATCAGAAAGGGCTTGCTCTAATGTAAAATATCCATTTTCTTTAATCTCTTCCTTTGTAATAATGCGAACAATTGCTGGGGTTTCAAGGATAGTTTCAGGAGTTTTTGTAGCAGATAAAACCTTTAAAGATAAAAGATCCTTTAAATCCATTTCTAAGAGTTCCCTTAATTTTTCTTGAGCTTTTAAATAATTAGGAAAGATTTGGATAAATAAAAAAAGTATAATAAATTTAAAGGAACTAATTTTAAAAGTTATACTTTTTTTATATCCCATATTTAAAGTATAATCCAACCTTAATTTCAAAGTCAAATGGGGTTACCTATATATCTTCATCTAAACATTTATTGGCAATTTCATCGGCAATTTTATTGTGTTCCCTTTTAATGTAATATATTTTAAAATTTGGAATCTTTTTGATAATTTCCTTAGCTTTAAGATTTAAATCTTTTAAATTTTCTGATTTAATTTTATATCTTCCCTTGATTTGTTCTACAAGAAGTTTTGAATCAGAAAAAACCTTTAAACTTTGAATTTTTTTATCTACTGCCCAATTTAAGAGAGCCAAGAGCCCTTCATATTCTGCCACATTATTTGTTTTATTCCCTAAAAATCCCTTTAAAATTACTTCCCTTTCATCTATTCTTATAAAAACACCATAAGCTGCCTTTCCTGGATTTCCTCTCGATGCACCATCTATATATGCAATTGTTTCATTCAAGATAAAGGATCCTTTGACATTGATCACATTGGATTATTTCATTTCCTAATTTTATATCAGCCAATTGTTGGGGTCTTATGATTATGTGGCATCCTGAACAGGAACCATTTTGAACTGGAACTACTGCTTGTCCTTTTCTTAACTGATAAATCCTTTGAAAAAGATTTAAAAATTCCTTTTTTAATTTTGTTTTTATTATTTTTTCATCTAATTTTAATGCTTCTAATTCTTCTTCATACTTTTTTTTCAATTCATTCCATTTTTCCAAAGCATCTTTGTATTCCCTTTCTATGGGTTCCCATTTTATTTTTTTTTCTTCTATTTCCTTTTTTTCCCTTTCTAAATTTTCCATTAAGTTTAAAACTTCTTCTTCCTTTAAAGAAAGAATTTTTTGTACACTATCTATGGAATTTAAAATTTGGGAATATTCCTTTTGACTCCTTACAAGTTGCAAATTATGTCTAAAATTTTTTATTTCTTCCCTTTTTTCATTTATCTCCTTTTCAATTAACGAAATTTTCTCTTCTATTTCTTTAATATTTTTTTCCCTCTCCCTTTTTTCCTTTTCTATGGATTCGTAGGGTTCCTTTAATTCTTTTATAATAGAAGGATTTTCAAATTCTTCATTTATGAAATTTTGTCTTTCCAAGTTTCTTTGGAGATCTATTAAATACCTTAATTCATCTATCATTATATTATTTTACCATTTTTAATTCCTTTTTAATATAGCTCAATGCTTGGGGAGTTATTCCTAAAAGCTTTGCAGCTCCTTTTCTGGAACCTTTTGCTTTTTTTAGGGCTTCTTCAATTAATTGTCTCTTAAAACCATTTACAAGTTTATGATAATTCCCCTTTAATTTTTCTTTTTCCTCTTTTTCAAAAAAAACAAATTCTTAAAATTTTAATGTCTCTCCATCTTCTAAGTTTGCTAATAAAGATAAGATAAAATTTTCCAATTCTCTTACATTTCCTTTCCATTCCTTTTTTTCCAGACAACTTAAAAAAAAGGGATCAATTTTAATTGTTTTAATTCCAAAGGTATTTAAATTTTTATAAATTATATGTTTTGCTAAGGGGATAATCTCTTCTTTTCTTTCCCTCAAAGGGGGTAAATTTAAGACACCAACTACAATTCTATAATATAAATCCTCTCTAAATTTTCCTTCTTCTACAAGTTTTTTTAAATCCCTATTTGTTGCAGAAATCAAACGAAAATCAATTTTTTTCCTTTTTTCATCTCCTAATCTTTGGATTTCCTTTTCTTGCAAAACCCTTAAAAGTTTTGCTTGGTGATTTAAGCTAAGTTCACCTACTTCATCTAAAAATAAAGTTCCCCTGTTTGCTTGTTCAAAATAGCCAGCCCTATCCATCAAAGCACCTGTAAAGGCACCCCTTTTCCATCCAAAAAACTCACTTTCAAATAAGTTTTCTGGAATGGCAGAGCAATTTACTGGAACAAAGGGGTACATAAATCTTTTTGAGGTCTCATGGATTGCTTTTGCAAGAACTTCCTTTCCTGTACCCGTCTCTCCAAATATGTGAAGGGGAATATCATTTCTTGCATATCTTTTTGCCCTTTCTACAACTTTTTTAATCTTATAAGAAGAATAATAAAAATCTTGAAAATTTTCCATTTCTTCTATTATTATTTCAAGATCCCTTGATTCAATACTTAATCTTTCAATTAGGGCAAAAACCCATCCATATAAAATTTCTTCAGGCATAACTTTTTTTATATTTTCAGGGACATAAAACACAAAACCTTGGGGTAGTTCTAATTTGTTTAAGTTTTCATCATCACCCTTTTTAATTTCTCTTCCATCTTTTAAAATTAATTTAAAAGAAAAGGGAATTTCTTCTAAATCAATTTTTTCCTTAAGAAAAATTTTAAAAAAATTTATAAAGGAGCTTAAATCCTTTTCAAAAAACTTTGTTTGCCATTTTAAGATTCCTTTTTTTTCTAAATAATTAAGGGCATTTCTTACTTTTTCTTCATCCAATTTGTCTTTATAAAAATTTTTATACTCTAAGAGTATAATAGAATTTTTTATTGAATTTATCTTAAAATTTTCTTCTTCCACCCTTTCTTTAAAGTCCAAACCCTTTTCTCCTTCTAATACTCCTCTATATTTTCCTTGTTTTAAAAGATAGTCCCTCTCCTTATCAAAGGGATGGGGCATATTTTTCAATTCTTTTAACTCCCTTAGAGAATTTATATATTCTTCCTTTGAAATCCAAGATGAAATGTAGGTTTTTAAAACATAAACTTTATGCAGCCAAGGATGGTTAGGGAAATCCTTTAAAAATTTTATTACTTCCTTTATTAAATTATAAGAATAATTTATCTCCCCTTCAAAATAGTTAATCTTTGCAAGTTCATATAGATCAAAGATTAAAGAATAGTTTTCCTGATTTTTTTTATGGGTCTCTTTCAATTTATTAAAAATTTCCTTTGCCTTTTCTAATTCTTCCCTTTCTAAATGTAAGACCCCTAAATTAAATAATATTGTGCTCTCTTTTTTTTCTTCACATAAGAAGAGAGAAAAATTTAATGAGGTTTTATAAGCAAAAATTGCTTTTTCAAATTCCTTTATTTCTGTAAAATAAACACCTAAGTCATTATATGCAAGGGCACATTGCCAAAGCCAACCATTTTCTTCTGATATTTTAAGCCATTTTTTTGCAAACTTTATTGCTTCTTCAAAATTTCCTTTATAATAATTTAAGTAGGAAAAATACCTATAAAATTGGCTTTCTTCAAACAAACTTAATCCCTTTTTTTCTTTTAATAATTCCTTAAAAATCTTTTCTGCCTTTTCCTTTTCCATCCCCATAACTTTGTCTGCATAAAGGAGTTTTAAAAGATTTTTTAAACCCTTTTCTTTTTCAAGCAAAATTTCAATTTCCTTTAAGGAAATTTTCTTTTTATTTTTAACTAAAAGATATAAATCCTTATTTAAATATTTTTTTAAGAATTCCAAATCAATAAAACCATCCCAACCTAAAGAAAAAATTAGAACTAAAATTTCTGGGAAAGGTTCCCTTAAAACATTTGAAAGGGTTTCTCCATCTCCCTGCCAAGCCAATATATAGGAATAAAGCTCTTTAGACTTTTTTATATCTGTAAAAAAAGGATATGCCTCAAAGAGTTTTCCTTCTCTTAAAGATTTTTCAACCTTTTCTTTTTCAAAAAATACCCTTGGATTATTTTCATCTTTTTTTTCCTTTAATATTTTTAAATCCTTTAAAAATCCATAAACCAAATTAGCAGGATACCATCCAGCAACTTTTATCTTTTCTTCCAGTAAACTTATGTAATTTTCATAAGAAATTTCTGGAAAATAAAATAATTTTATGAGTTCTGAAAAATTAAAATTGGGGATTTCTAAGGTATTTCCTTCAGGCAAAACTTTTCCAGGCCATTGGGTTGCTAAAATTTCATAATTTTCCCAAAGGGACTTTAAAATGAATATTAAAAATTTTTCAAAGGAATCTTGGCTTGTGCATTCAATATGATCAAAAATTATGAAATCATATTTTCTCCTTTGAATAAAATTATAAAAATTTTCATAGGTATTTTTAGGGTAATTTTTTAAATCAAAATATAAAACACTTTTACCCCTTAAAATTCCTTCTACAAAAAAATACTTTGAAATTGTAGAATAGCCCTTTAAATTTTTAGAAGGCACAAATAAATAAAGGGGATTTTTAAAGAAATTTTCCCAATCCTTTGGAAACTTTTCTTCCCAAAAAAAAGTTGAAAATTTTTCCCTCTTTGTAATTTTTATCTCCTTTGGTTCTAAGAGCAAATCGGGAAAGATTAAATCTTCCCTTGAAAAAAATAAACCAAACTTAGAATAGCCAGCTATAATTTTCTTCTTTTCTTCTTTTGTATAATTTCTTATTTCTTCAAACTCTATGGTGGCTTCTTTTCCATCATAAAAAATTGAATATATCTTTGGCTTTTTAGGATAATTTATATACAAGATTTTTTTAAACAAATCTAAGTTTTCAATATTAATCTTCATATTCCAAGCACCAAAACCTTTTTGTATCTTTGAAGGCAGGTAAAAGTATTATTTCCTTTTCCTCCAATTCTATCCTTTTTTCTATGTGAAAATGTCCCATAATAAGGTAATCTTCCTTTATATCTTTTGCAAACTTTAAAATCTCATCTTCTGGTATAAATTTTCTATATTTAAAATTTACATTCTTTAATTTCTTTTCCAAAAAATCATAAAAAGGTAAGAGAAGTTTTGGAGGGATTTTCTTAGTTAAAAAATGGAGAAAATAGGACTTTGAAAACTTATTCCAAAAAATATATCCCTTATCTTTTTTATTAACTTTGTCTCCATGGGTTAAAAAAATTTCAATTTTATTTAATTTTAAGGATAAATTATCTCCAATATAATCAAAATATTGGCTTAAAAATTTCTTTTCCAAAAAAAAATCCCTGTTCCCTTCCAAGAAGGCAGTAAAAATTCCCTCCCTTTTCATCTTTGAAAATTCTTCTAATATTAAATATTCTTTTCCTTTGACCCATTTTTCCATTCCAATAAAAAATCTAAATAAATCTCCTAAGACAATAAAATGGGAGAGAAAGTTTTTATTCAATTTTTTTATTTCTTCAAAAAAATCTTCATACAATCCCTTTTCTTCGCCTAAGTGTCCATCACTTAAGATACAAATTTTCTTCATAAAATTATTATAGGGCTTTCCATTTTCTTTTTTATTTCATTTGGAATTCTCATAATTAATAAAATGTCCCTTTTTTCGGGCTCGCCCCTTAAATTTTTTACAATCTCATCGGGAACAGCAATCTTTAAAATACCAGGTTTTTTATCATTTCCTCTTGTGGAATCCATTAAAATTTCTTGTATTTCTACAATTTCAATGGAATTTGGGTGTGTTTGAAAGTACTTTAAAAGTTTTTCAAGTTTCATAAAATCTCCTATTTAATTTTAAATTTATCTATATCCAAAGTTTCATATTCCCTTTGAACTTCTCTTTTTTCCCCTTGAGGCAAAAATATTTCAAATTTTATTTTGCCTTTTCTTTTACTATAACTTAATATTATATTACATGCTAAAGAAATTAAATTTTCATCTTTTGTAAAATCCAAAAGACCAGCTGGTGCAGGGGAATTTGGTAAAATTATTATAAAATCCTTTCCATACTCTAAAAGCAAATTGTTTTCTTCTTCATTTCTTCCAATTATAAGTTTTATGTCCTTTGATAAGCGAAAATGTCTTCCATATTTTAAAAGAAGAAAATCAAGGGGTTTTATTTTATCCTTTTCCTTGAATTTAAACAAATCTAAAAACCTTCCTTTATAATTTATATCTGTTAAATAACAACACCCCCCTGCTGGGGTTGGATAATCTTTTAAGCCAAATTCTTTTGCAATTTCCAATTGTCTTTTCCTGCTCCTTCCTTCTATATCATAAAAATCCTCCCTTGAAATTTTTCCTTCCTTTTCCAAAATTGTCTCCTTTAATAGTTTTTGAGATAGGGGCCTTATGACCAAACCTTTTACTCCTGCTTCCTTTTCTATTAAGTATAAAGTTCTTTTAAATTGAGTCATAGGTCTTTGTCTTAAAACTTCTCCTGTAAATATAAAATCAAATTTTTCCCTATCCATTATTTCCTTTGCTTTTTTAAACATTAAAATTCTACAATCAATGCAAGGGTTCATTGAAGAACCAAAACCATACTTGGGTTTTTTTAAAATTTCCAAAAAATCATCCCTTATATCTTCAAATTTAATAGGAATATTATAATTTGAAGAAAAATCTTCAATGGGATTTTTTATTTTCTTTTTTTCTCCTTTTAAAATTCTTTGGTTTTCAATTATACAAAAACCATTATTAAAATAAACGCCTTCTACATAAATACCTTTTTTTAAAAGAATTAAAGCAGATAGAGAAGAATCAAGACCTCCTGAAAGGAGTCCCAAACCTTTTAATTTCACATAAATATTTTATTTCATTTTCTTTGCCATTTCAATGCAAATTCTTTTCCCAACTATTACAGAAAGTCCTTTATAATTTATTTCTTTTAAAATTAATTCCTTTACATCTTTTATTTTTTGAGGATGCAAATCTACAAAATGCAAATGTTCTTCTGGAATCCCCATACCCCTTAAAACCCTTTCAAGCCCTTCTGAAGAACACTTTGTGGGCTGCCCTCCTGTCATTGCAACCCCAGAATTGTCCAGGATTACAAGAAGCATATTGCTATTATCTTCTACTGCATCCAATAAAGGGGTTATACCTGAGTGCATAAAAGTGGAATCCCCAATTACTGCTACAACGGGGTGATAACCAGCATCGGAGGCACCCTTTGCCATAGAAACAGAAGCCCCCATACAAACACAGGACTCAATTGCAGAATAGGGGGGAAGGGCTCCAAGGGTATAACACCCAATATCTGAAGTTACAATAAACTCCCTTTCATATTCCTTAATTGCTTCCTTTAATGCAAAATAAAAGTCCGTATGGGGACACCCTTGACATAGTTGTGGAGGTCTTGGAGGAACCTCAATGAGGGGTTTTATTTCTTCTTTTTCCTTATTTGTAAACATTTTTAATACCAAATCAGGGTTTAATTCTCCCGTGTTAGGTAAATGCCCAGAAATTTTTCCATAAATTTCTTTCTTTAAGGGTACAAAACCTAATAATCTCTTTTCAATAAAGGGATACCCCTCTTCAATTATGTAAATTTTTTCCACAAAATCATAAAGTTTTCTTAACTTTTCTGCTGGAGGGGGATAAAAACCAATATGTAAATGGGAAATTTTTTCTTTTATTTCATCTCTTATTTCCATAAAATAATTTTTTGAAATTCCACAAGTAATCACCCCAATTTTCCCCTCTAAATTTAAAAAATTATAATTCATTTCTTCAGAAATTTTTTTCAACTTTTCATATTTTTCTAAAAGTTTTTTGAATTGAACCCTTGCATTTGAAGGAAGAAGGATCCATGCTTTTGGGTCCTTTACTTTTAATAATTCGTTTTTTCCCCTTTTTTTCTTAACTTTAACCTTAGATCTGCTGTGGGCAACCCTTGTAGTTAACCTTAAAAGTACAGGTATTTTATACTTTTCTGAAATTTCAAAACCATCAAAGGCCATATCATATGCCTCTTGTTGGTTTGAGGGTTCCAATACAGGAACTAAAGCAAAATCCCCCAAAATCCTGGAGTCCTGTTCATTTTGAGAAGAATGCATACCTGGATCATCTGCAACGGCAACTAAAAGCCCTCCAAGAATATCCACTATAGCACTATTTACAAAGGGATCAAAGGCAACATTTAATCCCACATGTTTCATAGCAACAAGGGCTCTTCCATTTGCAAAAGAGGTTCCCAATGCCTCTTCGTAAGCACATTTTTCATTTGTAGACCATCTTGCAACAAAATCTTTCTTCTTTTCTGCCAAAGGTATAAGGTACTCTAAGATTTCTGTTGAAGGTGTTCCCGGGTATGCATAAGCACAATGTATCCCTGAATGGTAGGCACCTAAGGCAACAGCTTCGTCTCCTAATAATACATATTCTTTATTTTCCATAGTTTCTCCTTAAACTTTTGAAAGTGCTTGGTCTAAATCTTCTATTATATCTTCTCCTGCTTCTCCCCCCACGGATAGGCGAACCATATTTTTTGGAATTCCAGCCAATTTCCTTCCTTCTTCACCTTGTTGTTGATGTGTAGAAATAGCTGGAATTGTAGCTACTGATTTTATTCTTCCTAAATCCGTTGCCCTATATATCATTTTCAAAGAATCAAGAAACTTTCTCGTATCTTCAGCTGAACCCTTTATATTAAAAGACATTAAATGTCCATATAAATTTATGTCTTCATCTGCAAGTTTCATATATTTTTTAGCAATATTATGTAAAAAGTGATCCTCTAAACCTAAATAATCAACCCTTTCAATCTTTGGATGTCCCTTTAAATACTTTGCAATTTTTTCTGTATTTTGGCTAAAATTTTTAACTCTAATCCTTAAAGTTCTAATTTCATTTAAAAATAAAAAGGCAGAATAAGGAGACATACAAGGGCCAGAATCCCTGAAGGGCCAAAGCTTTAACCATAAAGCATAGTCCTCCTTTATTTCATTGGGCAAATGCTTTGAGATGATTTTTTCCTTTGCAATTATTCCTCCACCTATGGAAAACCCTCCTGAACCAACAGTTTTTGTTAAGGAATGCACAACAATATCTGCTCCATGGGCTAAAGGTCTCAAAAGGGCAGGAGTTCCAACAGTTGCATCTACAATTAATGGAACTTCATAAGAATGGGCAAGCTTTGCCACCTCCTCAATATCAAAACATGCTTGTTGAGGATTAGAAGGCATTTCTCCATATAAAAATCTTGTATCTTCATCTACAAGTTCTTCCCAGTTTTTAATATCCCAGGGCCTTTGAACCCATCTAACTTGAGCACCCCTTTCTTTCATCCTTAAATTAAATAGTTGAAAAGTACCACCATAGCACTGAGCTGTGGAGACAAAATTTACCCCCTTTTTTGCTTTAATATTCAAGTCCAAAAAGGGTTCTACTGCTTGTTTTATGGCTGCCATACCTGATGAGGTACATAGTGCAGAGGCGAAATAAGGTGTTCCATAGGTTTCAAGTAAACTTAATACGTCTTCTAAGTAAGAATTTGTAGGATTTACAATTCTGGAATAACACCAAGTAGGAATTAAATAAGCAAGTCCAGCTTCCATCTCATGGGAATCTCTATATGCTTGAGAAGTGGAAGGGAAGATTGGCTCAATTATTCCTCCTTTACCCCCTTCAAAGGCCTCTTGCACAGAATAAAGTCCATGAACTGCAAGGGTATCAAATTTTTTCTTTTTTAATTCCTTTAAATATTTTTTTCTTTCATCTATAAATATTTTTGCTTTTTCAAGATATTTTTTTACCCCTTCCGAATATTCCATGTAATTCCTCCTAAAATTTTATTGGTTTTTATTAAAACATATTTTTTTACATTTATCAAATTCTTACTTCTTTGATATGTGAATTGCCACCACATAGGGAAAGAGGTATTTAAAGTTTACTTCAGAAAAACCTACCCCTTTTAAAATTTCCTTCAATTCCAAAGCACTATAAAAGCTTGGAATAGTATGGGAAAGGTAAGAGTATGCCTCCTTTGAAGAAGAAATAAGCCCCCCCAGGGGTTTTACTACAGTTTTACAATAAATTTTTAAAAATGTCTTTAATAAAAAAAAAGGGGGCTGGGTGGTTTCCAAGTTTAAAAAATATCCATCTTTTTTTAAAACTCTATAAAATTCTATAAAAGTATTTTTTAAATTTTCCTTTGAAGTATTTAAATTCCTTGTAGCAAAGGAAATTGTAATTATATCGAAGGTCTCATCTTTAAAGGGCATTTTTTTTGCATCAGAAGCGAGGAGTTTTACTCTTTTTAAACTCTTTGCTTTAAAAAGCATGGGAAGACAAAAATCCAAAGCAAAAAGTCCTTTTTCTTTATTTGAATTTTTATTTATTTCTTCAATTTGTTTTCCTGTTCCACTGCAAACATCCAGGACTAAAGATTTTTTTAAACTTCTTATATTTTTTGCTAAAATTTTTCTCCAAAAGTGGTCTAAGCCAAAAGTTAATATTTTATTTATTAAATCATATCTATCAGGAATTTTTGAAAATAGATTTTTTATTCCTTCGCTCAAAAGAAATTTTCAACAATATATTCTAAGGGATTTACTGGGTTTCCATTTAACAGTACTTCATAATGCAAGTGGGGTCCTGTACTTCTACCCGTTGAACCAGTATAACCTATTAAAGTTCCTCTCTTTACTTTTTGACCTTCTTTTACAATAATTTTTGACAAATGGCCATATTTTGTTGAAATACCCAATCCATGAAAGATTGTCACACATTTACCTAAACCCCCTGCATAAGTTGCTTCAATAATAATCCCATCTGCAGTTGAATAAACAGGTCTTCCTATAGGACAAGAAATATCAATTCCCGTATGAAATTCATATCCAGCTCCAAAGGGGTTTTTTCTGGAACCAAAACCAGCAGTAGGAATTCCCTTTGTAGGCAGTATTGAAGGGGTAATGCTAATTCTTGCTTTTCTTTCTTCCCAGTCCTTTTCTAAAAGGTTTAATCTATTTGAGATTTTTTCTTCCACTTCCCTTAGGAAACTATCTTTATCTTTATAAGAAATATGATTTGGCAAACCACCAACACCCCCAGAAGATCCCCCTTCTAAAGTTTCAAGACCTGAAAGAAGAGCAAGGGTTTCCGTTTTAGAATCCAGCTCAGAAAACCTTTTTTCCAACTCTGCCAGCTGAACTTTATATTTCTCAACAATTGTTTTTAATTCTTTATTTTTTTCTTTTAAGGTTTTTAATTGGACATTTTTTTGTAATGAAAAGAAAAAGTTAATAGAAAGGAAAAGAGAAGAAAAAAGGGCAAGCCCTATTGCAATTGTGGAAACCCAAATCAAAAGCAAGGAGATCTTTATCTTTCTAAACTTTGCCCTTGGATGGGGAACAAAAATTAGGGTTATATATTTCATTCCCAAAATTTATACCAAAAAAATTTCCCCTTGTCAAGTCAGTGTAGAATTCCCCAGTAATAGACATAGATTCTTCGAAATAGTAAAACTACTTTTGGTTTAATGATTTGTGATGATGTAAAATATTACCATAATGGTTA